>Ga0194110_10007767_pt1 | contig 12304 bp, 7 predicted proteins | sample TA2Kig1200mmetaG_FD_146192 | JGI IMG/M metagenome (GOLD analysis project Ga0194110, IMG submission 146192) | Freshwater microbial communities from Lake Tanganyika, Tanzania - TA2015032 Kigoma Deep Cast 1200m | ecosystem: Environmental > Aquatic > Freshwater > Lake | place: Tanzania: Lake... | reverse complement strand
CGAGACGAAGAGTCTCCTCGGTCACGACCCAGAATCCGCCTGGAGGGAGGACAGTTCCGTTCGGAATCCGGTATTTCCTTGGTTCGCGGAAGTCATCCGTAAGCCACCAGCCTCCGATGTCCGCCGGCTGCGCACTCGCATTGAAGAGTTCGATGCTGTCCACGAGAGGGGGATCGGTATGGGCCAGCACCTCGTTGATCCGGACGGCCGGGAATGGAGTCGGTGCGGGATCCGCGGTTCCGGGGGAGCCACCGAACCGGGTGCTGAGACGCCATCGATCCGAGGTTCCGATGTCCCCGGGTTGGACGGATTCGTCGCGCAGCACGAGGGAGAATCCGAACCCATCGGCCAGGGGTTCCCAAGAATCAGAATACCGGACCTCGCTGATGGGTTCCCCGTTGCGGCCGACGATGCGCACGGTGTTCGCCGAATTCGCGAGGGCACCGGTGTATTCACCGGCGATCCCGGTGGCCCCGGGGTAGCGGGATTCGAAAAGAGCCCGGTTGCGGACCAGCAGCGCACGCTGGCCCGGGGCCAGCTGTGTGATGGGACCGCCGGTGGTGAAGGTGAAGTCGATGCCCCCTTCGATCCGGATCCCCACCAGGTTCACGGGCTGGGTGGTCGGATTCAGGAGCTCGAGGAACTCGAACTGGTCAGCGGTCCAGAGCGATCCCGCGGGGGGCTCGACGGGATGGAAGTGGATCTCGGTCAGGAGCAACTGGGGCACCTGTTTGAAATAGATCGCCGAGACTGGGCCGGACCATTTGGACACCAGCGGTGGATTGAAGGAGCCGGTCCGTGCGGTGTGGGACTCGTTGAGGACACGGGCGGTGAACCGGGTGTTGTCCCGGATCCTGACCGGAGTGCCGCCGTAGACCACGGCGCTGCGGGAGACCCCTCCGCCCGGAAGACGTGGATCCGTGCCATCCAGGGTGTAGTGGATCGTCCCAGCCCCGGGGGTCGTCAGCGCGACATCAAGTTCCCCGTCGAATCGCCCTTCCGGCACGCTTAAGACCGGTGGGCGGACGAACTGGCTGTCCATGAAGGTGACCCGGTTTGACAGCCAGGCCTTCAGGGAATTGATCTCTCCCTGGAAACCGCCGCGCGGAAACACACGCCACTTGTTCTGTTCCCTCGGCTGGGCCGCCCGCACCTCGTTGGCCAAGGAGTCGATGAGACGATTGAGATTGGTCGTGGCGAAATGGCTGCGGCGCAGGTTCTGATACCGATCGATCCACTCCTGATAGAAGTCGATGTCGGTGAAGAGGCGTCCCCACCACATCTGGGTCGTTTCATTGAAGAAATCGGTTCCGCCGGTGGAGGCCCAGACCCGGGGGTTTGCATCACGGCCATCCGTCGAGTTCAGCGCCCGGTCGAAGTCCCACAGCGGGCCGAAGGTGAGCTTCCCCTCCCTGGGTTTGTGGAAGTAGGTGCTCAGGCGCAGGGCATCGACGTTGAAGGTCAGGACATTCAGGAGGTTGTGGTCCACCCAGGCCCCCACATCGATGAACGCCCGATACCCGTTCGTGGGATCCTTCCAATTCGCTCCATAGAGTGCCGGATCGAAGGCGTTGAAATAGGTCTGCAGGTACTGCCGCTGTGCTGCCCGCTCGGGCAGGCGGATCTCCTCCTCGGAGGGATCGACGTAGATGATCCCTTGCCGCGCTCCCGAGAAGCCGCTTTCGCCCGGACCGCCTCGATCGATCTTGAGCAGGTATCCCCCGGTGACGGTGGGCGCCGTCGTGTTCTCCGGCTCGAGCTTGTCGACATCCACCCGGTCCGGACTCCGCGTGACCCGTTCCTCGAGGACATAGATTCCGTTGTAGGTGGAGGTCCGGATGGATCCGTCCGCGCTGTCGGTCACCAGGTAGAGTTCGACAAAGCGGGTCCTCGACGAATAGCGGCCGATCTCCCGGCTCAGCTGGTGGGCGAGGGGGTTGTGGATGAGGATGGGTTCGAAGTTGTTGGGAGCGTAGAGGACCCAGTCCGAGTCGGATGGCAGTCCCAGGAGCTCCCGGTTGTCGTCGGCATCGAACTCGTCCCGGAGTTCGAGGTTCATGCTGACCTTGGAGTACCCCAGAGTGCTGGACCCACGGGCTCCGATCCCGACCCGGGAGGTGAGGCTCGGGAAGTTCGTCAGGGAAGTGGTTCCTGCCAGGGGTTCGAAGACCTGGAGGTAGGCGGGCTGTTGCCCGGTTCCTGGGGGCCGCCCCTTTCCGAAGTTGTGCAGGACCATCACCGGAAGGTTCGAGGTGAATGTGGGAATCGTTCCGTCGAGTCGGCAGTACATCTCGCTGCGCGGTGTCCCGGGCAGCAGGCCGGGCACGAAGGCCCGGGCCCGGATCTGCCGGGAGGTCGTGAGCTCGATGGGCGCGGAGTAGGCCGCAGACGCTTCCGTCGGCAGGGATCCGTCGAGGGTGTAGCGGATCACCGTGCCCGGGATGGGCGTCGTGGGCTTCAGGGAGACCTGGAGGGATCCGGTGAAGTTCCTGCCGCGTTCGGAGAACCCGATCTCCGGGGCGAATCCAGGTCCGCCGCTGGTGTTTGCGGCGCGGGGGGTCGGCTGGCTCAGGTACCCGGCCGAGCTCAACGCCCCCGGTGGACGCCCATAGCTCACACCCCGGCGTTGGATCGGATAGGCCGGTACGAACCCGGACTCGATCCCGCCTTCGGGATTCACGAGGGCCAGGAACTCGCCGCCATTCGAGAGGCGGAAGTTGGCGTGCAGGGGACGGTTCGCGTTGGTCCGGTTCTTCTCGGAGGCAAAGACCAGCAGGTATCCGCCCGGCAGGAGGGTGACGTTGGGGAACGACCACTTCCTGAGCTGGGTTGGGTCGTCGGTCAGGGACCAGCCTGACATCGGAGCGGGTTGGTTCGAGGAGTTGTGGATCTCGATCCAGTCGGAGTCCGTGCCGTCCTCGTCCCGGATCCCACCGTCGTTGTCCGCGAGGAACTCGTTCAGCACGACACCGACCGCCTTCAGGTTGGGATCGATCGTGTAGGTCCACGATCCTCCGGCGAAGGGGAGCGGGGTGCTGGCGAGGTCGGCGATCCCGTGGTCGGATCGGAACGCCACGGTGACGCTCCCGGCCGGGGCCTTGGGAAAGGTGAACACGAACTGGCCGGGGGTGATCTGGCTCACTCCGGTGGCCGGAACGCCGGCCACAAGCAGGTCGGCCGCCTCGACGCCCGACACCGGTTCGCTGAACTGGACCTCGAAGGACACCAGCTCGCGCAGGGTGAATCCCGGGGCGGGAAGAACGGAGGTGACGACCGGGGCCGATCGGTCGATCTCACCCTCGAGTGCGGCGTCGAAGACCAGGTCGCTGCTCGTCAGGTTGGCGTTGAAGACCTGGATTGCGATCAGGTTGTCCCCGGATCGGAGCACCGACGCGGGAGTGGCGATCAGATAGTCGTCAAAGACCGCGGGATCGGGACTGACCGCACCGGATGCCGTGCCCGTGAATCCGAGCTCCCCTGCCGGTACGTTGAACCGGACCACCTCAACGCCATTGATCCAGGCGATGAACCCGTCGTCGCAGGCGGCCCGAAGCGTCAGGGACCGGTAGTCGTTCGGATTGCCGGCCTTGAAGGTCCGACGGAGGAACAGCGTGGTGTAGCTGTTCCGCATGTCCGTGATCTTAGTGCCGGTGAAGGGGTCCCCGTAGTAGAACGCCGCCGGTCCCTGGGGCCAGTTGGCGTCGCTGAACTCGGGGGTCCTCCAGGCCTTGGGATCCGGGACGGAAGGCTCACCGGTCCCCTTCAGGTACCGCCACTGGGATCCCGCCGGGAACAGCTCCTCGGTCCAGCCCCGGGTCGGGACGGACAGGAGCATCAGGACGGCGAGGGACCAAAGGCGGTATCGGATGGGCTGCATGAACGGTTTTGAAAGTATAGCAAAACCGGTGCCGAATGGAACCCGCCTTTGCGAGGACGAGGCGCCGGCGGCGGTGTTGCAGCCTTCCCGGGTCTTGCTCCGCCGACCCGGGCGGAGGGCGCTCCAGGGGTCGGCTTTGGCGACACCCCGTTTGGCGCAACGGCTCTGCGTGTCGGGTAACCGTCCGTCCTGGCGCACCGCTTCCTGGGGCGCGCCGATGCACGAGTGCCTACGTGGCCGGGATGAAGCGCTGGGCAAGCAGCGATGCGAGCCAGCCGAGGACGAACCAGACCGCAAGCCCGGGAGTCGGGAGAAGGGCGAGCCAGTCGACCAGGCAGATCCCTGCAAGGAGTCCCGACACGGTCAGGCCGAGGTTGCGTCCGCCGGTACCCAAGGTGTGGCGGAGACACCAGACGGCCCAGGCTGCCACGAGGAACCCGATGGCCGACCCGTAGAGCCGGTAGGCACCGCCGTTGTAGAGCGCGGAGAACAGGAGCGGCAGGGCGAGCGCCAGGAGCGGCCAGCGTTGGAGTCGACCGGTGGTGCTTTCCCGTTTCGCCACGTAGCTGAGTCCGATGATCCATCCGGCGAGGGCCATGGCGGACCAGATCGAAGCCCCCGTGACCCCCAGGACCCCGGCCGAGGCCGCCAGCGGATAGAGCAGAAATCGGCACGCCGCCATGAGGACGGGGGAGAACGACAGGGCCTTGTGCGAGGCATCGTACAGAACCACCGCGACGGCGAGCAAGAGGGCGAGGATTGCCGAGGTCCAGCCCAGCAGCATCAGGAGCAGGGTGCCGACCCCGAGGAGTCCCCAGCCGATCCGCCAGACCCAGGACTCTGGGATGGCCCCACTCGGGATGGGTCTCGGTTTTCGATACTGGCGGTCGAACTCCGCGTCGAACGCGTCGTTCAGGTACATACCACCGATGTACACCAGGGAGGTCCCGATCAGGACGTGGATCAGCGGGAGAATGGAAGGTCCCGCTCCGCCGAGACCCCAGCCGGCGAGACCGTTGGTCCAGACCGTCGGGATATTCGACACACGTCCCAGCACCAGCAGCGTGCGCCATGAGGGAGTGCGGGATTGGGACATCGAGTCCGGGAACCTACGATTGGAGCCGTGGTGGCTGCAATGCGGCGGTGGAATTGCCGGTGGAATCGCCAGGCCTTCGGGTCCTCGGTTCCAGAACCAGGGCAAACCCCCACCTTTCTGATGCCACAGCGCGGCGGAGCCGACATCCTCGGCAACTCCTTGCCGCCTTCATGCAACGAAGAACCTTCCTCCAGGTCCTCGGTCAGAGCGGGACCGCCGCGTGCCTGTCGTCGGAACTCTGGGGTGCGGATGAGGCTGCCGTCGGCCGGCCGTCCAAAGGCCTACGAGACCCTGGACGGGGCTCGGAGGCCCCGGATTGGGAGGTTGTTTCCGCGCTGCTCAACGACGCCTCATCGACCTTTTCGGAGCCTTGGGACGATGCCACGTGTCGGACCCTCATGAAGGGTGGGTATCTGGGCAACGGAGACCTCGGGGTTCACCTCGGCGGCACGAGGCACTCACTGGTCTACTACCTCGGGAAGAATGGATTCCACGCCGGGAACGACACGGTGGGATTGCGGTCGGGTGACGATCCCGCACCGGGCCCCTACAAACAGCACATCCTCAATCTGGCCCGGTTGACCGTGGATGCCGTCGACGGGATCGAGTCCGGAGACGTCTACCGGGTGACCCAGGACCTGAGGCATGCGGAGATCCGGACCGAGTGCACGATGGCGGGTGCGCCGGTCCGAACCCGCGCCTTCCTGGCTCCGGAAACCAATGCAGTCGTGGTGGAGCTGTCGACCCGCGGCGGGTCGGATCTCCGGGTGAAGGCGACGCTCTCGGTCATCGGCAATGTCTCCATGGCCCTCGACTCTGGCGTTGAGGGCTCCGTGGCGTGGGTTTCGAAGGAACCGAATGCCGATGGCGCTCCGTTCCGGGTGAAGGGCGCGGTGGCCGCCCGAGTGGTCGGAGCGTCCTCGGAGGTGTTCTGTCAGACCCCGACCCAGTCGACGCTGGTCTTCACCCTGCCTGCGGACGCGGGTGTCGTGCGCCTCTTTGTCCAGGCCGACCACACCAAGAACGCGCCATCCCCCTTGCCGCGGGTCCTGGCCGGGGTCCGAAGCATGACCTCGGAGGGGCTCGACCGGCTGGAGGTGGAAAACCGGCTATGGTGGCGACGGTTTTGGCTCAGGTCCTATGTCCGCCTCGGGGACGAGGTCCAACGCTACTGGTACAACCACCTCTACATGATCGGCTCGGCCGCCCGGAGTGGCGTCGACAACAGCCCGGGCAAGGCCCCGGGCCACTGGGGTCCGTGGAGCCGGGCCGACGACATGAAGTGGTTCGGCAATCTGGGCATGAACTACAACGCCCAGAATCCCTACTACGGCACCTTCGCCGCCAACCATGTGGACCTCATTGATCCCTACATCGAGACGATCCGCTACTACGCCGAGAACACCGGACGGAAGCGCGTTATCAACCGATGGGTCTCACCGGAGATCGCCGCCCGGATGCCGCCCGGATGCCGAGGCGTCGAGTTCGAGGGCTCCTTCACGTCCCACGGAACCCCGGCGACCGGCGACGGGAAGGTGGGGGCCGAGGACTGCTGCATGGCCACGAACGCCGTGTTCGCCATCCTGCCGATCGTCTGGAAGTGGAAGTATGGACGGGACACTGGGTTCCTGCGGACGACGGCGTATCCGTTGATGCGGGAGGTCGCCGATTTCTACGACGACTACATCGGGAAACCGGTCGATGGACGCTACGACGTCTACGGGTCCGTCCATGAGGGAGCCGACTGGTTCGCGAAGAACGACATGTTCAGCCTTGGCGCGATCCGCTTCCTGTATCGGGAAATCATCGCGGCAAGCGTCCAGCTGGACTACGATGCCGACCGCCGGGTCCACTGGCAGGACATCCTCGACCACATGGCCGACTATCCCCTCCAGCTCTGGGGGGATCGGGTGACGTTCCGTCCAGATGCGGTGCATGACGTGATGGAGGCGCTGCACTACCAGGGGGGTGCGCGGAACACCGGTGTGATGTTCACCACGACCTTCGACAACATCGGCCAACGGTCGCTCCCGGCCTATCGGCTCGCCACGTGCAACACGCTCGACCGGGGCAACATGTTCCATCCGCAACGCTGGTGCGGATGGCAGAACGGAAATGACTTCGGGATGATGTTCGTGATGGCGGTGCGGGCGGGCTATCGACCGGACCGGGTTCTCGAGGCGATCCGGGCCTGGAAACCCGAACCCAACGGGGTGGTCTCCCAGAAGGACGGAGGCGGCATCGAGACCGCAGGCATCGTCGAGGCCATCAACAGCATGCTCCTCCAGAGCCACGACGGCGTCCTGCGGATCTTCCCGAACTGGGACCGGTCCCGCGACGCCGAGTTCAAGCGGCTCCGGGCGGTAGGAGCCTTCCTGGTCGAGGCCCGATACCGGGCCCGGGAGCGCGTGGTGGACCGGGTCTGGATCCTCAGCGAGAGGGGCAATACCTGCGTGGTGCAGAATCCGTTCGAGGGTGCCTGCGTCGCCGTGGTCCGGTTGGACACGAATCGGAGGATCGCGGTGGAGCAGGATGAGGATGAGGTGCGGTTCCCAACGGTCGAGGGAGTCACCTACGCGATCCAGCGTGACCCGTGTCGGCCGGCCGCCCGCGGGGCTCCGGTGATCGCGTCACAGCCCGCGGATGTCACCGTCCTCCTGCCGGCTCCAGCCGCGTTCTCCGTGACCGCGAGGGGTCGCGGCCTCCGGTACCAGTGGCAGAAGAACCGGGTCGACATCCCCGGGGCGACCTCGCCCACCTACACGACCCCGGCCACGACGCTCTGGGACAGTGGCAGCGAGTATCGTTGCGTGGTCTCGAACGCCGAGGGTTTGATCCGAAGCCGACCGGGCATCCTGGCTCCGCAGGCGGCTCCGGACAGAGGGGTGCATCCCATTGTGGGCCTATGGTCCTACACCCATGCTGGAAGGGGATACACCCGGGAGTTCACTCCGGACCGCCGCTGCATCCTGCGGGATGGGACTGTGGTGGGCTGGACAAAGTCCTACACCGTACTCGACGAGCGGACGGTCCTTGTGGAGGGCGGGCTCCGCCACGTGCTGACGGCGCCGGACATCCTCGACATCGAGAGGACGTTCGTCGGCCATCGGGTGCCGGTGCCGTGAACCCTCCCTGGGCCGAAACCTGTCGGACTCCACCGCCGTGAAAACCGCCTTGCCTCATCCTTCGGTCAGGCAATTCTAGAAAGTACTGTCCATGAGTCGCTCCACGCGCCTGGTTCTCGGTCTTCTCGGTCTTCTCGCCTCCGTCGCCACAGCGGCGGAAAGGAAGATCGTCCTCATCGCAGGAACCCCGAGTCATCCGCCCGGCATGCATGAGTTCCGCGCCGGCACCCTGCTGTTCCAGAAATGCCTGACGGGCCTTCCGGGCGTGCAGGTCCAGGTGTACTCCAATGGCTGGCCCACCCGGGTCGAGGGCAACGCCACGGTGGACGCCAATGAGGTGCTCAACGATGCCGATGCCGTCCTGGTCTATTGCGATGGAGGTCAGGGGCATCCGGCCATCCGGCCGGACCGGGTGAAGGTCCTCGACGCGTTGGCGGCAAAGGGCAAGGGGCTTGGATTCGCCCACTACGGTGTCGAGGTTCCTAAAGGGGATCCCGGAGCGTCCCTGCAGCGCTGGATCGGTGGGTATTACGAGCACCAGTTCTCGGTAAATCCGATGTGGAAGCCGGACTTCAAGACGCTTCCGAAGCATCCCGTGACGCAAGGCGTCCAGCCGTTCGCCACTCGCGACGAATGGTACTTCAACATGCGCTGGGCGCCGGCGACAAATGGCATCACGCCGATCCTCGTGGCCCAGCCGTCCAATGACGTCCGCAGGGGACCCTACGTCTGGCCGCACGGTCCTTATCCGCACATCCTCGCCGACTCCGGTCGGCCTGAGGTCATGATGTGGGTGCTGGAGCGAAAGGATGGCGGGCGTGGATTCGGGTTCACTGGTGGGCATACCCACGAGACCTGGGGGAATCCGAACCAGCGGAAGCTCCTCCTCAACGCCCTGCTCTGGCTGGCCAAGGTGGAGGTGCCCATCGGCGGGCTGGAATCCCGGATCGATGAGGCGGATCTGAAGCAGAACCTCGATCCAAAGGGGAAGAAATGATCGGACTTCCCAAGGCGGGCGGCGGGTGGCGGGCGGCGTTCCTGGCGCTGATCCTGATCCTGCTCGAGCCGGTTCGTCCCCGGGCGGAGGACAAGGTCCAGTATCGTTGGGAGGGCTATTTCGAGGACAACAACCGGACCGACGTCACGACCCAGGGGGTGTATGTCGAGAAGGACCTCAACCCGGACCTCATCCTCAAAGGCAACTTCGTCTACGACGCCATCTCGGGTGCCACCCCCACCGGAGGCCCCCCGCTATCGGGAAGCGACCAGGTCCAGCTCTTCAACTTCTGGGATCGTCGTTATGCCGGCTACGTCGAAGTCGACTATAAGCAGGGCCGGTTCACCCATCAGCCGCAGTTCGCCTACAGCTGGGAAAGGGACTACAGGAGCATCGGTCTAGCCTGGAACGAGCTCATCGAGCTCAATGAGAAGCACACGACGCTCGCGATCGGGTTGTCCCACAACTTCGACTCTCTGAACGGCATCTGGCAGCGCGAGTTCGTCAACAAGGGTGTTTCCGACCTCCTGCTTGGGGTGACCCAGGTGCTTGGGCCGCAGACCACGCTGACCTTCAATGTCACCCTCGGCTACTCCGAGGGCTACCTCAGCGATCCCTACAAGGCGGTCAACTTCTACTATGCCTACCCGGACCCGTCCTATGATCCATCACCCTATGGGATCAACTCCCAGGATCAGCTGGGCACCTTTGGATTCCCGGCCGAGAATCGGCCGGGCCATCGGGTCCGAGCCGTCACATGGCTGGGTCTCAACCACTATGTGAAGTCGATCGACGGTGCCCTCGAGGCCAGCTTCCGGGTTGGGACCGACAGCTGGGGTCTCACCAGCGAGACCCTGTCGGTCGCTTGGTTTCAGAAGCTGGGCCGACGCATCACGGTCTCCCCCCTCTTCCGGTTCTATCATCAGTCGGCCGCTGATTTTTATGCCGTGCGCTTTACCGGCGATCCTTCAAATCCCTACGGAGGTCCCTACTCCGTGCTGCCGGATGGCTCCCTCCTTTTCCCTACGGATCCCGGGTATCCGGGCGGGGGGCAGATCGGAAACGTTCCCGCGTGGCCCAACTACTACTCCGCCGACTATCGCCTCTCCCAGATGAACACCTACACGTACGGCCTCAGCATCGAGGCCAAGGTGACCGACTGGGCCTCGGTGATTGTCTCCTACAAGCGCTACCGGATGGTGGGCACCGATGGGGTCACCTGGCAGAGCGCCTATCCCCAGGCGAATGTCATCAGCGCCGGACTGAACGTATGGTTCTGAACCGCCACCAACCGCCACCCCGGCAGTCTGCCTCCGGAACGGATGAGGATTTCGGGGTGCGTGCCGTCTGGGACCGGGTCCGCCCCACTCTCAGGGTGACTCCGTTGCCAGGTTCAGGATTCGGCATCGAATTCCACGCGCTGGGCACCCTGTGCCGGATGACCTTGGCGGGACCGAAGCCTGCCGCGGAGGCCTTCGTGGGGCAGACGCTGGGTTGGATGGCCCGGTTTGAGTCGAAGTACTCCCGATACCTACCCGGCTCGCTCCTCTCGCGCATCAATGACCAGGCCGGTAAGGACTGGGTGGCCATCGATCCCGAGACCGAGCGGCTGCTGGCGCTGTGTCACGAGCTTCATTTCCTGTCGAAGGGCGTGATGGATCCGACCGTGTTGCCCCTGCTCAGGGTCTGGAACTGGAAGGCGCAGCCCCCGGTGATTCCAACTGAGGAAGCGGTCCGGGAGGCCATGGCGCGGGTCGGGTGGTCCCGGGTCCAGCGCACGCCGGGACGGATCCGGCTTCCCGAGCCGGGGATGGCCCTCGATTTCGGGGGCATTGGAAAGGAGTACGCCGTTGATCAGGTCGCGCAGCTCTCTCGTGGGTTCCCGCTGACCGGGGCGCTGGTGGATTTCGGGGCCGACATCCGGGTTCTGGGACTGCCCCCGGATGGGCGTCTGGGCTGGCACATCGGCCTCGAGGAACCGCGATCCCCGGGACGCGTCTGGTGCGGTCTCGCCCTGCGCGAGGGCGGGGTCGCGACCTCCGGGAACTATCTCCGGTTCTTCGAGGTCGGTGGGATCCGATACGGACACATCCTCGATCCCCGGACCGGTCGGCCGACATCGTCCGAAGTGCTTTCGGTCAGCGTCATCGCACCGTCCTGCACGCAGGCCGGATTCCTCAGCACAACCGCCCTCGTCCTGGGTCCTGTCGAGGGCATGCGGTTGATCGAGTCGACACCCGGCGTCTCCGGGGCCATTCTTACCCCCACACAAACCCTCCAATCCCGTCGCTTCCATGAACACCGCGCGTCTTAGCCTCATCGCCACCCTGTTCCTCCTAGTTACGTCCCTGCTGTCGGCAGCCGCCCCGAAAGTGGGCGACACCTTCCCGGATCTCGGCTCCTTCGGCCTCGAGGGCCAGGGGCCGGATCTCAAGGGCAAGGTGGTGGTCGTCGATTTCTGGGCGTCGTGGTGCGGACCCTGCCGTCAGTCGTTTCCGGCCCTCCAGGAGGTCTACACCCAATTCAAGGACAAGAACGTGGTGGTGATTGGCGTGAGTCTCGACGAGTCGAAGGACGACATGGACAAGTTCCTCAAGCGCAGCAAGACGGAGTTCCCGATCCTCCGTGACGCCAAGGGGAAGCTCGCCGAGAAGCTGTCGGTGCAGTCGATCCCTTCGTCCTTCGTGATCTCGCCCGATGGCAAGATTCAGGCGATCCACGTTGGTTTCGGTGGTGAGAAGACCAAGAAGGCCTACATCGCCGACATCGAGAAGGCATTGGCCAACAAGTAGCCGTCGCAGGACCCTCCATCCCGGTCACCCGATGTCCCGCCACCGCTCCCTCCTGACACTCTGCCTGCTGTCGCTCCTGGCGACGGGCTGCGCCCGTGTAAAGCCGTGGCAGCGGGGCACCTTGGCGGATCCCTTGATGAATCGGGGGCGGGATCCGATGGGCCTCGCCTATTCAGAGCACATGTACTTCAGCCGTGAGGGCACCCATGGCGGGGCGGGTGTGGGTGGGGGTGGTTGCGGTTGCAACTGAACCTTAGTTCACCGCCTCGATCTTCACCGTGTGCGTGACGGGGACGAGTGCCTCCCGGATGGCGGCATCCAAGGGGGCACGGGCCTTCTCGGTCAGGGCCACGGTGGCCTCCATGTCCGCCCGGCCTTCCTCGCCGTGGAAGAGGCTCTTGATCTGCTTCGTCTCGT
>Ga0194110_10007764_pt1 | contig 12306 bp, 10 predicted proteins | sample TA2Kig1200mmetaG_FD_146192 | JGI IMG/M metagenome (GOLD analysis project Ga0194110, IMG submission 146192) | Freshwater microbial communities from Lake Tanganyika, Tanzania - TA2015032 Kigoma Deep Cast 1200m | ecosystem: Environmental > Aquatic > Freshwater > Lake | place: Tanzania: Lake... | reverse complement strand
TTCTGGTGTTTAAAATGTCCCTGTAGGCTCCGGTGGGGCATCTCTCCCGCACTATGCACACTTCACAGTCCATACATCTTTCTGGATGATAATTTGGTCTTTCATCCACATTATTCCAAACATAACCGTAGTCTGTAAATCCTAAAACTTTATGTCTTCCTCTAATATCTGCAATTGGAAGTTTGGTGTCCTCATTTTTGATATAAGTATGTTTGAGAATCTCGTCATCTAGTACTGGAATTGCTGCTGCAACTGAGCTAAATATTTCGGGACCAGCAGCTGTTTTGAATCCCCCAAGATAATGTGGATCCATTTTATGCATATCAGCAGCTGTCATAAGGTTCGGTTTTTCTTCAGAACTTCTGGTTCCATGGCCAATTACAATCCCAGGAGAACCATTTAAAAGAATTCTGCTTCCCATGCAAATGGTTTTTAAGAGAGGATCATTTTGGAGTGGATTTAATTCACCACAACCTGAAACTGAAATTCCTTTAAAGGGTCCTTCCATTTCTATAGCATGGAATATGGATGATACAGATTTATCAGATGGGTTTACGAATGCAGTATAATTTTTAAAAGCCATTCTGGTCCCGATCATCTCTGCAGTACTTAGTTCATCAATATTGGTTGTGGATTCTACGGTTTTGCCTTCTACTGATTCTGTTTCAATATTTATGTCTTTTCCACTTAGAATATCTTTAAATAAAAACCCGCCACCATAATCTTCATTGTAAATGCTATGAGCTGTTCCATAAACTATCATGTCAACTGATCCAAGCCATTCATTAGGACAGGGACCTGGAAATCCTGGCACACCGTTTAGATAGATTTTCTCTACTTTTTTAAACTCTCCAGGTTCGGATACTTTAATATGGAATATTGCAGCTGTTCCAGACATTATCCCACAGGTTCCGGTTGTTATAACGTCAACATATTCTGCCTTTGGCGTTTCTCCCTCGCGCACCAGCTGGCTTACTTCTTCTGCAGTTAATACAGTTGCTTCTCCCTTAGATATTTTCTGATTTATTTCTTCGATGCTCCAGGTATTCAAAACAGGCCTCCAATTATCTCTACAGAAATTATGGATTCTCGTTTATATAAATTTGATTAAAGAAGAAATTTTAATTGAAGATTTAATGATTGGAATGATTTTTCCTTTTTCTATTTTTTCATATTTAATTGAATTCTTAATAAAGGTTCAGTAAAATTATATGCTAGTTTAACATAAATATAGGATGTTATTAATAATTAGGGTCGAGGGATATGCTCGCTATGTTCCTGACTCAATAATCAACTTAATGGAAAAGTTTGAACAGTTTAGATTTATAAACGTTCTAAAATGGACAATAATAATTATAATGGCTCAATCGAACTTAGATTAAGATTCAAACGTCATATGGGTAAAACATATGAATTATAATAAGAATACGTTAGTAAAGATTGTTAAGTTGGGTCGTCCCCAGTTTTTATGCGGTGGATTTTTGCTTTTCAGTATTGGAGCTTTACTTGCAGTTTTATTTAATGCAGAGTTTGTTTTAGGTAAATTTATAGTGGGATACATTATTTTATCACTGGCTCATCTCGCACTTCATTATAGTAATGATTATTTCGACATTGCAGCTGATCGCTATCTCAAACCAACTGCAATTTCAGGTGGAAGCGGAGTACTGGTTCGAAATCCACAATTGAGAGAATTTTCAAAATGGTTCGCTGTTGCACTTATATTCTCATCCATTACTCTTGCAGCAGTTTTTACAGTTATCTTCTCTTACCCTGTATGGTTCTTTTTATTTGTTGTATTTGGAAACTTTCTGGTTTGGTTTTATTCTGCCCCACCTATTAAACTATCTTATCGAGGATTTGCAGAAATTTCAAATATATTTAACGGAATTTTATTGCCAGCTATGGGCTATTTTACATTAATGGGGACATTAAACGCTCCTTTCCTTATTTTCACTATACCTATAGTGTTTTTACAATTGATATTCACTATCGGTGTTGAAATACCTGATATGGAAGGGGATAAATTAGGGGGTAAAATCACCTGGATTGTATCCAGGGGCCGTGAATTTGGTTTCAAGCTTATTACAATTTCTGGATTGCTAGCTGCTATTTCGTTTCTTATTATCTCCATCACAAAATTCTACCCTGCTATCCTGGATTTTAGAATACTAGCGTTTTTTGCACTGATTCCACTGTCTTTAGGAATCATAGGGCTGTTAAGAAATCCGGTAGATAAAGAATCTGCCACTAAACTCGCCACTATCGATGTTTCATCTGTCTTTGTCGTGGCGATACTGATTAACTGTTACTTCACCTATCTCATAACCACGTATAATGGATGAATTATAAGATTGTAAAGATTATTTAGTAATATACACAAAAAATGATTCAAAGGCAGATTGATGCTACGGATAATATATAGATACTTGGTTATGTGTATGGATTGACGGCGGATGAGATTATAACTGTTGAGGAACGTTTGTCTGAATAGGTAGTTATTATGGATGTAGATAAAATAAGACAAATCAAAGAGATGTATGCACAGGCGGTTCAAAAAAAGAATAGTGGAGATTATAGAGATGCATTGAATCTTGCTTATGAAATTAAAAATACTTTTGGGCCACATTATTATGTATCTGATGTTGTTAGTTGTCTTTTAATAGATCTGGGATTACCGCTCGGAGAAGAATCTATAACAAAAGAAGGTATTGAGTTGCTTGAAAATGATTTTGAGAAAATAATTCAAAATGAAATAAACGCTTCAAATGCTTATTATAACCTTGCAAATGGTTATTACAGTCTTTTTAGTTTTAAATGGAAGAAAAAACCTTATTTTAATTGTTTTAAGGAAACAGAGTTAGATCAAGTTAAGATCAATCTCAGAAAAGCATTAGAATACAATTCTCAAAAACCAGAAATCCTAGTTAATTTAGGAAATTGTTATGATCATTTAGGCAGGAGGATTGATGCTTTAGAATGCTATGAAAAAGCTTTAGAACTAAAATCCGATCATGCAATGGCTTTAGGGAACAAAGGAATAGCATTGTGTTATTATTCACGTTTAATGGGCAGGCGTTGGAGGACAATTTTAATTGATGCCCATTATTTTATATCCAAGGCTTTAGAGATAGGAGTGATCCCTGAATCGAAGGATTCCTTTATTATATGGTTAAAATGGATAGAAAATCAATTCTCTGATAAAAATGTATTAGATAATCCTCCAGAATTCCCAGGTTATAAAATAGAGGCTAAATCTGATCTTGATAGATATATACAAGAATATTGTCTTGAAAACAGATTATATTTAAATGTATGTAATTTCTGTCAAAAATGTAATGCTGCAATTGGAGATTCAATAAATATCGAAAGAATGACGGTACCAGTTAAAGATTATTCTCTCGAAAATGACCATTATCTTCGTTTATCTACATATCTAAATCAAATTAAAGAAGACTTTATCGCTGCTAGGTTTTTACTTATTCTACCAAGATACGGGGAGTTAAATTTAGATTTCGTTTATGATAATGTTATATTTACGGATACATTAGATTATAGTCAACATGATATAAATATACAGTTAGTCAGACTCTCTTTTAAAAATTTCTATGATATACTTGACAAAATCGCTTTTTTTATAAACGATTATAGAAATCTCAATATAAAACCAAGAAATATTGATTTCAGGAAAATTTGGTATTCACCATGGAATGGAAATCCAAAAAAGAGTGTAATAAATAAAGAAATTGTAAAAACTCAGAGTTATGGTTTAAACGCATTGTTTGACATACATTGGGATTTCGAAGAAGGTGGGCCTTATAATAATTTAAGAATGACTAGAAATGCCTTAACACATAGATTTGTAAAGGTTAAAATGTTTTGTAATGACGAAAATAATGAAGAAATGACAGAAGATAATCTTGTTGAGCGGACTTTAGAACTTGCACGTATAGTAAGGAATGCTATCCTCTATCTTATGTACTTTGTGAATGAAATGGAAACAAAGAAACACAAGTTCATAGATAAAGAAAAAACTGAGAATCATCTGCTCGAGATAAAAGTTAAAGAGCATTGAAAAATCAATTAAATTTAGCTTTTAAACTATCAAAAGCAAAATCCAACGCATCCTGCATTTTATCGGTGTTAGGTCCTGCACCCTGAGCTAAAGTTGGTCTTCCACCGCCTCCACCACCCAATATTTTGGCGGTTTCCTTTATGATTTCGTTGATTTTTATGCCCTCATCTATGGCATTTTTCGATGATGCTCCCACGATTTTACCATCATGGTTTCCAATAATCACTACATCAACTTTTCCTGATTTTTCTGTGATATCAGTGGCCATCCTCTGCATTTCTCCCATGTCTGCATCTACTATCGCCCTTAAAACAGTTATTTCACCTATTTTTTCTGCCTTTTCCTCAAGCCCTTCTTTTTTAAGTGATGCTATTTCGCCCTTGAGACGATTTATTTCGTTTTTAAATGATTTCCATTCAGTAAAGAATCTATCACTTGTTTTGGGGAGTTGTTCAGCTTCTACTTTGAAGATTGCAGCGCTTTCCTTCAAAATGGTCTCGTTTTTCTGCACTGCTTCAACTGCAGCTTCCCCAGCAGAGAAATCAATTCGCTCAACCCCATCCTGGATTCTTTCGCTTCTGTTTATTTTAATGAAACCGATGTTGCCTGTTTTATTAACATGGGTTCCTGCGCATGCCTGCACATCCACACCATCAATTTCAACCACTCTAATTGTGGAACCTGGCACAACACCTCCCTGATATAGGATAAATCCGTATTTTTTCTCGGCTTCAGTTCTGTCCATCCATTCTGTACTTACTGGAGTGTTCATCATCACGTATTGGTTGGCCAGTTGTTCGATCAGTTGAAGTTCTTCACGTTTTATCCGCTTGTAATGGGATAGGTCAATTCTGGATCTCTTAACACCTTTTTGAGCTCCAGCCTGCCATATGTGGTCTCCAAGCACTTTTCGGGCTGCTGCCACGATCAGGTGGGTTGCAGTATGGTTTCGGGCCATTGAAACACGTCTGTTCCAGTCAATTTCCCCTTTTATATCTTTTCCATTATATGATTTCAATTTTTCAATTTCTGATGGGTCTATTTTATGTAAAACTACGTTATCGACTTTTTCAGCATGCAAAACACGTATTTTAGTATCTTCATTATTATCCGCATTGATATCTTCATTAATATCTTCAACTTCTAAAAATCCTATATCAGATGGTTGGCCTCCACCTTCAGGATAGAATAGTGTTTTATCCAGTATAACATTATTTTCATAAAATCCAATAATTTTAGCCGTAAATTCTGTTTTATGAGGTTCATCATAAAATAAAAGTTGGGTATCTGGGAAATCCAGCTCAATTTCAGCTCTTTCTTCTGCAATTTCCTCTGAGTGTTCTGCTGCAACAAGAGTATAGAAATTGTCTGGAACACTTGCTTTGAAATTTTCAGACACCACAATCTCTTCAACAGTTTCTGGTGGGATTCCATGGGAATCGTAGAGCTTTATAAGCATATCTACAGGTATTTCATCTTTATTTTCCTTTTTTAAATATTTTATGCTTTTTTTAACAATCTGTCGGCCCTTGAAGATGGTTTTGTGGTATCTTTTATCCTCAAGGTCTATTACCTTAAGTATATGTTCTTGATGGGCTCTGATTTCAGGATAAGTCTTAGATAAAAAGTCCAGTTGTATTCTCATTATATTAGAAAGTGATTCTGATAATCCCAGTTCCTTTATGAATCGAATGGTTCTTCGCAAAACCAATCTGGCCAGATATCCTTCTTTTACATTGGAAGGGATGACCCCGTCTGCTAGCATGAAACCCAGACAGCGTGTATGGTCTGCTATAATGTATATGGCTTCCATGGGCTTTGTAGATCTTTCAAGTTCCTTTAATGATAAACCCAACCTCTCTGCCACATTTTCTCTGAGTTTTCTAAGATCTGCAAAGCTTTCAATATCCATCATCCCTGCGACCTGGGCATTTTCAGCTAATATCACCTCATCAACATCCACATGAGCCATATCTTTCAGTTTATTAATTACAGGTCCGAATGATGCATCATAGGCTGTAGGTGTTCCCTGAGAAATCCATGCAAACCTTTCAAGACCGTATCCAGTATCTACAATGGTAAGTGGTATTTCTTCGCGTTTTCCACCAGGAAGTGTTTTGTATTTTATAAAAACAAGGGTTGCAAGTTCCACTCCTCTGACACAGACTTCATAACATGGGCCTGCGTTTCCTCCGCCTTCCCACCATGATTCTATGAAAGTTATCTCGTCTGTATTGATCCCTATCTTTTTAAAAAAGTCATGACAGTATTTTACAGTTTCATCTTCCCAGTAAACATAATTATTGTGAGAATTAAAGGCATGATGTCCACCCATGGTAAAACAAGTCATGTGTCTACCTGTTCTCCCAACATTATCCACATCGTTGAGTCTGATGGATGGCTGGGCAACCACAAGGGGGTTTGCAGGAGGTTTCACAATTCCAGATGTAATCCATGGCTGAAAGTTATAGATAGATGCTCCAACTAAAAAAACATCCTCTCTCCATCTTTTTGCAAGAACTGGATATCTGTTAATGACGTTGTGGTCATTATTTTCAAAGAATTTAAGGAAAATATTTTGGATGTTAAAAAGATCATATTTTTTACTTGTAGCTGGATTTCCGATGAATTCGTATTCATCGCAGGGGGCGTCTCCACATGTGTTTCTATCGGTAATTGACCAAAATTCGTTTCCACAGGTTTTACAAGTTTTCCTGCTGAATCCAAGTTCTACAAGTTGATTGGACATTCTAATCATTCTAAATTTTTTTTAGTCATATTCAGGTTATAAAAATTTTTTTAAATCATAGAAAACATGTCCACTAAAAATAAAATAAAAAAATAGTATAAAAGCCAATATGGGTTGGCTTTTAAAAAAGAGCGAATTAGCCAAACAAGGCACCAAGCCCTGCTGCTGCTTCTTCCTCTTTTTCTTCTTCGGATTCTTCCTCTTCTTCTTCCTCTTCTTTTTCTTCTTTTTCTTCCGCTGCTGGAGCCGTACCTGCAATTGGAGCTGCTGCTGTTACTGCTGTTTTCTCCATTGCCTCTTCAATATCAACTTCTTCGAGTGCTGCTATCAATGCCTTTACTCTGGCATTATCTACCTCTGCTCCCGCTGCTTTTAGGACCTTTTTAACGTTTTTTTCATCGATTTCTTGACCGGTTGTGTGCAATAACATTGCTGCGTATATATATTCCATATGATCACCTCAAATTTATTTATTTTATCAAAATATATTCAATAATTAGCCAAACAGAGCTCCAAGCCCTGCTGCTGCTTCTTCCTCTTTTTCTTCTTCGGATTCTTCCTCTTCTTCTTTCTCTTCTTTTTCTTCTTTTTCTTCAACTACTTCAACTTTTTTCTCAACATGTGATTTTAATTTTTTTAAAAGATCATCATCAAGTGCATCCTCTTTCACATCCAATATACCAGATGCCAGTGATAACATCTGTGCGTAAGCCCTCGATAATAGTGTATCTGTGGTTTTTGAAGTTAGAACAGATGCGTTTATAGCCAGATTTAATGACTTTGAGCTAGCATCTCCAATTAAAATTGGCACAGACTGCGGAGTGTATATCACTGCATTAACAGATAAATTCAATGCCTGAGAAAATGCTTTTTGCAGGTCTGATAATGTTTTTTCTTCATCAATAGTTAGGAGATCAGAGGTATAAACTGTTTGATCTTCATGGACAGCCATAAGATCTATTCCAACTTCCATGGGATTGATATCCAGTCGGGTGAGAATACTGGCCACATCCTTTGGAATTGCCTCTCCTTCTGCGACTATAGTTTTATCCTGAGTTATAACTATTTTCCCTTTTTCAATCTTAGCAGGGATACCTATCTTTTGAAGCTCTCCAAGAATAGGGCCTGGTTTGAAAGAAGTATCACTCTTTGGTATCACTATATCTGAGGGGGCAATGTTTCCAGGTTTTGCTGGGGCATGTGTTTTACTAGCTTCAAGAATTTTATATAGCTTAAAGGGATTCATTTTTGTGAATATAAACGCAGGCTGCCCATTCATGTATCCTCCAAGATCATCTATATTTGATTTTTCAGAATCGCTTAAGGCAAGGCTCATCAAGGTCTTTTTTGACATCTTTATAGTTGCGCTGTCTTTTAGATTATAACGCATCTTCTGAAGTTGAGGAGCAGGTATGTCTGAAAGATTGGCAATACCTACAACATCGTGACTGTCAATTAGTTCTTTAAGATCATTAACCTCTTCTTTTTTCCAATCAGCAACATGAGGCATTTAAATCACCCTCACTACCGGACCCATGGTTGTTTTGACATACATGGATTTAATCTGAGTTCTTCCTTTCTCCAGTTTCCTATCCATGATGCTAAGCACAGTTTCGATGTTATCTGCAATCATCTCATCTTCCATCTCCTGTGAACCAACGATGACCTGGATAACTGGTTGATCTTTTATTCTGATTTTGATGGTATTTTTAAGTCTTTCTAATATGGGCTCTGGTTTTATAGTAGCTGGAACTGGTTTTGGCATCTTTTTTCTAGGACCAAGGACAGGTCCCAAGAATCTACCTACCATGGGCATTAAATCAACCTGGGCAACAAAGAAATTATGTATATTGGCGATTTTTTTCGCTTTTTTTCTGTCTTTTCCCAACTCTTCCAGTTCTACCTTGGTGATTATAAGATCTGCTCCTGCATTTTTTGCCTGAACAGCTAACTCACCATCTGCAATAAAAGCAATTTTTACGTCTTTTCCACGCCCATTTGGTAGAAAAACTTCCTCTTCTATTCTGTTTTCTGGTTTTTTCATGTCTAAATCTTTGATGTTAATTACAACATCAATAGACTGTGTGAAGTTTCTCGGCTTTGATTGCTCTTTAGCCTTCTTCACCGCTTCCATTATCTCTTGTTTCATTGGAATTCCTCCATGAACTTTTTTAATAAAAAGTCCACATAAAAGAATCGTTTATTTAATTAATATTAAAGAAATTGTTACATAGTGATCAATCGATTTTGTTAATCTTACTAAAAAATCTTACTAAAAAATGTATGTTGTTAATATTTTACTATCTTTATCCTAATAATATTTCATCGTAGACTCCTTCATCGATGTCATTCTGCACTTCCCTTGGATCTTTTCCATTTACTGTTATACCCATGCTTACACAGGTTCCTATAACTTCTTTAGCAGCATTTTTATGATCATTTGAAAGAAGAGTGCCAAATTTCATTTTTGCTATTTTCAATGCCTTTTCCATGGATAAATCAGCGATTTTATCCAGTCCAGGGTCCTGTGAACCTTTTTCAATGTTCAGTTCTTCCATGATGAGTGCTGTGGTTGGGGGTGTACCTACTTCTACCTCAAAATCCTTCCTATCCAAATCTATGATGATCTTAACAGGGACTTTCATTCCTTCAAAATCTGCGGTTTTAGTGTTGATAGCTTCAACTACCTGCATCATGTTAAGGCCCAGTGGACCAATTGCAGGGCCTAAAGGTGGACCTGGTGTTGCTTTGCCGCCCTCTATGAGAATTTTCACGGTTTCTTTTGCCATTAATCAGCCTCCTTTTGTATTATTCTTATTTGATCACCTTTAACTGTAACTGGGATTGGGACTGCAGCTTCGATGAGTTCTAAGACCACTTCCTCCCTTGATTCATCTATCCTGACAACTTTCGCCCTTTCACCTTTGAAAGGGCCGGATATAAGTTCTACGATGCTTCCTTTTTTTATGGAAGCTATTATTGGTTCTGGTTTTAGGAAGCTTTTTATCTCTTCAAAGCTTATCTGCCCTTCCACAGATCCTCTTATGTTTGGAACCTTGAGTGCAGGGTTTTGCATGTCGATTTTGGATGAGGATTCAACTAAAATATATCCACGGAGAGTATCTGGGACTAAGATAGAATTTACTTCGATCCCACTGTTTTTAACATTTCTTGCAATCATTTTGGCAACGTTTTTCTCCTGACCTACCAGTGTTCTGATTGCATATATTAAATTTTCACTTTCGCCATCTTCCATTAACTCACACCTTTAATTCGAATTTATCATGTAGATAATTATATCATATTCACCAATTAATTTTTAATAAATATTTTATTATCAACCGCTTATCAATTGGGCTATTATGCTTATTATAAAGCCTATAACACCTATTATTATAATGCCTATCCCTGTTATTTTTGCCACATTCGTGAATTCGAATCTATCCGGTTTTTTTGATATTTTCAAAACTCTTTTGCATTGGTTGATAAAATTGACACTAGATTCTTTGAAATTATTCAAGTTCATAAAAATCCCTACTTTAATATTATTAAAAATAAGGTGTTAAAATCTAAATGTAGATTACTAGGTTGTTATCTCTAAGGATTTATAAACCTTTTCATCTGATAACAGAGATAGTAATAACTAACACTAAAATAGTAGTATGAATGTAGGTATGATCAAAATCTGAACAAAGTTTACCTGTGTTGTTAAATTAGAAGACACCGTCTATAAATTCTTCCAGGGCAGATTCGCTGGGAGATTCTTTTTCTCTTTCTTCTACATATGCACGTTCAGCTGTTGTACCGAATATATGTGGAGATCTGACTCCAGCAACTACAATGGTTGTTCTAACCACGTTCTGCAGATCATCCTGTATCTGTGCACCCCAGATTATGTTGGCATCGGGATCTAGTTCATCAGCCACTATTTGAACGATTTTCTCTGCTTCATGCAGTGTCAGGTCTGAGCTTCCTGATATGTTTATCAATGCGCCTTGTGCACTTGATATATCTAGATCTAGCAGTGGACTGTTTAATGCTTCGTGTACAGATTCAATTGCTCGGTCTCCGGTTTCTGATTCGCCCATTCCGATCATTGCCATTCCAGAACCTTTCATTATGCTTCTTATGTCTGCAAAGTCGAGGCTTACCAGACCGGGTTTGGTTATAAGCTCTGTTATCCCTTTAACTGCCCTTCCTAGAAGTTCATCTGTTACCATGAAGGCTTTGTTTATAGGTAGATTTGGTGCAACTTCCAATAGCTTATCGTTTGGTATGACTATAACTGTATCTGCTGCTTCTTGGAGTCTGTCCAGTCCTGTTTCAGCGTTTTCTCGTCTTCTCAGTCCTTCAGCACTGAATGGCATTGTAGCAACTGCAATTGTTAATGCACCGGCTTTTTTAGCCAGTTTTGCAATCACAGGAGCAGAGCCCGTTCCAGTTCCTCCTCCTAATCCGCAGGTTACAAAGACCATGTCTGCGTTTTCAAGCCGATCTCTAATTTCCTGTTCACTCTCTTCAGCACTTTCTTCACCAAGTTCAGGTACACCACCAGCACCTAAACCTTTACATACTTTTCTACCAATTAGTAACTTTCGGTGGGAATTTGAGTAGAAAAGGTCCTGTGCATCCGTGTTAACTGCAAGAGTATCAGCACCTTCGACTCCTATTTCCATAAGTCTTGAAACAGTGTTGTTTCCAGCTCCGCCAGTTCCAACTACAAATATCCTTGCTCGACTTTTTTCTATGATCTTTTTGAGGTCTTGGTCGATTTCAATGTCATTTTGTGCAACATGTGTAGGATTTGATCTTTCCATTCTCACTTCAGATTCTTTTATGCTTTCGTTAATGAATTTCAATTACTACCCCCACATCAATCTATTAATTATGTTAGTGTACTAACTTATATTTAAAAGCAACGGTTATTTGTTGATGATTCATTAACATACATATAATTTTTTCCTCTTATGAATCAACTCTCAGTATGAATGTTGACAGAATCTCATGGAAAATTAAGTGGGGTTAGTTGAATAAAAAATCTTGTTATAATTTTTCAAATTAACTAAGGTCTTGGCATTGCAATTATTTCATGTATCCTGAGATCAAAGAAGTTGTTCATGTGAGCTGCCTTCAATACAACAGCCGTGTCAACCCCTTTTGCAGTTCCTCCAATAGCAATAATTTCAGAGTCCATTGGAATCAGGCCCGCGTCTGCCGCCATGATTGTTATCTCTACACAAACCTTTATTCCCTGAGAGAACATACGAAGTGTCTCAGCTATTATTTCAACAGGTGTTGAACCTCCAAATTTATTTGATATTCCTCTTCCAACACCACTTAATGCATGGGTACCTGAGTAGGTCACAACACCTTTTTTTTTAAGTTTTTCTTCAAAGGAAGGATCTAATTCGAGTTTTCCTTTCTCTCTAAATCCTGCATGATGTGTTATACTGACTATTCTGGCATCGTCAATTTCTTCTGC
>Ga0194110_10007763_pt1 | contig 12307 bp, 11 predicted proteins | sample TA2Kig1200mmetaG_FD_146192 | JGI IMG/M metagenome (GOLD analysis project Ga0194110, IMG submission 146192) | Freshwater microbial communities from Lake Tanganyika, Tanzania - TA2015032 Kigoma Deep Cast 1200m | ecosystem: Environmental > Aquatic > Freshwater > Lake | place: Tanzania: Lake... | reverse complement strand
GCGGCACGAATCCACTGCGCCAGGCGCGATTGGACCAAGGCATGTCGATTGCCTGCTGGACTCATTTCAATCCGGCCCCATCGGTTGAGTTCGATCTTGAAGGGTAGATTCTTCAAGTATGGGTTATCAATCACGTCCTGCCATTGCATGGGGATGACCTCAAAATCAGCCAGGTGGGTCCAGGTAGCAGGGGTTAATTTCTCTGCCAACGATCATTAAACACGAGGCCAACCAACAGTAAGCGTCTTTCTTCACTCTTTCGGAGGTGGGTTCAATGGGTTGATCACGTTGGTAGCTCGGGCGTTTGTTCAATGCCGCCAGGCGCGGGCGCCGTTGGCTGAGCGGAGTCGAAGCCAACGGCGCACAAGCCGGTGGTCGGTTCGCTTCGACTCCGCTCAGCGAACGGTGGGCTGGATGGACAAACCCGCGGGGTTGGGGCGACCCATCATTCCGACCCACCTCCGCCGAAAGGACCCACCGATTTACGGCAGCCCACAATTTTAGCGAATTGCCGTCAGATTCTCTTGCAGGATATTCTCATCACGATATCCCATCACAACAACGCTCGTTCAACCGGCTCAAGCGCAGCAGCAATTCTCATTTTGGCTGAAAGCGTTGCCATACCTGGGTTTTGCCGCGGGGATGCGCCGAGACGTAGATACCGGAATAAGCCTGTCCTGAGCGGAGCCGAAGGGCCCCTTCGAGCCCCGGCGAGAAGGGGTGTTTCCGGCGCCGCCGCCCGATTCCGCCGGAAACGCCCGCCCTTCGCCGCGCTGGGGCGGACCCTTCGGCCCCGCTCAGGACAGGCTTATTCCGGCCATGGGACGCACCATCGCAAAATGAGAATTGCCGCAAGCGCAGTGGTCAACTCGATAAAACTCCATGTATCCGCAGCGGTGGCGCAGTGTGCCGCTCTTCCGGGGCGACCATGCCGCTTCCGTGGTGGAGCACTGCCGTAACGCACATGCGGCGCCACATCCACCACTCCGCTCATTTGGCCAGAGACATCGGTATGTTTGGGCTAGCCGGATTGACATCAACACTCTGACGGTTGGGGCTAACCACCAGATCCATGTCCTCGAGAGGGATGGCGCCCATCAGCGGTTCGTCGCCCATGATCATCGCGCCCGTGAAGCAGCGGCGATTCTTGAAGCGGATCTCAACCGGGCCGCTATAAGGCACGCTGACACGATGGCCATTGGCCAGTATCACCTCACGCTTTTCCAACTCCCGAAGTTCCAATTGAATCGCGAGGTGTTCCGGCAAACACAGGTGAACAGCGCCGGTATCGATCAGCGCATCGGCCTGAACCGGTTGCAACTGAGGCTGTGCGGGATTGGAGAATTCAAAAACGGTGCGAATGATGCCCATGATTCATGAAGTGCCAAGGATGAGAGAATTACGATTATGCAGGACTGCGGAATACACAGTTGCGTAAATCCTATCGCCCGGCAGGATGACGACAAACGGCCTCCTTGATATGCCGGCTTGGATCCTGGCGGCCATGGAGTACACGGACGATCTCAAGCCGGTGATCTCCTGTTCGATAAAACAGGGGAGGTGGGTTCAATGGGTTGATCACGTTGGTAGCACGGGTGTTTGTTCAATGCCGCCAGGCGCCCGCGCCGGTGGTCGGTTCGCTTCGACTCCGCTCAGCGAACGGTGGGCTCGATGGACAGACCCGCGGGGTTGGGGCGACCCATCATTCCGACCCACCTCCAAAACAGGATGTGGCTTTTTACCGGCATGCCACGCAGACTTGGCGCGAGATCGGGTCGTTCGCACCCCATATACGGCTGAGTGGTCAACATCCATACCTGCTCCTTGATCTGGGCGAGGGAGTCGGCGGATTGGGCTTGGCCCCAAGTGCGCGGGCTGAACTGATAGGAGGTGGGTTCAATGGGTTGATCACGTTGGTAGCACGGGCGTTTGTTCAATGCCGCCAGGCGCGGGCGCCATTGGCTGAGCGGAGTCGAAGCCAACGGCGCCCAAGCCGGTGGTCGGTTCGCTTCGACTCCGCTCAGCGAACGGTGGGCTGGATGGACAGACCCGCGGGGTTGGGGCGACCCATCATTCCGACCCACCTCCAAATGAACCTTTACCTGCTCATCCATCCATAACATGCATTACATCGAGATCAACGCCATGACAATGACCGCTCGCCTCAACCGCTTCTTGATCATAGGACTTACGCTGTCGGCCCTGACCGGCTGCCCGCAAAACGCCGCCGAGATCGAGCGGCAGCGACAGGCGGGCATCGCCTTCCTCGCCGCGAATGCGAATCAACCCGGCGTGACCACCACGGCCAGCGGTCTGCAATATCAGGTGCTCAAGGCCGGGCAGGGCGCCACCCCCAAGGCGACGGACACGGTCACCGTCAACTATCGGGGCGCCCTGATCGACGGCAAGGCGTTCGATAGCGGCGAAGGCATCAGTTTTCCGCTGGACCGCGTCATTCCGGGCTGGACCGAAGGTCTCCAATTGATGCGGGAGGGCGCACAGTATCGCTTCTTCATCCCCGCGGAACTGGCCTACGGCGAAGCCGGCGCCGGTCGGGCGATTCCGCCCCATGCCGCGCTGATCTTCGAAGTCGATCTCATCAAGGTGGGGCAGCCCTGATCATCCCCGCCAGAATCGGGGCACAATGTTGATGGATTGACCCATAAGCGATTGAAATGAGGAGGCTTTGTGTGCTTTCCCGCCCCAGCCTTTCTCACCATTGAGCGGAGAGTGTAACCTTTCCCGGTAGCAGAAGCGCGCGGGCGTCCCGCCGGCCAACGGCGCAAGCCCGCGCATCCCACTCGACCGAGCCTTGGCTTTTGGCTGAAAGCGAAGCCCCATCAGAGCTTGGGTGCAGGCTGGAAAACACTTCCGAGCGCCCGCTTGAAGACGTGTTCCCGCCTCCGCACAAGCGCATGGACCCGGACAGGTCCGGGCCGGCAAGCCTGGAGTTCGGGGGGCAGTCCATGACGGCCTCCCCCCGGCGTCGTGTATTCACTTTAACCCTGGAGAGAGTTCAAACCATGAGATTTACAGTAGTGTCCTGCGTTCTGGCCTTGGTCTTGCCGGTGTGCGCGAATGCCGTCGAGTTGGAACTGACCTGTCCAAGCTCGGTGCAGGTCGGCAAGCCACTCAAGGTGGTGGCCAAGTTTTCCAACGATCTTTGCGTGAACTATACGATCAATCGTTACATGGCCGGTCTTGCGGGTAATGGTAACAATGCCCTGCAAATGCACGGCCCCAAGATGGTCGACACGGGCGGCTGGGTCGTCCCCCCGGCCACCAAATTGTTTCCACCGAAGTGTTATCCCAATAAACCAGGCACGCTGCAAAAGACGATCACGGTCCTCAATCCGGTCCCCGACAGCCTTGGCGGCAATGTGGCCGTTGCGCTCGTTCAACTATTGACCACGCGGAATCAGACGATCAGTGGCAAGACCTGTCTGGTCAATATCGTGCCCTAGCCATCGGTTCCTCGCGGGCCGCCGGTTGCCGGGCGGCCCGCGAGTGTTTTACCGTCTGGCGGCGCTGGGTTGCGTCATGCTGTGGGGTTGCACGGAACAACCCGAATGGAAACCTGCCACACTCGGTCTCGCCCACCGGCCCAAGGCTGACGCGCAGCCGAAAGACTTCTGGATGAACGGACTCGGCATCAAGCATATTGACGGCGATCAGGTGCGTTTCGAGATGACGGCCCGCAAAGTCATCCACTGTCACCGCGTCACGCCGTTAATCCACTATGAAAACTTCGATGAATTACGGGTGGAGTCCCTGAACGTGCTCATGCCCATGGCCGGCGACCCCGGGACCGGCCGATCGCAGACCGCGCGCTCCACTCCAGAGCATCACGCAACCCCCTTCCCATCCCAAAAGGTTAAGCGCCGCGCTGGAGCAGGCCGAATCACTGGATCGCAAGTCACCGGCACGGCTAGCCAGCCAAGGCGGGCTCCTGTCTCCATCCGGTTGCCGCTGCAATACCTGGCGGGGGAGTTCAGGGGCCTCAATCATTCCTGGGTGAGCCGGGAACCTGGGCCGGATCGGGCCACGCGCGGTCATGACGTGCTGAGCCGGGTACTGATCGACCGGATCGACATGACCTTGCTGACGCCCATGGGCCCGCCCATCACCCTGCATGCGGGCACGGCCAAGCTGGGCACCGGTTTTTCGGTCATCCAGTTTGAAGGGGCCATCGTGCTGGAGGGCAAGACCTGTCATATCACCGCGCCCGTGATGCTGGGGTCCAGTCGCCATGAGGAACTCATGTTTCCGGCCGGGCTGCGGAAAAATGGCAGGATTTTCAGGAAGGCCACCTACATGACCCTACGGGAGGATGGTAGCTGCCACGAATCCCGATCAAAACCCGGGATTCACTACCACGATGTCATCGAGGAGCAGGAAGCCAGTCTGGTGGCCGCCATCACGAAATCCATGCCATTCTGGGCAGCCTTTTTGCTGGGGCCCGGTCTTTCGGCACTGACTCCGCCAAAATAGGCGCATTGGCTGATCAACGCTTGACAGATCAGGCCATCCGCCGGCCCCAAAGGTTCGACGGTGAATCGGTTACTGGTGCGATTGGCGCTGAAGGAGCCGCGGTTCGGGTCAAGCATGCACGGGTTTTGTGCTTGTCCGCCCAAGCACATTACCGCCCTTGGGTGGGCCCAGCAACGTATCATCATGGATACCCATGTGCTGTTCGCCGCGCTCTAGTCGGCGCGAGGCGCTTCCCGGCATATTTTGAAGCGCTTGATCGAAGGCCGGTTGCGAATCGTGTTGTCGACGCCATTGATTTTTGAATACGAAGATGTTCGGCAACGTAACCGAGAACTGCTCGGTCTCTCCAGCCCGAATATTGGCGTCATCCTGGACAACCTCGGTGATCTCGTCGCTCGTCAAAAAGTCAATTTTCTGTGACGGCCCTGCCTGACCAATGCCAAGGATGATCTGCTGCTGGAACTGGCCGTGGCGTCCGGTGTGCCGGCGATCGTCACGCATAACATTAGAGACTTCAGAGTGAGCGAACGTTTTGGTGTCCGCGCCATCACCCCTCAATACTATCTGGATGAACTGCGTCATGATTAGTCTCAATCTGAAACTGCCCACTTCCATCCATCGCCATGTCGACGAGATGGCGCGGAAGGAGGGAGTCAGCGTCGAACAGTTCATCGTCGTAGCCATCGCCGAGAAGATTTCCGCGACCGCGACCGAGGATTATCTGTGTGAACGGGCAATCCGTGCCCGCCGGGATGAGTTCCAGGCCATACTGGACTGACCCAACGATCGTGAGCCGTGGCCTGGCGATGATTGAAGCGGCCACCGGTCGGCAAGACACTCAGCGTGCCGGTCGGTTTTGGGCTGGGGGAATTGCAGACCGCCTATTGCGCCTGAGCGGAACAATCAGGACATCCGCCGCTGCTTTCCGCTCCGGCCGCTGCTCTCAACGCGGCATTTGAATCAGTTCGATCTTGGGTCTGACGGTGCGATGAAGGCCATCCTGTTTACTCGCATGGTCAACCAGCCGCATAATTTGCCTGCGAATGACCATCCAGGAGTCCGTCTCATGAGAAGCGCCACCATCGCCGACGCCAAGGCCCATCTTTCCTCGCTGATCGGCGTAGCCCAAAGTGGAGAGGAAGTCGTCATTACCCGTCGGGGTAAGCCCGTGGCGCGACTGATCGCCGAACCGTGCGGCATCCCGTACGACTGGGCTGATTTGGAAAATTGGGTCAATGCGGGTCCGGAGAACCCTGGTCCCTCGGTTGCCGAACTTCGGGACCGGGATCTGTTGTGATTTACCTCGATACTTCGGTGCTGGGCGCGATTTTCTTTCGTGAGCCCGGTTCCGCTGAAGTATTGAACCGTTTGATGGCGGCATCCCGGGATGGGTTGACCGCTTCCGCTTGGCTGCTGACCGAAATGGCCAGTGTCGGCGGGATCAAGGAGCGGACCGGCGCTATCGATTCCGATTCGAGGCGCGTTGCAATGGCCCATTTCCAACGATTCGTGAGCGCCCGCGTCCGCATCGTGGAGGTCGACCCCGGGGACTTTCGAACGGCCGCCATGTTGCTTGAAAGTCCCTATTCATTGAGAGCCGGGGATGCCCTACATCTTGCCCTCGCACGCCGACTCAAGGCCCATCTCGGTTCCCTGGATCGTCGGCAGATAATGGCCGCGGAAGGGCTAGGAATTGCAGTGCGGACCTTGACGCCATCCTGAGTGTGACCGGTCATTCATGCTCTCCCTTTTCGTTCACGACATTCAGCAGGGCCTTCGGCTGTACCGAGGGCGTGCAACGCATGCGCGAAAGCGCTTGCTCAGCCGGCTGTTACCCGATGCGGCGCTTCGTGGCGGGGGTTCCATCCAGCCAGTCAAAAGGGAGGCGGGTCAAATTGTTTGGCGGGCCACTGACCCGTGGGCGGGCGGGACGCCCGCGCTCCCAGGTACGATCAATCAATTGAGCCCACCTCCGTCAAAAGGGTCACTCCCCCACCTGCAGCAGCAGTCCGCGCTGGCGGGCCACGTGGAAGGCCCAGGCATAGAGGCTAAGGCCGACAGCGAGATAGGCGCCATTCAGGGCCAGGGCGGCGTTGAAATGCTCCCAGAGGAACAGGCCGTCCTTGAGCAGGGCGCGCATGCCTTCGAATACGTGGCTGGAGGGCATGGACCGGGCGACCGGCTGTAGCCATTCCGGCAGCACGGCGACGGGATAGTAGATGCCGCTGAGCGGCGCGAAGGCGAAGATGATCGCCCAGGCGAAACCCTCCATGCCCAGCCCATAACGCAGCACCATCGCGACGACCATCAGGCCGATAGCCCAGCCCATGATCATGAGGTTGGCGAAGAAGGCCACCAGGGGCAGTCCCATGGTGAAGATGGAATAGTGATAGAGCAGAATCGCCAGACCCGCGGCGATGCCGATGCCGAACAGCGTGCGCAGGAAGCTGATGGCGAGCAGCGACAGCGCCAGTTCCCACGGGCGCAGCGGACTGACGAACAGATTGCCCAAGTTGCGGGAATAGAGTTCCTCGAAGAACACCAGCGAGACGCCCAATTGGGCGCGATAGAGCACGTCCCAGAGCAGGGCGGCGGCGATGAGCAAGCCGGCCGTCTGCGCCAGGGTATCGCTCTGCCCGGCCAGAAAGCGGTTGATCAGGCCCCACAAGACCATCTGTATGGTGGGCCAGTAGGCCAACTCGATCAGGCGAGGCCAGGAGGCCATCATCAGGTAGCGGTAGCGCACGATCATGGCGTGGATGCGGTTCAGGCTCTGACTCAAAGGGACGAATCTTTTCATAGGGCGTGATCCCGCGCGATGTGAATGAACACCTGTTCCAGGTCGTCCCGGCCATATTTGCTGATCAGGTGTTCCGGCGTGCCTCGGTCGACGATGCGGCCCTGCTTCATCATCAGCACCTCCTGACAGAGCCGCTCCACCTCGCGCATGTTGTGGGAGGCGAGCAGTAAGGTCGCGCCGGTGCGCCGCTGATAGTCCTGGAGATAGCCGCGCACCTGATCGGCGGTATCGGGGTCCAGGGCGGCGGTGGGCTCGTCCATCAGGAGCACGGCCGGCTCGTTGAGCAGGGATTTGGCCAGCGAGACTCGTGTGCGTTGTCCCGCCGACAGCGATCCATAGGGGCGCTTGAGCAGGGTGGTGAGGCCAAATTGTTCGGCCAGGGCCTGGATGCGCTCCTTGCGCCGGGTGACATTGTAGAGGCGGGCGTAGACGTCCAGGTTCTGCCCGACGGTCAAGCGCTGGGGCAGGTCGACATAGGGCGAGGTGAAGTTCATGCGTGGCAGAACCTCGAAGCGGTGGCGGGCGATATCCACGCCCAGGATGTGGATGTGGCCCGAAGTGGGCAGGAGCAGCCCCAGTAGCATGGACAGGGTGGTCGTCTTGCCGGCGCCATTGCCGCCCAGCAGCGCATGCGTGGCGCCGGCCGGGAGGGTGAAACTGATGCCGTCGACGGCCATGACCTGGCCATAGCGCTTGCTGAGACGGTCAACCTGGATGGCGGGAGAGGTCATGGGCAGTGTCATTCAGTTGCGAGATAAGTCAGGAATTGTGGTGGGTCGGACAGGGGGCTTAGCGATTCTATCCTGACGGTCCTTCAATGAGTTTCCTATACTGACCGTTCGCCTGACTCTGGATGAGCGCAATGGACGACGTAAATTTTGACGAAATCATCGAACGGCGCGGGACCGGCAGTTACAAGTGGGACCGTTACGCCGGGCGCGACATTTTGCCCCTGTGGGTGGCGGATATGGATTTCCGCAGTCCGCCGCCAGTGCTCGCGGCGCTTCGGGACAGCATCGATCACGGTGTGTTTGGCTATACCGCGCCCCGGGAAGGCCTGGTCGAAGCGGTCAGGGCGCACACCCGCCATCACTATGATTGGACAATCGAACCGGACTGGTTCGTGTGGCTGCCCGGTCTGGTGCCGGGCCTGAATCTGGCCTGTCGCGCCGTGGGCCAGCCGGGTGATGCCGTGCTGACGGCCACGCCGATTTACCCGCCGTTTCTGCGCGCACCCGGGCTGGCCGGGCGGGAACTTGTCAGCGTGCCTCTGCGGCGAAGCGAGTGTCGCTGGGAGTGGGATTTTGCCGCACTGGAGGCGGCCCTGACCCCGAAGGTGCGGCTGCTGCTACTGTGCCATCCCCACAATCCGGTGGGCCGGGTCTGGTCGGATGATGAACTGTCCCGTCTGCTGGAGTTGGCGCGACGGCATGATTTGATCGTGTGCTCGGACGAGATCCATTGCGACCTGATCCTGGAATCGGATCGTCGCCATGCCCCCCTGGCCCGGCTTGACCCGGCATTCGCCGAACGGACCATTACCCTGATGGCGCCCTCCAAGACCTGGAATCTGGCCGGGCTGGGCTGCTCGTTCGCGCTGATTCCCGATCCCGCGCTGCGTCGACGCTTTTCCCGGGAAATGGCGGGGCTGATGCCGCCGGTCAATTTGCTGGGCTTGACCGCCGCCGAAGCCGCCTATCGGCATGGGGAAGCGTGGCGGGGGTCTTTGCTCGATTATCTGCGCGGTAATCGACAGGTGCTGGCGGAGTGGTTCGCCGCTGGCAACCGACTGTCCTGGACCGTGCCCGAGGCGACCTATCTCGCCTGGATCGACGCCCGGGCGGTCGATCCGGTCAACCCCTTGCCGGCCTTCGAGGCCCTGGGCGTGGGGCTCTCAGACGGCCGTGAGTTTGGTTTGCCCGGCTATCTGCGGCTCAACTTCGGCTGTCCCCGATCGCTGCTCCTTGCGGCGTTGGAGCGCTTGAGGCCTTTGCAGGGTTGGTGAGCTTTCGCCCCCATCGGTCGGCATGTTCATGTGTGTCCAGCTTTACAGTCTGCAAGGCATTGATTTTATTTTCATCTCCCGGAAGGCGTAAGTATCCGCGCAAGTCCTTCCCCAGAACACGAAAGGCTTTGGAGTGTGGGCTAACCGATTGATATAGAGGAAGATCCCACCCTCACCCCTCACCCCTCTCCCTCCTGGAGAGGGGAATAAAATCAATGACTTGCTTATGTGTAGATGCTCATGCCTGGAGAGGGGAATGAAATCAACAGCTTGCTAGTGGGAAGATGGTATTGCTTCCCGTGGCTGAGGGAGCCAGAGATAGACCCGGGTGGTTTTTTGATTAGATATTGCTAATATATCATCTTCCCTTGGCAGCCTGAGTTCTGGAATTGACCCTGCTGATGTCTTCAAAACCATCAACCCTGCGCTTCGAAATCACCGCGGCACTGATCGTCAAGGTGCTGCTGCTGGTGGGGCTGTGGTTCGTCATATTCCGGTTTCCCGGCCGTGAGCCCGGCGCTCGGCCCGATATCGCGGCGCAATTGCTGACGCCGGTTGACCTTCAGTCCCCGCCACCCGATTCCCCCACCCCTCAATCCTCGGAGACCCCCCATGTCCGGCGATGACATCGTAACCCTGTCCCGGCTCCAGTTCGGGCTGACCGCGCTTTATCACTTCCTGTTCGTGCCGCTGACGCTGGGCATGACCTTTATCCTGGCGATCATGGAGTCGGTTTATGTGATGACCGGCCGTGAAGTCTACAAGGACATGACCCGCTTCTGGGGCAAGCTGTTCGGGATCAACTTCGCCATGGGCGTCACCACCGGGCTGACGCTGGAATTCCAGTTCGGCACTAACTGGGCCTATTACTCGCATTATGTGGGTGACATTTTCGGGCCGATCCTGGCCAGCGAGGGCTGGATGGCTTTCTTCCTGGAGTCGACCTTCGTAGGTCTGTTCTTCTTCGGCTGGGACAAGCTGAGCAAGGTACAGCATCTGACCGTGACCTGGCTGCTGGCCCTGGGCACCAGTCTTTCGGCCCTGTGGATTCTCATTGCCAACGGCTGGATGCAGCACCCGGTCGGCGCGGAGTTCAACTATGAAACCCTGCGCATGGAGATGACCAGCTTCGCCGATGTGTTCTTCAATCCGGTGGCGCAGGTGAAGTTCGTGCATACCGTGGCCGCGGGTTATGTGACTGGCTCCATGTTCGTGCTGGGCATCAGTTCCTGGTACCTGCTCAAGGGGCGCGACATCGGCTTCGCCCGCCGCTCATTCTCGATCGCCTCGGCCTTTGGCCTGGCTTCGATCCTGTCCGTCATCGTGCTGGGCGACGAGAGCGGCTACACCTCGGGCGAGACGCAGAAGGTCAAGCTGGCCGCCATCGAGGCGGAGTGGGAGACGGAAGAGGCCCCGGCCAGTTTTACGATCGTCGGCCTGCCCAATCAGGAAGCCGAACGCACCGACTGGGCTATCAAAGTGCCCTGGGTGTTGGGGCTGATCGCGACACGCTCCATCGATGAGCCGGTCGCCGGCCTCAAGGCATTGCGTCAACAGAGCGCCGAGAAGATTCGCCGAGGCATGGTGGCTTATGCCGAATTACAGAAGCTGAGAGCCGGGGATCGCGGACCGGCGACCCTGGCGGCCTTCGATGCCCACAAGGCTGATTTGGGTTACGGACTGCTGCTGAAAAAGTACACGGACAAGGTGGTCGATGCGGACGATACGATGATCCAGAAGGCGGCAAGCGACAGCCAGCCAAAAGTGGCGCCGCTGTTCTGGACCTTCCGCGTCATGGTGGCCTGCGGCTTCACCATGCTGTTCATCTTCGCGATGGCGTTCTTCTACTGCGCCACCCGCGTCGCGGACCAGAAGCGCTGGCTGATGCGGATGGCGGTGTGGGCGATTCCGCTGCCCTGGATTGCCGCCGAAACCGGCTGGTTCGTCGCCGAATACGGCCGGCAGCCCTGGACCATCTCCGGAATCCTGCCGACGCATCTGAGCGCCTCGCATCTGAGCGGCGAGCAACTCTGGTTCAGCCTGGCCGGTTTTCTGCTCTTTTATACCGTGCTGCTGGTCATCGAGCTTTACCTGATGTTCAAGTATGTCCGACTGGGGCCGAGCAGCCTGCATACCGGGCGCTACCATCTCGAAAAGACGACCGGTGCGTTGAGCCATGCTTGATCTGGTCGCCACCGCTGCCGCCCACGTCATTTCCACCCGAGGATAACGTCATGTTCGACTACGAAACCATTCGCCTGATCTGGTGGGTTTTTATCGGCGTCGTCGCCATTGCCTTTGCCCTGACCGAGGGTTTCGACTTTGGCGTCGGCACGCTCCTGCCCTTCATCGGCAAAACCGATGTGGAGCGGCGCGTCATCATCAATACCGTAGGCGCGACCTGGGAAGGCAACCAGGTCTGGCTGGTCTTGCTCGGCGGGGCGATTTTCGCCATCTGGCCGGCGGTTTACGCCACGCTGTTTTCCGGGCTCTACATTGCCATGATGCTGGTGCTGTTCTCGCTGTTTTTCCGGCCCGCCGGGTTCGATTACCGGAGCAAGATCGAGGACCCGACCTGGCGTAACGCCTGGGACTGGTGCCTGTTCCTGGGTGGCACGCTGCCGCCGATTCTGCTCGGGGTACTGGTCGGAAACCTGCTGCTGGGCCTGCCGTTTCACCTGGATCAGGACCTGCGCCCGATGTACGACGGTTCCTTCTGGGGGCTGCTCAATCCCTTCGCCCTGCTCTGTGGCATCATCGGGGTTCTGCTGACCACCTTCCATGGCGGGCTGTTTCTCAAATGGCGCACGCAAGGCCCGATTCGCGAACGTTCGCGTCAGGCGGTGGATCGGCTGGGCCTGTTGCTGCTGATCGCCGTGGTACTGGCGACGGTCTGGCTGATCGCGGGTATCGATCGTCCCGAAATCACCGCGATGGCCGGAACGGACGCCCCTTCCAATCCCCTGAACAAGACAGTCGCCGCGCGGGGCGCCGGATGGCTGGCGCATTTC
>Ga0194110_10007748_pt1 | contig 12318 bp, 9 predicted proteins | sample TA2Kig1200mmetaG_FD_146192 | JGI IMG/M metagenome (GOLD analysis project Ga0194110, IMG submission 146192) | Freshwater microbial communities from Lake Tanganyika, Tanzania - TA2015032 Kigoma Deep Cast 1200m | ecosystem: Environmental > Aquatic > Freshwater > Lake | place: Tanzania: Lake... | reverse complement strand
CAGGATTTCGGCGGTGAGCATGCCGCGCTCGTGCTCGTCCCGGGGCATGCCTTCGGGACCCCACAAGAGGCCGATCATGTCGGCGTCGTACTTTTTCACCAGGGGCATCATGCCGTCCATGCGCTCGGGGCGGGCCATGATGGAGTTGATCAGGGCCCTGCCTTTGTGGACCTTCAACCCCGCTTCCATGGCTGCGATGTTGGAGGTGTCCAGGGCCAGGGGGATGTTGGGCACCACTTCCTGGATGATTTGCACGATCCAGGTCATGAGCTCCTCGCCGCCCTTGCGGGCCGGGCCGATGTTGACGTCGATGAAGTCCACCCCTTTGGCCGCTTCCTCTTCCGCCACTTTCTGCAAAGGCTTGGGATCGCGGTCCTTCATGGCCTGGCCGTAGATCTTGGTCACCACATTCAGATTTTCGCCGATGCGGTAGAATTTCTGACTCATCTAAGACCCCTTTCTCCTACTGAGGTAATCGGCCGGAGGCTTCGAGCCCCCGGCCGGTGCTGTTGGCTCCCTTTTTTAGAGGGACTTCAAGAAGGCCGGAATGTGGGAAGCCTCCCTGGGGCCGATGAGAATCTTCCAGTCAGGCAGCTCCTCTTCCAGGTCGCCGCTGATGGCCGCGGCGTAGCCGGGAATGATGAGCGTGCGGGTCTTGGCCTTGTCGGTGATGCCGGATTTCTTCACGAAAATACCCACGTCGTCGCCGGAGAATTTCCCGGCGGCCCAGGCGGTCATGACCGACAGACCCTCGGTGTCCTTGATCAACAACCAGGTAGGCACCTTGCTGCCCTCGATTTCGCCGGTGACGATGAAGTAGGTGAGGGCGAAGTTGGTGGTGACGGCGATGAGCGAATTCTCGTCCGGGTTGTTGATGGGGTAAATGCCCTGGGTGACGATCATGGGCTTCTGCGGATCGGTGTAAACGTTCAGCCGCTGCAACAGCAGCGGGAAGACGGTGTGAGGTTGAAGGTCGGAGAGGACCACGATGCCGCCGTACTTGGCGATGCACACCGATGCATAGAGCGTCTGCATCATGGGATCATCTGTCATCTCGGCCACGCAGTTCACCACGGGGAAGCCGAAAGGCCGGAACTTGGGCACCAGCGCGGCCCGCCGGAAGACAATGTTGTCCTGGAGGACCTGCTTGATGGCGCGGGCGCCGCCGTCCAGCAGGAGGTCCTTGAGGCCCATGCCGGTGAGCTTGGTGGTGAGGGCCGCCAGGGCGTCATAGCCGTCGGCTTTGGCCACCAGGGGCAGGTCCAGCTCTTTGGCCAGGGCGCCCATGGCGTCGGCGTTGGCGTCCGTGGCGTAGGCCAGGATGGGCCGGCGGTCTTTCCCCGCTTCGGCGCCGGCCTTGAGCACCTCGGGCTTGTCGCCGCACAGCAGCAGCAGGGCGTCGCTCTGGTCCACCACCTTCTTCACCAGGGCGGCGAACTTGCCCGCATCGCCGCTCACGTCTTTGACGGCGAACATTTCCGGACGCAGATTCAAGCCCACCCGCTCGTACTGCATCTTCATGAAGGTGTCGATCTTGGCGTCCACCTCGGCGTCGGCCATGGCCGTGGTGAGGAGGCCGGCAATGAGGGTGGGGTTGAAGAAGGTCTTCTCGTGACGGAACTGCACGGTTTCGCCGCCGATGGTCTTGACCGCGTCCGCCGCCCCCAGTTTCACCGGGCGGATGGGAGGGGCCGAGGCCTCGGCCAGTTTTTCCTTGACTTCGTCGGAAACGTAAGGGCAGGCGCCCAGCTCCGCCTTGCCGCTGGCCAGCGCCATGGCAAAGGCCAGACAGGTGGGGAAGCCGCACTCCTTACAGTTGGTTTTGGGGAGCATCTTAAAGATTTCAATGCCGGTTAATGCCATTGTTCCTCTCCTTGTCATCCATGGCTGTGCGCCTCCGCCGGGGCGGGAAAAGCTTCCCGGCCCGCCCCGGCCTGGAGGACGGTAATAAGGGCCGGGGGGTGTCGCCCCCCGGCCCCGAGATTAGCCGATAATGGGATCCATCTTCAACGCGGGATGGTCCTTCTCCGTCAGGAAGGCCAGGATTTCATCTTCGGTGACGCCCACGCTCTCATCGGCGATGCGGTCGATGAGGTCGGGGATGCCCATCTCTGCGCCCCGTTTCTCCAGCCGCTCCCGGATTTCCTCTTTGAAGGACTTGGGCAGCCACACCAGCCGGGCCAGGCCGCCGTCGCCGGCGATGAACTTCCGCTGGGTGACGTTGTACTTGCTGTGGCCCACGAAGCCCGGGGTCACCTGCCCGCCGCCGATGACGCCGGCCAGGGTGGTGAACTTCATACCGCAGGGGGTTTCACCGGTGTAGTCCCGGTTGACCGTCATGATGCCGTTGCACATGGGCAGGACCGCGCTGATGCACTCGCAGCAGCCGCAGGTGGTCATGGGGTCGTACACCAGGCTGTAGAAGTTGTAGGAGTTTACGGCCTGACGGGAGGCCTTGAAGACGAACTCGTTGACGCCGGCCCAGTTGCCCAGCTTCTCGTCCAGGGTCTCCCCCTTCTGAATGGGCTGGTTGGGGCCGGTAGGGTTGATTTCGTTACTGGCCTTGCAGTCCATCCAGTTGTAGGCGCCGCACAGACCGGTCCGCTCCGGGGAAATGACGCAGACGTGGTTGGGGGCGAAGGACTGGCACAGGGTGCAGGAGTAGTAAGTTTCCGTGGCTTCGTCGGTCATGCCTTCGACCCGGGCGTCACGCTCCCGGTAAATCACGCGGGCGTGTTTGGTGATCTCGTCCACCTTGTCCTTCTCGGTGTAGATCTTGATCTGAACCTTGTCGAAGATGGCGCCGAAGTCCTGATGGTACTTGGCGTGCAGGATGGTGCCGATGTGCTTCAGGGTGAAGCCCTTTTCCACTGCGGACTTGCCGATGCGGTACCAGGCGATGTCCCGCTGCCCGATGTGCATGATGCCCTGGGCGTAGTTCACCAGGTGGTGAATCTGCCGCTCCAGGATGGGCTCAAAGTCCGGCTGGAAGGCGCGGCCGGCCACTTCCACCACCACGGCCAGGGGCAGCCGCATGGGGATTTTGTCCTGGGGCAGGTCGGGCAGGTCGGGGCCGAAGACCTCCACTTTGCCGTCTTCCACTTCGTCCATGCGCTTGGACGTGACCAGCTCCAAGGCCTGGGTCTTGCCGCCGCCGCATTCGGCGTAGAGGTCGTCCTTGCGAACCCGCTCACCCTCGAAGGCGGCGCCGAAGTTCACCGGGATGTCGATGTGGGTCACGGCGACCTTGAGGCCCCGCACTTCGATGGACTTCTGGTTCAGTTCCGCCATGGGCACGTTGCTGACCACGTGCTCATAGGTGCAGATACCGGTGGGCAGCACCTGGGGGATGTCCTGGTTGGTGATGGTGGGGAAGCCCCAGTTGATGGCGCCCGCGGCGTTGGCGTACCACTCGTCGGGAATGGTGGACAAGGCGTTGACGAAGGCGAACACCCGGTCCTTGTTGTAGATCAGGTTGGCCAGGGCCGCGCCGGGCTTGATGCCGCCGAAGGCCATGGCGGCCCGGCAGGCGAAGCCCAGGGCGAAGACGGCGCCGGCGATGTCCGGGCCGAAGGGAACGATACGGGTGGGCCAGCCGATCTGCACGCCCGCTTCCAGGAGCTGCTCCGGCACCGAGCTCTTACCCTCGATGTCCCGGGCGGCGCAGAAGATGTAGAGGTTCTTCTTCTGGTAATCCAGCACCAGGTCTACGGCTTCCTGGACGCTGGGGGCGGAGCCGACGATGGCGGCGAACCCGGGGGCGGAGCCGTCCACGAACTCGATGCCGCGCTTCCGCATGATGGTGTCTTCGGCCGGGCCCAGCCAGATATTGGCCGCGCCTTTTTCGATGACCTCTTCACCACCGGTGTAGAAGGTGGGGTTCTCCAGGATGCGGATGGCCTCGGCGATTTCCTCGGCGAACAGGGTGGCCAGACCGGCGTCCAGACCGGGTCCCAGGTAGGGCAGATGCATCTTCTCGGCGGGGATGGGCGGCAGCAGGGATTTGCAGCGCTTCATCACCGGCACCGCGTCCTTCAGCTTTTCAATCTTGATGCCCATCAACGCATAGATGATGGGAAGGTAGTAAGCGGTGTTGGGATAACCGATCTCCTGGTTCTCCCCGTGCTTGGCGATGGCGGCGTCCAACTTGGCCGCAGCATCATTGACTATCTTATGGGCCCCGCGAATGGCCGCGGAGATAATGATTTTTGACACGGTGGCTTCCTCCTTCCTTTTTCGTAAAGGAAATTATCTTCCTGAAGGGCCGCCCCTTTTCTTAAGGCGACAGCCCCCGGTTTTCACACCTCTTCCGCGGCGCGGGCGGCTTCTTCCAGTTCCCGGCGCATGGCCATGTCGTAGAGCACCCGCTCCCGGGCCTTGTCGATGCCCAGCTTCTTGCGCGCCTGGTCGATGCGGGCGATCAACTTTTTGGCCATCTCTTCGGGGTCGGCCTCAAAATCCCAGCGGCCGCCGTAAATCTCATCCATGCCCTGGCCCAGGTAGTCCGTCAGGATGTCGGAGCCGGTGGAGGGGAAGGTGACGCCAAAGACGACATACACCCCCGAGGACACGAAGTACTGGCCGATGGCGATGGCTTTTTCGCTCATCCACTCCGGGGCGCAGCCCACGGCCGGCAGATCGCTGATGTCGGTGCCCAGGCCCCCGGCCTTGACGCAGGCCGTGGCCGCCATCAGGATGCGGGAGTTGTCCACGCAGGCCCCCATGTGCAGCACCGGCGGGATGCCCACCGTCTCGCAGATCTCCGCCAGACCCGGGCCGCAGTACTTGACGGCGGATTCGGGGGTCAGCAGGCCGTATTTGCCCGCGGCCATGGCTGCGCAGCCGGTGGACAGGACGATGACGTCGTTTTTCAACAACTCCTTGATCACCGTCATGTGGGAGCTGTCCTGGGTGGTGCGGCAGTTGTTGCAGCCCACCACGCCGGCCACCCCCCGGATGCGCCCGCCGATGACGTTGTCGTTCAGGGTGTAGTAAGAACCCCGGATGGAGCCGCCCAACAGATAGCGGATGGTCTCATAGCTGAAGCCCACGATGGTGGGATGGCTTTCCGCCGGGATCATAACCGGGGCGCGGCGGTTGGGGAAATTGTCGATGGCTTCCCGCACCACCTTCCGGGCCACGTCCAGGGCATGGTGGTCATCGTAGGGAATGTATACGCTCTCGCCTTCAATGCGGGCCCGGGGATCGGTGGTGATGAGCTTGGTGTGGTAGCACTTGGCCACGTTGGCCAGGGACTGGAAGATACACTGCACATCCACCACCAGAGCATCCAGGGCGCCGGTGATGATGGCCAGCTCCTGGTGCAGGTAATTGCCCGCCACCGGGACGCCGTGGCGCATCAAGATCTCGTTGGCCGAGCAGCACATGCCCGCCAACTGGATGCCCTTGGCCCCCTTGCTCTGGGCGTACTGAATCATCTCCGGCTCCTGCACCGCCACCGTAATCATCTCGGGCAGGAGGGGCTCATGGCCGTGGATGATGATGTTGACGTGGTCTTCCTTCAGCACCCCCAAATTGATCTCGCTGGCTGTGGGAACCGGACAGCCGAACATGATGTCCTGGAGGTCCGTGGAGATCATGGAGCCGCCCCAGCCGTCGGAAAGGGCGCAGCGGGCCCCCTGTTTCATGAGGTTTTTATAGTCCTGGTCCACGCCCATGTGGGTGCGGTGCATGAGCTCCACCACTTCGATGTCGCAGCCCCGGGGCACTATGCCCTCTTTGCGCCAGATCTCCTGGCGTTTCTTGGGGGCCCGGGCCACATAGGGGAGCTCGCCGGACTGCTGCCCAAAGGCCAGCAAGACCTTGTCGGCCAGCTCCTGGGCAATGGCCTCTTTGGGGCGGGGTTTGACGTCGTCGCCTTCCCCCACCGTAATGGCCACATCCCAGTCCCGGGCCACGGTGCGCAGTTTGGTGACATCTTTGATCGCATAGCCCTGGGTCCGGCCATGAGCCACTTCTTTGAAAAGCAAGGCCACGCCCCGGGAATGGTCGTTGTGGGCCGAGGTGCCGGCCGCTATCATGCGGGCGAAGTTCCGGGCCACGATGGTCTCCGGGGTGGCGCCGCACAGGCCCACAGCCTGCTTCTTCTGCACCTCGCCCTCTTTGGCTTTCTTTGGCTTGGGCACCCGGCAGGGTCCCTGGGCGCAAAGCCGGCAGCACGCCCCCTCTTCACCGATGGGACAGGGTTTCATCTTCTCGGCGCGGTCCCAAATGGTCTCAATGCCCTCGGCAGCCGCCTTCTTGAGCATCGCCTGCGCCGCTTCGTCCATGGTCAGCTTTTCTAAATCGGCCATAAGCCTATTATCCTCCAGTTTCTTACTTGGGAGACAGGACCTTCATGGTCCTTCCCTGAGGCAAAGATGAGGGCCTGGACACGGCGCCGCCTGCATGGGGGCCGTCCCCTGCCCGGTTGCGGTGGAAGGGCCGAAGGCCCTCGATCAGGATGCCAGCTCTTTAATGATGCCTTTCACCAGTATGACCGCGTCGGGATGACGCAGGATGAGCAGGTCGGAGCCGGCCAACAGCAGGCTCACCGCGGTGACGGCTTCCATCAGGATGCCCCGGGTCTTCTGGTCGCCGAGCTGAGGGGCCTCGGCGTCGGTCTGCTTGCACTCCTTGACCTTCCAGACTTCCTGCCCCACGTAGTTAAGGATGGGAAGTTGCAGTTTTTCGTCTTCCTGGGTGAGGGCGGCCATGCGGTCCCGCTCCATGACCGAGTAAGAGTATTCCATGCCGTAGCCCAGGCCGCCGGTGGTGGGGTCCACCAGGATCTGGCTGTCCTTGACGCCCAACTGGCCTAACAGAATGTTCAATTGTTTGGCCAAGTTGACGTCGATGGGGGTGTTGGCCACCACAGTGTGGTTGTAACCCAGGGCGGCGGCGCCGATCTTCTTGTAATTCTTGTCCTGCACCGGGCCCATGATGATCTGCATGCCCTGGCAGGCCTCGGCCACCGCGGGCAGCACCTCGCCGTCCTTTTCCTGGTTGCTGGTGCCGTAAACGATGAGGGGGACGTCCACCGCCTCGGCCACCTTCTTGGCGGTGGCGGCCGCCGCCTCGGGGGAGGCGTTCATGCCGTTGGGGTCGGTGCTCACCAGGATGAGGGCGATGGCGTCCGCCCCATATTCGTTAACACATTTCTTCGCCCACGCCACCGGGTCTCCCAGGACGTCCTTAAAGGGCTCCTTGGCCGGGTCGGCCCAGTCCTCGCCCGGATCCACGTCCCAGACTTCCATGGCGATCCGGGGAGCATGGGGCATAGCCCCTTCAAATACATAAAAGGGGTACGACGTCTCCCCCCCCAAGGTGATGGCCTTCGGTCCTTTGCCGATGGTCACCGGTTTGATCGCTCCGGAGTAAATTTGTTTGGGAATCTCGAAAGCCAAGATCCTTTCCTCCTTAGTTATGCCGGAATGCCTCGCATCATAAACCAAAACTAAAGGTCTAGATATTTGTGAAAATAATAATTTATTGCCAACTATGTCAAGCAAAAAACGCGGCGGGCTCGGCGATAAACATGCACTTCCGTTTATAGCCGCCTGGACCCGTGCAGAAGGGGCGGAAAGGCCGGAGAGCGTCGGGGCCCCCGGCCTTTCCCGGTAGAGGTCACGGCAGCAGGCGCTCCAGGATGCGGTAGGCCGCCTGAAGGGCCTGGGAGTCGGCGGGCAGAGTGAAGGTGGGACGGCCCTGGCTGTCGAATTCCGCCACCAGAGGGTCCTGGGGAATGAGGCCGGCCAGCTCCAGCCCCTGGGAAGAAATCTCTTCCTGGGACCGGGGGCTCAGGCCGTTGGTGGCCCGGTTGACGAGGAGGACCGCCCGGCCCACCACGATCTTCAGGTCCCGGGCCAGGTCCTGGAGGCGCCGGGCCGCCTGGATGCCACGCCAGGAGGGGTCGGACACCAGGAGCAAAAGGTCCACGTTCTTGGTGGTGAGACGGCTCATGTGCTCCATGCCCGCTTCGTTGTCCATCAGAATATAAAGATAATTCTTGCCCAGAACATCCATATAATGGGCCACCAGATGATTGGCGGCGCAATAGCACCCCGGCCCCTCCGGTTGGCCCATGACGATGAGATCATAACCGTCGGACTCCACCAGGCACTGGTTGATGCGCATTTCAATGAGCTGGTCCTTGGTCATGTCCACCATGCCGCTGCCCTTCTTCATTTCTTCCCGGGCCTGGCCCACGGTCTGGCCGGGCTCTATGCCCAGGACCTCATGCAAATTGCTGTTGGCGTCGGCGTCCACCGCCAACACCGGCTTCTTGCCGTGTTCCAGCAGATATCTGAGCACCATGGCGGCCACTGTGGTTTTGCCGGTGCCGCCCTTCCCGGCCATGGCGATGAGGAAACTCAAGGGTCGCCCTCCTTTGGACGAATTCACGGGGTCGGGAACCTGCGGCGTCATGGCCGGCTCAGGCCCGCCCCATCTCAAAAGGCCCGTGCGAAAATCGTCCGGGGCGCCGCGAGGTCTTTCCGACCGCGGCGGATTTTCTCGAATCTACCAAGATTGTATCTCTGCCACCTGATTCCCGAAGGTGGAAACGGGTCGGGGGGCCACCGCCTCTTCCGTCCCTCAAGAGATTTTGGACATCATAGTTCAATGTATTCACCTTTCTCACCGCCGTCAACAACCCCCGGGAAGGCGACCGGGCACGGCGGCCGGCCGTGAACCTGAGAACCCGGCCCGGCCTTGTGCGGCATCCTCCTAAAACCAGAGGCCCGGGCCGGGCGGCCTGGGCCTCTGGAAGGCTTATCCTGAGGGCCGGGGGGCGGTTCAGAATTTTTTCTCCGGCATCGCGTCCGGAATCCTGTATAGCGCCGGCTGCATCTGGTAACCCCGAATTGTGGCGTGGTTGAAGGGTTCCTGGGCCCAGTTGCCGGAAGCGTTGCCCACCGTCACCACGCCGCTCCCCTGGTTGAATCCAAAGGTGCCGCTGGGCAGGAAGGTCAGGGTGCCGTTGGCCATGAGGGTGACCGGCCCCGAGAGGGTGAAGGTGGTGCCCCCCGAAGTCTGGGCAGTCAGGTTCATGGTGCCGGTGAGGGTGCCCCCCGCAGTCCCCCGCACCGTGCCGGTGCAACTGGTGACCCAGAAAGTGCCCTGCAGGGAGGGGGAGAAAAAGTAGCCCGAGGTGGTGATGTTGGCGGTCAGCACAAAGCTGGCGGTGAAGTGGCCCGGGTAGACGCCGGTGCGCTGGCCGAAGCCGTTGAACCCCATGCTGGAGTAAGTCCCCGTGGTGTAAGGTGACTGGGAGGTCAGCTGATAGGGCCCTTCCCAGGTCTGGGAAAAGGTATAGGTGAAAAGCCCGGCCCCGGCCGAGGGCGGCACATAGAGGCCCGAATTGATATTCTGCACAAAGGCGCTTTGGGTGGAAGTCAGGCTGGCCGGGTCGCTCAGCACGGTCTGGCCGGTGACTTCGGTGGTGCTGGTAAAGAGGGAGGCCTGGGGCGTCGAGGACTCGGGGCCCATGGTCTGCTCGCCGGCTCCCTTGACGGAGAAGCGGACATCCAGGAGTTTGAGGTCGTCCTCGGTGATGTCCACCGGCACGGTGGGGGCCAGGCCGAAGCCCACCTTGACGTACTGGAGGCTTTTCATGAGCACCCGGGCGGGTATCTCCGGGAAGATGTTGCCCACTTCCAGCCGGCTGTTGGCGGTGTAAACCTCGGTGGCCGTGGGTGTGAGCAGGGCGTACCAGGTGGTGCCGCGCACCCCCATCACTGCGGTGTGGGATTTGAGAATGAAGTCCGGCTTTTCCGCTTCATACACCTTGCCCACGGCCGTCTTGACCATGCCCTGGAAAACCTGGACCACCGCCTGGCGCTTGCCCTTGGCGGCATCGAACATGTATTCTTCGATGGCTATGCGGCTGCCCGGGGCGATGGTCATGACCGTGTCGTCGATGAATTTTATCTGGGCCCGTCCCAGGGACTTGGTGCGCACCACGTCCCCCACTTCCACCCCATCCTGGACTTTCACCGCGGCGGCGGGCAATTTGCCGCCCTTGAGCAGGTCCACCGACCCTTCCACTTCGGCGAACTTCCCCACGACCGCCGCCTGGGCCGCCGCGGCTCCCAGCAATGCCAACAGGGCCAGCCAGATGAGCACCTTCAGGCCACGATGTTTACGCATAATCCGTTCACTCCTGGCAGACATGACCCTCTCCTTTAATAGCGATAGCCCAACTGCAGGCCGACAATGTGCCGGTCGTAGTCATAGAGGGCGATGTTGGATTTGTCCTTGACGAAGTAGTAGTGCACGTTGGCTTCCAGCCCCTTCCAGACATTATAGGTGGCCTCCACCCCGGTGATGAAGACGGTGTCGGAACGTTTGGGATTGGAAACAAACGGATTGCCGTTGAAAAAGTTGTTGGTGTAGGGCTGGATGGTCACATCAAAAAAGCCTCTCACCTTCAAGCTGTCCGTCACCGGATAGAGGGCCGCCAAGGTAAATTGAAAGGCGTTGTTCCTCCAGTTGCTGCCGGCGGCGTAGTCATTGTTGTATGTGAAGCGGCCCTGGATGTAACCCTGCTGGTTCTTCAGGAAGTAATAGAGGGCGACGGTGCATCCCAGGTTCTTGCCGCTGCGGTCATCCTGATAAAACGTGATGGGTTGGAAATAGTAACGCCGGGAGAACCTGATGCCCACTTCCGCCCCCACTTTGGGGGTGAAGAGATGCAGGTATGTCGGCGCCACCGTGTAGGCCGTGTAATACTTGTCGGACCCCACGTCCGTAAAGTTATAGAAAAAAGGCACCCAAAACCGACCCTGGGCCCACGTATAGGTAGGGGTGACCCCCAGGATATAGTTGAACACGTCGTAATTGCCCAGCCGGAAATGGAAATTCTGGAAGTAAGAAGCCGACGCCCAGAGCCCCCAGGGACCCTGAGGCACGAAGTTGTACTCCATCATCGCGGTCTGGGTGTAGACAAAATCGCTCTTCCCGGACACCGCCGAGGCCGATGCCGGATCGCCGGGCTGGAGGGTCACGTTGGAATCATAGTCGAAGCCCGTGGTGGCGAAAAACTTGAAGCGCTTCTCCTCTTTCAGGGTGCGGTCCATGGCCTGCAGGTACCCCTGGGCCAGGCTGGCCACCTGGGTCTGGGGATTGAGGCTCACCGCCTCCTGCATGCTCTTCCGGGCTTCGGAAAAGCGCTGCAGGGCCGCCAGGGCGATGGACTCCTGCACCTTGGCCTCCTGGGCCACCGCCGGGTCCGCCTGGGCCTGACGGAAATAGTCCACCGCCGGCCCATACCGCTTCTGCTTGAAGGCCGCCATGCCCATCAGAAAAGCGGTCTTGCCCGGTTCATAGTTGGCGGCCTTGAGCTGGTCCAGGTGCGGCTGCGCCTGGCCCGGCTGGTCCAGGGCCACCAAAGTGTCCGCCAGGAGGAACACGGCCTCCAGGTAAGCGGGTTTGAGGCGCACCGCCTCTTCCAGGTACTGCCGGGCCTCCCGATATTTCAGAAGGTGGCGGTAAGTCTTGCCCAGGTAAAAGGCGGTCTCCGGCGTTCTGGCCTGCCGATAGGCCCGGGTCAACTGCTCCAGGGCCTCTTCATAGTTTTCCTGGTTCAGATTCCGCACCGCCTCCTGCACCAGGGCGTCTTGCCCGGGGGCCGCAGCCAGACTGAGGCCCGGGCAGGCGGCAACCCCCACCCAGATCATCACCAGCATCATTATGAGCGACATCAGGTTCCCCCCCCTTGTTCGCCGTGCACGGCAAAATGAAACCCCAAGACATTTGGGGTAAACCTTAGCACAAAAAACACCGAAATTAAAAATTTTTTCGGGGAACGTGCGAAAAAACCCTGAAAGTCCATCCACTCCCTGCTTATCCCCTTCAGCGCGGGACAAAAAGGTTGCATCGCTCCTCCCGGACGGTAATAATTTGCACAGGCAGAGGAGAAACGCCTTTTGCCGGTGCTCCTGGGGGATCGTCCAACGGCAGGACTGCGGACTTTGGATCCGCCTATGGAGGTTCGAATCCTCCTCCCCCAGCCAGGTCGGAATTTTCACTCCCCAGCGCCCCGCCTGTCCCCCCTTCCGCCCGTTGGAAGTTCTTATATGTTATTTGCCGGTGAGGGGACCAGGACCCACAGACCCCTCCCCCTCCCCTACACCTCATTGGCGCTAACTTAAGAAAAAACCAGTTTACATCATAACATACCGATTTTACTTAAAATCCCCCTAAATCCAATGCTGTTCACTTAAGGCTTTTCATCTTGAGAGGCAACATCCCTTTAGCAGGAAAGGATGTAGAACAGCCGCCTCCGGCTGTTCATTTTAACAGAGCAGGCGGGGGCGC
>Ga0194110_10007743_pt1 | contig 12321 bp, 11 predicted proteins | sample TA2Kig1200mmetaG_FD_146192 | JGI IMG/M metagenome (GOLD analysis project Ga0194110, IMG submission 146192) | Freshwater microbial communities from Lake Tanganyika, Tanzania - TA2015032 Kigoma Deep Cast 1200m | ecosystem: Environmental > Aquatic > Freshwater > Lake | place: Tanzania: Lake... | reverse complement strand
TGGTTCCAGTCGGGCATCAACACGGATGGCGCGCACAACCCAGTGACGACCCGCAAGATCCAGCGCGGAGACATTCTGTCGCTGAACTGTTTCCCCATGGTGGCCGGATACTATGTCGCGCTGGAACGCACGTTGTTTGCGGAAGAGGCCAACGACGAGCACATCCGGCTGTGGGAGTTCAACTGCAAGGTCCACGACCGCGGGAAGGAACTGCTGGTGCCCGGCGCCAGATGCTCGGACATCGCAGCCGAACTGAACGAGATGTATGCCAGCGAGAACCTGCTGCAGTATCGGAGCTTTGGCTACGGACACAGCTTTGGCGTGCTCTCGCATTACTATGGACGCGAGGCCGGGCTCGAGTTGCGCGAGGACTGCGAGACCGTTCTGGAGCCCGGCATGGTCGTCAGCATGGAGCCAATGATCACCATCCCCGAAGGCATGGCCGGTTCAGGTGGCTACCGCGAGCACGACATCCTGGTGATCGAGGACAAGGGCAACCGCAACATCACCGGCTTTCCTTACGGTCCGGAACATCTGATTGTCAAAGGTCACGCAACGGCTGTTGCTTGATCGTCATCGTCATCGTCATCGTCATCGTGCGGAGGTTTTTGTTGGGAAAGTTCACAAGGCTGAAAATCTGGGCCCTGGACTGGTTCATCACTCTGAACATCACGACTCCTGCCTGCGGAGCGAGCGAGCTGCTGATCAGTGCTCGAAGGTGCTGACGCATCTTGAGCGCAACAAGATCGATTTGGGTCACATCCAAAGTGTCCCATGTGCCAAGGCTTGTTGGACGGCAGAGACTAGGGGCTGCTTTGTTTCCGCATAGCTGACGCCAGTGCCTCGGACGGCACCGACGCGAGGAGCCCATCTCAGACTTTAGATCACACCGCAACGAGTGCAGTTGCAGCAAGCGCAGTCGGCCCATAGCTGCCACTCGGCGCTTGCCCGCGTTGCAGGGCAGGATCTGTAAAGCAGCTGCTCGTGCTTTGGCATATGAGCCCTTCATCATCACGTGCACTGCGGTGCGTTCACAAATGTCGGACGTGTGGAGGGATCTGGCTTGCCAGGATGCTGGATATTGAGAGGCATAATGTGCTTCGTATCTGAGCGCAGTCGTGAAAAAGTTGCGCAGAAGTTTGGCAGCATGCGTTTGTGCATCATCTGCAAGTATCATTCTATTTTACCCTCCCTCCCGATGCCTTGATCTCGTCCTCATCGGGTGGGCATCCCTGTGGTGTCAGCCCTAAGATCAAAGGGACAGGCATGACATTCAACCCACAGGGGATATCGCGGCGCTCGCTGTTGTCGATGATTGGCGCAGTGGCAGGCGCAGGTGCGATGTATAGCGCCATGAGCACAATGGGACTCGCACAACCCTCCAATTTCGCGGGGCGGCTGCAACTGCAAGGCAATGTGCAGGGCACGCGCGTCCTGATCCTGGGCGCGGGCTTGGCCGGCATGACCGCCGCCTACGAGCTGCGCGCCGCAGGCTATCAGGTCAAGCTGCTGGAGTTCCGCGAAAAGGCCGGCGGCCGTTGCTGGACCCTGCGCGGAGGGGACAGCTATACGGAACTTGGCGGCGAGACGCAGGAGGTAACCTTCTCGGGGGGCAACTACCTGAACCCGGGCCCTTGGCGCATTCCGTCCGACCACTACGCGGTGCTGGATTACTGCAAGCGTTTCGGCGTCAAACTGGAACCCTTCATCCAAGTCAACTACAACGCTTATCTGCACAACACCGAGGCCTTCGACGGCAAGCCGCAGCGCTTCAAGGAGATCTCGACCGACTTCCGGGGCCACGTGGCGGAACTGCTCGCCAAGGTGGTGGACCAGCAGGCGCTGGAGGCCGACGTGACGGAAGCGGACGCGCAACTGCTGATGGATGCGCTGAAGCGCTACGGCGCGCTGAACGACGATATGGAATATGTCACGGGCGAGGCATCCTCAGCCTATCGTGGATGGGCAACACCTGAAGGCGGCGGCACGACCGGCAAACCTGAACCATCCGAGATCCATCCCCTATCGGTGATCCTGCAGTCGAACCTCTGGCGCAACCTGACGGCGGGCGACAACCTGCACATGCAGTCCACGATCTTCCAGCCCGTCGGCGGCATGGACCAGATCGCGCAAGGGTTCGAGCGCGAAGTGGGTGACCTGATCACCCACAACGCCAAGGTCACCCGCATCCGCCACGAAGACGACACGGTCACCGCGACCTGGATCCCGGCCGACGGCGGGGACGAGCGGACCGAGACGGCGGACTACTGCATCTGCACCATCCCGTTCTCGATCCTCGGCCAGATCGACCACGATTTCTCGTCGCGGATGTCGGGCATCATCGACGGCATGTACTATGCCTCGTCCTTCAAGTGCGGGCTGGAGTTCAAGCGCCGCTTCTGGGAGCAGGACGAGCACATCTATGGCGGGATCAGCTATACGAACCTGCCGATCTCGCTGATCTCCTACCCCTCGACCGACTTCTTCAGCGACGGCCCGGGCGTGCTGCTGGCCGCCTACAGTTGGGGAGCGGCGTCTTACCAATTCAACGCCCTGCCGCCTACGGATCGCATTGAGGCGGTTCTGGACTATGGCAGCCAGATCCATCCCCAGTACCGGGACGAGTTCGTCTCGGGCGTCTCGGTGGGCTGGCACCGCGTGCCGTGGGTCCTGGGCTGCTATGGCATCTGGAAGGACCGTGAGGCCGATTACATGGATGCAACCGCGATGGAGGGGCGCACACTGATGGCGGGCGAGCATATCTCGTACCTGCCAGCCTGGATGGAAGGCGCCATTCTTTCCGCACTGGACGCCGTCGAGCGTCTGCACGCCACCGTCATCGCAGCCTGAGAGGCCCCCATGAAACGCAATCTGCTTTCCTTGGCCGCGCTGGCGGCCCTGTCAGCACCCCTTGCCGCGCAAGAGGCCGGCCAGGTCGACATGAGCCAGCGTGCCGGATGGTTCGAGGACCCCGCCCGCCTGACGCAAAGCGGCGGCAAGCAGGTCTATGAGGCCATCTGCGCCGCCTGCCATATGCCGGATGGTCAGGGCGCCACCGGTGCAGGCGCTTATCCCGCGCTGGCGGGGAACGAAAACCTGATCACCCCGGACTATCCGATCTATGTGATTGTCCAGGGCCACAAGGCAATGCCACCCTTGGGCGGCGTTCTGGACGACGAACAGGTGGCCGATGTCGTCAACTATATCCGCACCTCCTTCGGCAACGATTATGCCGAGGATCCCGCCACTGCCGACCGCGTCGCCGACGCGCGCTGAACACCAATGGAAGGAATGACCATGAACACGACCCTCGTTGCGTTGGCCTTGTCAACTCTTGCCCTGCCGGCCGCCGCACAGGAACTGATCCGCCACCCGATCCCGAACTCGGACTTCCCGATCCTGCAGGCGGTCGAGGTGCCGGCTGGCATGACCACCGTCTATCTCAGCGGAACGGTTCCGGCGGTCATCAACGAGGAGGCGGACCGCAACAGCGTCGAGGCCTATGGGGACACCGAGCAGCAGACGGTCAGCGTCATGAACCGTATCAAGAGCCAACTCGGGGCAATGAACATGAGCGTCGGCGACATCATCAAGATGCAGGCGTTCCTGGTCGCCCCGGAAGGCGAGGCCGTGGATTTCGACGGCTTCATGGCGGGCTATCGCCAGTTCTTCGGCACCGAGGACCAGCCGAACCTGCCCGTCCGCTCGGCCATGGTGGTCGAGGCGCTGGTCAATCCCGCCTGGCTCGTGGAACTGGAGGTCACGGCGGTTCGACCCTGACCCTCTCTGGCCCGGCAAATCGTCGCCGGGCCAATCTCGGCCTTTCAACGTTACCGGACCCGATCCCGCTATTGGCCGCAGCGAACGTCCGTTTCATTTGGATGGTCACGCAGCATTGCTGGGCCTGCAAAAGTCCGCTTTTTGCCCTTCATTTGCATTTTCGCTGGATGGAAGTGTCGAACATGCTGCTGCAGCGAACGGCAAGAAGGTCCCGTATTCTGTTAAAGAGGTCCTGCTACGGCCGAGAGGCTGCCCGTGGTCAGAACGTTGTTCTCCATGTAAGCCAAAAAGGTCAATTTTCAGGGCACTTCTGCAAGCAAGCGGAACCGTTTCCCGGAAACCAAAGCGCTGCAGTTACATGGATGAGTTTTCCAACAATATCTCCCGCGTAGCAAACGCACCAAGCTGGCGAGAACGCGGCAGCTGTCCTGAACAAACCGCCGTCTGCAACGGCGGAGAACTCCCGCGACTGCGGCCAACGGCCAATCGCTTCAGCACGTCGAGCAACCGCTCTCGCCTCCTCATCAGACCTGCGTCACGCGCCGTCCTCACGGTCTGTCGGGATCAGGTGGCTGCCGCGAGTTGTGCGATACGTCGGAAGATCCGGGTGTTGCCTGCGTCGACACCGGGGGCCGCGTAACGGGGATCGGCTGCTGTCATGATAATGGCCACGTCGAGTGGCCGGTTGAAGTAGATGTACTGGCCGTAAATCCCTTCGGCTTGAAACTCGCCCTCCTGCCCATCAGCAGGGATCCACCACTGATAGCCATAGCGCTTTGCTCCCGGCTTGGTCCTTGCCTGCGGGCGGGTTGCCTCGGTGAGCCAGTCTGCCGGAACTATCTGGCGCCCGTTCCACAATCCATCCGCAAGCACCATTGCGGCAAAGCGGGCATAGTCGCGACTGGTGAAGTTGAGACCACCCAAGGCGAAGGCCGTCCCGTACGAGTCCGTCAGGAAGAAGCCATCCGCCTGCAAGCCAAGCGGAGCTACGAGCTTTTCCTGCATGAGGTCTTCAAGGCTGCGACCGGTGGCGCCACGAATGACCATGCCGAGCACGTGCGTATCGAGGGAGACGTATTTCCATGCCTCACCCGGCTTCCGGTCTCGCTCGGAGAACGAAGCCGTGAAAGCGTCCATGCTGCCGCCAATGGCCAACAGCCGGCCCATCCTGTTCCCGTCGGACCAGAAATCGGCATAATCTTCATTGAACGCCACGCCGCTCGACATGGTCAGCACGTCACGGATGGACACTCCCTCATAGGCCGTGCCCCTAAGTTCTGGCGCATAGCGGATGACCGGATCCTCCAGTGAGCCGATGCTTCCCTCGGCCTGAACGATGCCGAAAAGGACCGAAAGCCAGCTCTTCGCGATTGACCAGGAGATGCGATGATCATCGGGTCCGGTATCAAGATAATATTCCTCGAAGACGATGGCGCCATCGTGAAGCACGATCAACGATGTCGCGTTTCTCTCCTTGAGCCAGGCCCCGACATCAGGATCGAGGACTATCTCAGGACCTTTCGGGAGCGCACTGACCGGCCCTGCACCACGCGGCAGCGCCACAGCATGGAAGACATCTCCCATGGACGAGAAGTTGCCGACGATCTTGTCCTCGTCGAACACCGTCAGGACAAAGTAGAGCCGGGATAACTCTGCTCGAAAGAAGACACCGCCAATCAACGCAACGAGCGCAGCGGCGAGCAGCATGCGCAGCGACCGTTTCCGCACGCTGGAACGAGGTGCGGGAGCTGAACCTTCTTCGCGGCCGGGAGCACCCAAGCGACATCCTCCGTTTCCGGATCACCGCATTTCTCCGGAGCGTCACCAGTATGCGGCATCCGGCGAACTGCAGCAATTGCCGTCCGCGGTGCTTCCCGACAGTGGACGGCAACTGTCTCCTTTCGCGGACGTTACTTGCAGTCTGAGCGCCCACTTTGCGGGATATTCTGTTGAAAAACCTTTGTTGCTAATGGGATGTGCCGGCTGCTTCCCCACCGTCGTGTTATCCTGAACCGGGATCAACCGTGCAACAAGGACAAGCAGCCATGTGTGCCAAGAAACAAGGAAGCCTCGAAAATCTCTCCATAGTCGGTGTCGTCATCGGGAAGGACGTGTTCCACCTGATCGGCTTTGATCGCTCGGGCCAGGTCGTTCTGCGAAGGAAGATCAAGCGTCTCGCATTGCAGGAAACGTTCAGCATGCTTCCGCGGTGCATTGTCGGGATGGAGGCCTGCCTCAGTGCCCATTTCGTCAGCCGCACCCTGCGTGGGATGGGCTTCGAGCCGCGGATCATCCCTGCGATCTACGTAAAGCCTTTCAACAAAGGCCAGAAGAACGACTACAACGATGCCGAGGCCATCGCCGAAGCCGCCCTGCGCCCGAACCTGCGAATCGTCCCGGAGAAGAACCAGGACCAGCTTGATCTGCAGGCGCTGCATCGTGTGCGTTCGAGGCTGGTGTCGCGCCGGACCGCGACCGTTAACCAGAGCCGCGCCTTCCTGATCGAACAGGGGATCACCGTGCGATCTGGTCTGCGGGCTTTGAACAACTCGTTCGACGCGATCCTTGATCGGCACCGGGACGCGATTTCGCCCCGGATGCACCGGGTGTTGATCGGGCTCCGCAACGACTGACACCGGCTGGATGGGCGGATCGACCGGATCTCCGACGAGATCAAGGAGATCAGCCGCAGCGAAGAGACCTGCATGCGGATCATGCCGATCCCCGGCGTCGGCCCGATGATCTCGACGGCAATGGTTGCATCGGCAAGGGGGAGGCCTTTGACCGCGGGCGCGACTTCTCGGCCTGGGGCCCTAGCAGTTCAGCACGGGCGGGCGAACGATCCTGGGCAGGATCACCAAGCGGGGCAGCCGGTATCTGCGGATGCTGTTGGTTCAGGCGGCCCGGATCATCATGATGCGTCCCCACCTTTGGACGAACTTCAGCTTCGGCAACTGGCTGGCCGGAGCCGTCGGACGCATGCCCCGCAACAAAGCCGCCATCGCGCTGGCCAACAAGCTGGCCCGGACCGCCTGGAGCATCCTGCGCCACGGCACCAGCTTCGACGCTGCAAGAAACAAAGACATGACGATGGAAGCCGTCTGAGGCTTCCTCCGTCATCACGAGGTTCGCGAAAGAGAAACAGCATGGAACGGATCAACTACGGTCCCAAAGGCTGGGAGCTCGAAGGGTCGTCATCGTCCTGTCCGCTAATGAGATCAAGACGCGTGCGTAACCCCATCATGGCCACGGCCCACGAGCCGAACCAGCAATCCGGATGCATATGAGCGACTTCCGCAGCCACGCCAAACTCATGACCGCGAACAGCAGCCGGCACATACATAGGGCTCAAGCGTCATTAACGGGCTAGCACTACCGGCATCTATCCAAGGGCTGTGCGGTCATAGACCAAGCATGGACACATCGGTGCCGCAAGGGTCGACATCTAAAAATGTGGTATTATCATACCACGTAATCCACATTATGTAACTCTCGCGGCTTTGATCGGCTTGGCGAAGCTGGGATTGTGCGTAAACCCGCCCTAGAAGGCACAAGCACACTGAAGGTATGAGGTCCCGGCAGTATGTGCCAAGAGCCTGCGGGCTTGATTGTTCCGCCCGATATAGGCTGGAAGCAAGTTTAACCTGCTTCCGCCAGGACGTGACCGGTTGAGGCGCTTCAGCTTTATCGAAAGCTGACCGTCTTCCGAGGCAAAATTTTCCAGTCGGCGACGGCTCAACGCCAACTGCGCACCAGACGTGACAGCGCCACATACAAGAGATGATTCGCGATCTGGAGGTACTGCACCCGCCTTGCCTACTCGATAGCCTGCTCAATAAGGCGGCATCTTTGCAGCACTAAGACTTTGCAGAGCCTCGAGGTGAGGGCGCTGCAGAATTTTCACCGAACTGCCACAATTGCGGCTAAACGAAAAAAACTCCTCAAGGGCGGTAAAAAATATTTCATCGAAGGTTCCTGCGCTGTTGCCTCACAAGGTGGCAAAGGCTGCTTCTTAGGTACTAGAACCGTCCTCTACCGAAAGATTGTCGTTGAAATATTTATTTCTTGACCCGTCTACTGAGGCCAAAGTGAGGACGGCACATGACACTTGCGCGACAACATGCATTCACCGCTTCTTCTGAAGCTCTCCTTTCGGGATTTGCACCAAGCTTCGATTTCGAACCCCTCCCTCCGCTGCCCGAAGAAGAGTTCACCGACCGCTTGCGGCAGATCCGTCGCGAAGCGACTGTTGCGGGGCACGACGTTCTCCTGATCCACACTGACGGCATCGGCTCGTACCGGACATCGAATTCCTACCTGCGCTATGTCTGCGATTGGGCGCGCGAAGGCGTGCTTGTCGTTCCGACCGACGAGGACAAGCCGCTGGCGTTGTTCTCGTTCTTCAGCAGCTCGGTGATCCTGCCGCCGGCGGGCGAGCCGCTGCTGGTCGAGGACATCTGGCAGGTGGGCACCTGGGGGCGGGAAACCTACAACCGCCCCGGACGTACTGTGGATCGCGTAGTCGAGGCCGTGGGGGCGCACCTGGAAGCGACAGGCTTCTCCTGCAGCCAGATCGGCGTGCTGGGTGATGCGACGTCACAGCCCTACTGGAACGGCTTGAGCACAAGGCTGCCGCGCTGCCGCCTTGTCCCGGATCATGCAATCATCGAGCGGATGCAGCGCCGCCGCAGCAAGCGCGAGCAGGCGCTGGTGCGGGCCGCTTCGCAATTGGCCAGCATCGGGATCGAGGCGGCGTGGCACGTCACGCGCCCCGGCGTGACCGACCACGAAATCTACGCCGCCTTCACCTACGCCCAGATGGCACGTGGGGGAGAATGGGGTGATGGCTACCAGATCGGGATCAACCGCTTCGGCACTGCCTGCGGCAAGCCTTACGGGCATGTCGTTCGGCAGGGCGACCTGATCAACCTTTATATCTCGGCTGTCTCATATCACGGATACAACGCCCAGATTGCGCGGATGATTGCCGTGGGGGATATCACTGATAAGCAAGAAGAGGTTCTGGCTATGTGCACCGAGGGGGTCGAGGCCGCCGCTGCGCGGGTCCGGCCCGGCGCGCTGGTGTCCGAGGTCGCGGACGCGTCCTTCGAGCCCTACATCAGTCGCGGTTATCTCAGCTCGGCCGACAGCCGGACAATGCCCTACAACTGGAACGCGAACGAGGATGGCTCGCCGCGTCTGATCCCGCGCAAGCATGTCGTGGACGAGGACTGGGAACGGCAGGGCCGCAAGCTGATGCATGTCTATCCAGCCACCAACGGACCCCACAATCCGAACGTCGGCCACTCCGTCTCGATGCCGAAGATGACGCCCTACAACATTGCGTCGAACAACCACGATCGACTGGAAGAAGGCATGACTTTTGTTCTGCACTCCCAGTGGCTCGAGCCCGAGGTGGCGGGCGCCAACATCGGCGACTGCTATCTCGTGACCGACGATGGCGCCGAGAACCTCAGTCACCACACGCCCTTGGCCGTGCATCGCATCAAGGTCTGAAGTCATAGTCAACAACAGGGAAACATCATGAAAAAAGCACTTCTCGTTTCCGCGGCTCTTGCAGCACTGGCCGGACCGGCCCTTGCGCAGGACGATGTCACGCTGGTCATCTCGAACTCTCAGTGGCTGGACGCCTTGCGGGGCGAAAAGCTGTGGGCGGCGATCAAGGCCTATGAAGAGGTTGCTCCGAACGTGACCTTGGAGCAATCGGCAATCCCGTCCAAAGATTATGCCGACCGCATCATGACCGAGTTTGGTGCCGGCCAAGGCCCCGACCTTGCGATCATGCAAGAGGGCGTCTTCTACTCGCTTGCGGATGCAGGCTTTCTTGTCGATGTGGGCGAGGTTGCGGCCAGCGCCGACATGAACGGGACGATCGACAACGCCGTGATCGATGGCGCGACGCTCGGAATTCCCTGGCAGCGGGCCGTCTACGCGTTGATCTACAACAAGGAACTACTGGATGCAGCCGGCGCCTCGGTCCCGACGGATATCGACGGGCTGATCGCAGCAGGGCAGGCGGTCGAGGATCAGGGCGTAATCGGCTTCACCTCCCGCCACCAGATCAGCGATTTCACGGGCTGGTTCATGGACTTCCAGAACTGGGCCTATGGATATGGAGTGGATTGGGTCGACGATGAGGGCAACCTGACGCTGAACACCCCCGAGGCGGTCGAGGCAGTCGCCGCCTTCAAGAAGGTCTATGACAGCGGGATCATCCCGGTGGGCGACGACATGCCGACGCAGCGCACCCGGTTCAAGGAGAACCAGGTGGGCATGAGCATCGACAACTCGGGCGGGACGCTGAACATCGCCTCGGGCGGTGCGCTCCAGAGCGCCAACTTGGGCGCGGCGCCGTTGCCGTTTCCGAACCCCGGCGCGCACCAGCAGATCTTCATCAGCATCAGCGAGCACAGCGATCACCCCGAAGAGGCCGCCGCATTCCTGACCTGGCTCGTCAGCCCCGAGGGCCAGACACGCCTGCGCGAGGCGTCGGGCCCGGACGCGCTGGCGACCGACGTTGCCGTCACTGAGGAGTTTGCCGCCACGAACCCCTGGGCACCCGAGTTTGCCGAGCTTGCGCAGAACTCGCGCTCGACCCTGATCCCCGGCTACGAGGTCGAGACCGGGCAGATCATGCGCTCGGTAATGGAAGCTGTCGAAGAGGTCCTGATCCGCGGAACCGAGCCCTCCGAGGCACTGGCCACCGCGCAGGGCAAAGTCGAGCGGATGTTCTGAGGGCGCCATGACCGAGATCCTCCTTCGGGCAGATGCGAAGACCCCCGTCGCGCGATCCGCGCTTGGGGGGATCAAATGGCGCGGCCTCCTGCCCTACGTCTTTATCGTGCCGCCGGTTCTCTACCTAGCCGTATTCATGTTCTACCCGCTCGGCCGACAGATCTGGCTGAGTTTCACCAACACGCGGTTGATGAACCCGAACCGCAGTGAGTTCACCGGGCTGAACAATTACGAACGGCTGTTTGCTGACCCCGAATTCTACATGGCTCTGCAGGTCACGGTCATCTATTCGGCACTGGCTGTCATCTTGGGCGTCACCGTCGGAATGATCGCCGCGCTGGCTTTGAACCGGCCGTTTCCAGGTCGTGCAATCGTCCGCGCGGTGCTGCTGTTCGGTTGGGCCTGTCCCAACGTCGCAGCCTCATTGGTCTGGCTGTGGATGTTCAACGAGCGCTCGGGCGTGCTGAATACGATCGTGACCGGGATTGGGCTGGACCGGGTCGCATGGCTGACTACGACGCAGATGGCGCTGCCCTCGATCCTGCTTGTCACCGTCTGGCAGGTGGCGCCCTTCGTAATGCTGGTCATGCTGGCCGCGTTGCAATCCGTGCCCGAAGAGGTGAAAGAGGCTGCGCGCGTCGACAATGCCGACAGCTTGTCCGTCTTCCGCGCGGTGACCCTGCCGCACGTGATGCCGACGCTGCAGCTCGTCTCGCTTCTGGTGGCCGTGTGGTCGATCCGCCGCTTTGACATCATCTACCTGCTGACCGGCGGCGGACCCATTGGAAGCACCTCAACCCTGATCGTCAAGCTGCGGCAGGTCGCCTTCGAGAACTACGATCTGGGCCTTGCCAGCGCCTATGGCGTGATCGGCCTGATCCTCGCGCTGACGGTCGCCGTCATCCACGCGCTGTTCACCCGCCATCGCCTGAAACGGAGCCAGCAATGACTATTCTCACCCGCGCACTACACGCGCTGCTGATCCTGGCGCTCGTCGTCTTCGGCGGCTTTCCGATCTACTGGATGGCCGTGACGGCCCTGTCGCTGAACTCAGAGCTTTACAACACCGGCCAGGTATGGTGGCCGCAGATCGGCAATCTACCGATGCTGATGGCGGACCTTGCCAATGTTCCGCTGGTCCGCTGGCTGGCCAATACCGGCATCGTTGCGGTTGGTACGACCGTTCTGAGCCTGACCTTGGGCGCGCTAGCCGGGTATGCGCTGTCGCGCTTTCGCTTCCACGGCAAGGGGGTCATCGGCTTTCTGCTGTTCATGACGCAGGTGGTGCCCGAGGCGCTGATCCTCGTCCCGCTCTACGCGATGTTCATCAGCCTCGGCCTTCTGAATAGCCTTGGCGGGCTGATCCTGGCAAACGTCGGATTTTCGCTGCCTGTCGCGGCCTTCATCATCAAAGGCGCGATCGATGCCGTCCCATACGAGATCGAGGAGGCGGCCACCATCGACAACTGCCCGCGCTTCGGGGTGCTGACGCTGATCATCCTGCCAATCATCGCGCCTAGCTTGGCGGCCGCCGCGGTCATCAGCTTCTTCGCCGGCTGGAACGAGTATCTCTTCGCCGCCACCTTCCTGATGGACAATACGCAGTGGCCTGCCAGCGTCGGGCTGGCCTCGTTCATCGGCCAGTACGAAACGCCCCTGTCCGCCGTTATGGGCGCCGCGCTGATCTTCAGCCTGCCGGCGGTGGTGTTCTTTCTCATCATCCAACGAAAAATCGTCGCGGGGATCACCTCGGGCGCCGTGAAGGGTTGAACCATGCCCCATATT
>Ga0194110_10007721_pt1 | contig 12338 bp, 11 predicted proteins | sample TA2Kig1200mmetaG_FD_146192 | JGI IMG/M metagenome (GOLD analysis project Ga0194110, IMG submission 146192) | Freshwater microbial communities from Lake Tanganyika, Tanzania - TA2015032 Kigoma Deep Cast 1200m | ecosystem: Environmental > Aquatic > Freshwater > Lake | place: Tanzania: Lake... | reverse complement strand
GAGGGGGGAGGCCTTCGCTTCACCGCCAGGAATCGGAGGTCGTCGAAGCCCAGCTCACCGCCTATGTTGTGCATGCCCTCCGGGTAAAAGGCTGGACGGTTTCCGATGAGGCCTTTCAGCGCCGGGACATGGCTGAGGACAAGGAATTACTGTATTTCGTGAGCTACCTGCGAGAGCGCCACGCTACTCTGGCGCAACGCATCATGACGAGCCCCAGTGAAATGAAGGCCGGCCAGGTCTCGTTCGGCGAACCCATTTCGGAACTGAAGCCGTATACAAAGGCGGACGTCCTGGTGTTTGTTCATGTCGAGGGCTTTCGTTACACGGCGGTGAGGAGAATACTGTCGTTCGCGGGTTTGACCTGGCGCCCAATTTACCTCGATCCCGACGTCTTCAGGGGCCCCCGGGTCAGAATCCGTGTCTCGTTCGTGGAGACGGCAACCGGCGAAGTCCTCTGTTTCCTCCGCCCGAAGGGCACTGGGGAAAGCGGCTTTCTCAAGGATCTCGACAAGTTGCCGCGCGGGGCCGGGAGTCCGAATGGCCGACAGCCTGCCGGAGCACCCCGATAGGCCGCACCGCCCGACCGCGGGAGGCCTCCTGTCGCAACAGAAACCTGAAAACGAAGTGCCGGTCAAGCTTGACTCCCAGCGACTCAAATGGCCCGCCACGGATCCTTGGCTGTTGGCGGCGCCCCTCCCCGCTCCTTCGCCGTTGGAGACATGCATTTCGAAGCTTGTGGCTTGCCGCGGGGGGGTGGGATGTATTCTGAACTCGTTCGGGAGTCCAAAATGGAAATCCGTGTCCAAACTCGTCGCCCGCGGTACGCGTCCGGCGAACCCATGTGGGGCTGTACAGGCAGGGGGTGGAGGCTGGGTGTCAGCTCAGGCGGTGGCGGCCGAGCGGGCGGCCAGCCACTGGTCGGGTAGGAGTTCCTCGAGGCGATTATGGGGGTGGGCGGTGATGCGCGCAAACACATCGCGCAGATAGGCGAACGGGTCCATGTGGTGGCGCTTGCAGGTGGCGATCAGACTGCTCAGCACCGCCGCCGTGCGTCCGCCGTTGTCGCTGCCGAAGAACGTCCAGTTGCGTCGGCCCACCGCCACCCCGCGCAGGCTGCGCTCGGCGCCGTTGTTGTCGATCTCCAGATCGCCGTCCTTAGCGTAGCGCACCAGCGCCTCCCAATTGGACAACGTGTAGGCCATGGCCTGGCCGATGGGGCTCTTGGGTAACACCTGCGGCCGCTCCCGTTCCAGATAGGCCTTGATATCGTCCAGCAGCGGCTGGGACCGGGCCTGACGCAGCGCCAGCCGTCCGGCCCCGTCCAACTGCTTCTCCCGCGCCTCCCGCTCGACGTCGTACAGCAGATGAAAGTAGGCCAGCATCACCGTCGAACGCATGACTTCGGAGGACTGGGCCTCGAAGTACTTGCGGCGCGCGTGCGCCATGCAGGCGACCTCGGTAATGCCACGCCCGGGTTCCTGGTAAATCTGGTCGTAGCCCGAGTAAGCGTCCGCCTGTAGATATCCGTGAAAGTCCTTCAGAAACTTATCCGGCCCGTCGCGGCAGCGGTCGGGGGTGTAGTCGTACACCGTGTAGGGATGGAGCGCGTCACCGACATAGGTCCAGATCCGGCCGGTGCGGGTGCGCGGCAACTCCGGATCCAGCACCGGCACCGGGGTGTCGTCAGTCTGCACCACTTTCGAACTCAGCACCCGCTCCTTCATCAGGCCGGCCAGCGGAGCCACCAACTCCGCGCACTGCCGCATCCAGTCGCACATGGTTTGGCGCGACAGCTCCACGCCCTGCCGCGCGAAGATGGCTTCCTGCCGGTGCAGGGGAAGGTGGTCGCCATACTTGCTCACCGCCACCTGCGCCAAAAGGCCCGGCCCAGCCAGACCCTTCTCGACGGGCGCTGGAGGCTTCGCGGCGGTGACCACCGTGCAGCCTTTCGGGCAGGCGTACTTCTGACAGGCCTGCTGGACCACGTGCAACGAGGCCGGCACATACTCCAGTTGCTCGCTGATCTCCTCGCCGATGCGCCGCAACTCAGCCCGGCATTCGGGGCACTGCCGGGCCCCCTCGGCCAGGTCGTAGACCACGCGCCGCCGCTCCAGCGACGCCGGCAGCCGCTGCCGGCCATGCCCTGGTGCGGCCGGCCGCGCCTGGCTGCTGGCCGGCTGGGGATCGGCCGGCGCCTCCTCGCCCCGGCTGGCCATCTGGACGGCGAACAGGAACAACTGGTTCTCGTCCACCCGCTCGCGCTTGGGCCCGTAGCGGTGGCGCAGCAACTGCTCCAGCCAGTGCCGCACCCGCTCGAGCTCGTACTCCCGGGCCGCCAATTCCGTCCGCGCGGCGTCCAGTTGCGCCAGGGTCCGCAGCAGCATCTGCTGCAAGGCGGCCACATTGGTTGGCAGGTCTGGGGTATCCATTACCATCGCGGGAGTGCGGCAATAAGTGCCTGAAATACTAACTTACTCCACTTATTCGAGTAAGTCAACGAAAAAACGAAACGACGCGCTATTGTTACGGTGCTTCCAGCTCCGCGCGTGCTTCGATCAACGTCGCCGGCAGCACATAGCGCTTGCGTCGCCGACCTTTGCTCAAGTCAATGCCTTCCAGCAGCACGCCCAGCTCCCAGGCCGCGAGCTCCCGCCGGCCCGTCTGGGCGAAGGGAAACTGAAAAGTGCCCGCCTCCAGCCGCTTGTACCAGATCACCCAGCCGTCCCGGTCCCAGTACAGGATCTTCAGCCGGTCGCTGCGCCGATTGCAGAACACCAGCAGGTGCCCCGAGAAGGGATTGCACCGGATGATGTGTTCGGCCATCATCGACAAACCGTCGAAGCTGCGGCGCATGTCGCAGGCCACGGTGCACAGGTATACCCGGATGGCCGCCGGGAAGCTCAGCATCGCTGCGGCTCCAGCGCGGCCAGGACCGCCCGTAGGGTCTCCTCATCCACGCCCCTGCGGATGCGCAGCCGGCGCCCGTCGCCCAGCACCAGTTCAACGCCGGCGTCCACCGCTCCCGGCTCGTCGCTGACCAGCGCGAAGCTGGCTCGCTGGCCCGCCGGGTTCGCCATCTTCCGCTCTGGCCGGGCTTGCCGCAGGCGGCCTCGCCACCAGTAGAACTGCGCCACATCCAGCTTCCGCCGCCGGCAGAACTCTCGGACCGATACCCCACTGCGCGCCGCCTCCCGGATGGCTCCTTGCCAGAACCGCGCCTTCGCATCGTCCCGCTGCTTGCTCATCGGAGATCCTCCCAACTGTGTGCGCACTCGCGGCGCACATGTGCCACCACCAAGGAGTATGCCCCGACCCCTCAATCTGCGCCAGATGGGTTCACCGGACGGTTACGCCCGCGCGAGATTCGACCACTCCCACCGGGCAACTGTGTCCCTGCAATCCTCCGCAGTCCCGCCACCCTCGTGTGCACTCCCCAATCGCCCGCTCACACTGCTCGGAAACGCTCCCTACCCGCCCTCCCGGCAGGCCCACACGCCTTACCTGCCCCCTAGCCACGCCCATGAAATCCCCATAGCCGCGGTTTCGTTCAACGCCTTCTCTCCGACGGTTTTTTGCCACTGAGTTGTTTCATTGTATGAGTGCAGGAACCGCTGCATGGCAAACCGAATCGAAAGGAGTGCGAGAATGAAGAAGTTCTTTCGTGTGTTGATGTTAGCCGGGGCCTTCGGCGCGACCGTGGTCTGGTCGATGGGTGCGGCAGGGCCCGGCGAAAAGAGCAAGGGGGCCACTGCCAAGCAGGCGGCCACAACCGAGTGCCAGGGGCACGAACCCGGCGGTTCCCCCGAGTGCCAGAGAAAGCACGCCACCGGGGAGTGCCAGGGACACGAACCCGGCCAGCCACACGGCAAAGAAGGGGGGCAGCAACACCAATCGAACCAAGGTTCGCAAGCCAAGAAGTAGGGTGGTTGCCCGTTGGGGTGGCCCGAGCGGAAGCCGAGCCACCTCTCCCGCCTATGGTCGGCTGTGCGAGAGGGTATGGTGGTTGAGGCCGCTCGCGGATGCATAGGGAAAAGCCGGCGGGCGATCCTGATGCCCAATTGATGCTGCTGGTGAAGGCAGGTGATCACTCGGCATTCCGGACATTAGTTGAGAAGTACCAGAAGCCGATTACGAATCTCGTTTGGCACGCGATGCTCGACCGTGCGGAAGCTGAAGAGGTGGCACAGGAAGTGTTTGTTAGAATTTATCGCTCGGCGGCCCGGTACCAGCCGAAGGCGAAGTTCTCCACGTGGCTGTATCGCATAGCGATGAACCTCGCGTTGAACGAACTCAAGCGCAAAAGGCGAAGAAAGACAGTGTGCCTGGACGAGGCGCTTTCGGGTGCAGCCGGGGCGACTCTGCGAACTGCGAGCCCGGTCTCGAGGCCTGATCAGGAACTGGAGCGCACGGAGTTGGCGGAAGCCTTGGAACGCGCCTTGCGGGCGCTTCCGGAAAGGCAGAGGATCGCGGTGGTTCTCCACCGCTTCGAAGGTCTCCCATATCGGGAGATTGCACAGTCTATGGGTTGCTCGGTTGAAGCGGTGGGGGCGCTACTGAGCCGGGCCAAGATCAGTTTAAGGGAAGCGTTGTCAGGTCACCGGCCACTCGGCAGTGGCTAGCGGAGGCCAGCAATGGAATGCCGGATCGTAAGCAACAAGCTTTCGGCCTGCCTGGATGGCGAGCTTCGGGAACCCGAGGCCAGGGCCGTGCGGGAGCACCTTGTGAGCTGTGGTCGTTGTGCGGAAGAGTTTCGCAGCCTTGCTAAGCTTTGGGCGCTCATTCCCGAAGTGCCGCGCATAGAACCCCGAGCGGATTTGTGGCCGAGCATCGAGCAACGACTGCAAGCCGGGGGCACCGCGGAAGTATCGCTTAGAGGCTTGCTGTGCTGGAGGCCCTTTGCAGTGTTAGCGACTCTCGTGTTGGTCGTCGGTCTTTATCTGGGCTCCGCTGCCGGCAGGTTGCTCATCGTCACAAATCGCGGAAGCTTCATCGGTTCAAACCTGGAGCCGGCAGCACAGATTTTCGAGAACACCCGGTGTTTCGGCGATGTTCCGCCGGGGTCGCTGGCTGAGGGGGTCCTCGAAGTTACAACGGCGTCGAGCGGGTCTGTAAGGGAGGTGCCAATCATATGAAGACCCGAGTACTGTGGCTGCTCCTGTTGCTCTCGGTGGCTTTCAATCTCGGCGTCGTCGGAACGGTCGCCTACCACCGCCGCGGCTCTCACGAAGAGAAGCAGTGTGCTACTGGCCCCGCGTCGAGCAAGGCGGTCCTTTACAAGGAACTTCAACTTACTCCTGAACAGGCGCGGCAGATGGATCGGTTCCGTGCGGACTTACAAAAGCGGGTGGAAGGATCTCGAGCCGAGATGCCACGGTTGCGGAAAGCCTTTCTCGAGCTGTTGGCGTCGCCCCAATCCGACCACGAGGCGATCAGCCGCAAGCTTGCCGAGATGGGTCGCGTCCAGATGCAGATCCAGCAGGCCGTCGTGGACCACCTGCTCGCTGAAAAAGGGGTTCTCTCACCGAAACAGCAATCGAAATTTCTGGAGATGTTGGAGCGACGCTTTCAGCGGGAGGATCATCAGGGTACGGGAGCCCCTCTGCCGCTCCCTGGCGCGGCGGAACGCCACGGCGAGGGCAAGGGACGGTGAACCAACAAGTGGGCAGGGCGAAGCCCATGCGGGCGCTTCTTGTCTGGGAATTCCGGGTTGTTTATAGTGGGTGACCAGGGCTGCAATCTCGCCCAATCCATTGAAAACACGGGTCTTGCTGGTACGGAGCGGGTAGCCATCGGCAGCGGGAGGCCAGGAGGCGTTTTCCTAGGCATCGCGGAATTTATCCGTCCGATGTAGTCCCTCAGATTGTCGTCAGGTTGGGCTGGGTTGCTCTGCCTCCCGTAGGTCGGCCCGGAGTCGAGTGCAACGGCGTGCAGCAAGCGTGGATCTGCCCTCAATCCTCAGGATACGTTTGAGGTACACTCCTTCCAAGGCAAACACGACTTTCTGCGCCGGCTGCCGAATCGTTTGAAGGGTTATAGCCATTGGCTACCACCGCATTGGCGCATCGTCGTATTGGTGAACCAGGATTCAGACGACTGCCGACCTCGGGGGTCACCTCAAAACCGGCCATAGGCAGCCGACCCAGAACACATGTTTTATACGCCGCCAGAGGCGGTTCCCGCAAGCCTTTTTTCTGCCCACTTCTCCCGGGGGTGGCTCCGGGTTATACTGGCAGCACCTGGGCGGAGGATAGGGCACCGCTGGGAAGCGACCCGAGCGCCGACCCAGGGGCCGGAATGACGGGGCGGCTCCGCCGTCCCGCCATGGCCATTCTGGCCCCAAAGCGATAAATCCCACTCTACTTGATTTACCCATGTCGCCCCTCTGTGTACCCTTCAATTGTCGCACACCCGCCGCCCATCCCTTGAGCCCCTCTTTGCCTTTTGCCTTTCGCCTTTCGCCTCTTGCCTTTTGCCCTTTGCCTTTTGCCTTTTGCCCTTTGCCTTTTGCCCTTTGCCTTTTGCCCCCTCAGTTCCACACCACCTCCAGCCACACGTTGATCACGTGATGCTCCCCCGCGCGCGCCTCCGTCCGCACGTGCAGGTTATCCATCGTCCGGTCGTGGAGCCACCGCCCGGGAGCGAGCTCCGCCAGGCTCTTAGCCTCCCGAAACTCCGGACCGCCCACCTGCGCCACCCGCTTGCACGGCCCGGTGTGATGCACCACCCACTCGTAGTCCCGGTCCTTGAGCGACTCGATCTCCAGCCGCACCGTCTCGACCGCCGGCGAAGCGTGCAGTTGCGTGTAGTCGGACAGATCCTCCTCCAGCACGAAGAACTCCGCGGCCAGTTTGGGGAAATAGTGCAGCAACCAGGGCTCGCCCGCCGTCAGCGGCGCCACCGGGAGGATCGAGCCGTTGCGGCCAAACATCGGCAGCTCGTCCGCCGCTGCCTGGATCTCCGCTTTCTGCCGGCTCTTGTACACCCGATTCGTCCGCAGGTCCGTCCATATGCCCCTGGGAAAGTACACACTCCGCCGGCCGCCCGGCGCCAGCACCGGCGCCACCAGCAGTTCATCGCCCAGCAAAAACTGGTCCGTCCACTTCCAGGCCTCGGCGTCGGTGTGGAATTGCATGGCCACGGGCCGCACGATGGGGAAACCCCGCTCCCGCGCCTCCTGCGCGTAGACCACCAAGAACGGCGTCAGCATCTTCCGCGCATCTTCAATCCGCTTCAACGCCCTGCCGCTGTCCGGCGCCACCGCCCCGCGCGACATCCACGCCACCGGCGCAACGCTGGCCAACTGCGAGGCCCGCTCCCGCAGCTCCGCGTCCGCACCCAGGTACGGTCCCACATCGAAGGCCGACACCAGCGTCGCCGAAAACCCGGCGTGCAGCAGCGCGTTAACGCTGTCTTTCAGAGAGGCCCACGACGGCTCCTTCGGCTCACACAGCCGGCTCACACCCGCGGGCAGCTTGACCGCCGGCAGCAGGCCGAAGTCCCCACTGTGCCGGTCCGCACCCGGCGCTCCCAGCGCCACGTGCTCCTCCAGCACCTCCTTGGGACTCGGCCCGTAGTAGAAGTAGTACTCAAGTTCCGTGGCGTCCTTCATCTGGACGATCCGCCGGTTCGCCTGACGCAAGTCAAACACGTACTCTCCCGCGCCCCGGTAGTACTCCCCGTATCCCGCGGTGGAGTACAGGAACGGCGTCGCCGCGCGCACCACTTGGCCGCGCAAGTTCAAGTCCGCCGCCGTCCGGGTTCCCAACCCGTAGAGCCTCTCTGTGGGCTCCATGGTGGACTCGACCTCCACCGTCCCGCCCTCTTGGCGCGCGCTCATGCCGGCCAGCAGCGCCTCCCCGTCGTCATCCGTCACCCGGAGCTTCAGACTGGACTTATCCACCGTCACCACCAGGTATCCGGTGGTGTACTCCCACCGCTCGCCCAGGTCCTTCCTCTCGACCTCCACTCGGTCCGCCTTGATGGGCGGGCGCTTCTCCGGTCGTTTCCCCCACGTCCGCGTCAGCCGGAACGATGACCCGCTGATCCACTCCACCTCGCCCCAGCCGTCCGCCAGCCGGAAGCTGTGCACGTTGCCCGCCGGAAACGCCGCGTGAGCCGACGTCAACAGGCCCGCAACAACCGCTACGCGCCGCATGTCAGATCGCTACCAGTTCCTCTTGGATTTCCCCAGTCACCCGCGCCTCACCCTCGCCGACAAACACATCCACTTCCGAGCGGATGCCGAACTTCTCGAGGTATATTCCTGGCTCAACCGAGAAGCACGTCCACGGGATCACCCGCCGCTCGTCGTGCGTCTCCAGGTTGTCCATGTTGGCCCCCGCGCCGTGCACCTCGACCCCGATCGAGTGCCCCGTCCGGTGCGTGAAGTACTCTCCGTACCCCGCCGCCGTGATAACGCCGCGCGCTGCATCGTCCACCTCGAAGCCGCGCAGCTCACGCCCGCTCGAAGCCGCTTCCTGCACCAGACGCACCGCCCGGTCCCGCGCCTCCCGCACGACTCCGAAAACCCGCGCCACCTCCGGGGACGGCGCGCCTCCCACCACTCCCGTCCAGGTGCTGTCGTAGTAGACGCCCTCCCCACCGTCGAGCTTGGCCCACAGGTCGATCAGCACCAGGTCTCCGTGCCGGATCTCCCGGCTGCGCTCCCGCTCCGGCTCGTAGTGCGGGTTTGACGCGTTCTCGTTCACCGCCACAATCGGCCCGTGATCCGTGATCAGTCCCGCTTCCGCGAAGCGGCCCAGGAGGTACTCCTTCACTTCGAACTCGCCCACCCCCGCGCCGCTGCGCACCCGCTCGCCGATCAGCCAGAACGCCGTGCGCCGCGTCTCATCAACCCGCCGGCCAGCCTCCAGATGGCGCCGTAGATTCTCCTCCGACCACCGCGCCTCGAAATACTGGATCAGGTCCGCCCCGCTGGCTACCTCGACCCCCAGGCTCCGCACCAGTTCCACCGTTCCGGCATCCACCATCGCCACATACGGCACGGCGCACTGGGGCGAGTACTGCATCGCCACACGCCGGCAACCCGCCAGCATCTCGCGCAACCCTTCCACCTGCTGCGACCAGCTCGCATACGCCCGCTTCCGCCCCGGCAGCGCATCCAGCATCGCCGGCTCGATGCGGTGCACCAGGCCCCGCGGCTCGCCCTCCGCCGGCACAAGGTAATACCAGCGCCGCGTCGGCGTCCGCGGTGGTTCGAGCTTCAGCACCCGGTAGGCCAGCGGATCGCGATGGTGGTGATCGAAAAACAGCCAGCCGTCCAGCCCCTCCCTTCGGAGGTGCTCCTGCATCTCCGCCAGCTTCATGCTCCCTCCTCCGCGAAAAACGGCCGCCACTTCTCTTCCGCCGGAGGCGGCGTCAGCAGGCTCACCACCACCAGGCTGACCAGGGACACCGCCAGCGCCGGATACACCGCGTCCAGCCACTCGATCCTGGCTACGTTCCACCCCACCGTTATCGCCGTCCCCAGCGCGATCGACGCCACCGCGCCGTGCGCCGTGGTCCGCTTCCAGAAGAACACCGCCATCACCGCCGGCGTTACCGCCGCCCCGTACACCGTGTAGGCGTACAGTGCCGCCCGCAGTATCGACTCGAATTGCGCCGCTTGCAGCAGGGCGAAAATGCCCAGCACCACCACCACCAGCCGCGACACCACCAGCACCCGCCGCTCGCTGGCCTTCGGGTTGATGAACCGCTGGTAGATGTCGTGGATGATGTTGCTCGCCGGCGAGAACAGGTAGTTGTTGGCCGTCGAGATGATCTTCGCGAACACGCCACCCAGCAGCAGCGCCCCCAGCAGCGGCGGCAGCCCCAGCCGCGCCGTCACCGGGATGATCTCCCGCGGGTTGTCCGGCAGAAACTTCGCGCTGCCGATCACCGCGATCGTCACGATCAGCGTCTCCAGAATCAGCGCCCCCACAATCCAGCCCTTCACCGCCCAGCGCGCGTCCCGCTCGCTGCGCGCCGAGAAGAACTTCTGGTACATCCCCTGATTGCCGATCAGCAGCAGCATTGAGGGCAGCGTGAATCCCAGCGCCTGATCCAGCTTCAGGTGCCCCAGCACCTGGAAGTGGGTCGCCGGCAGGCTGCGCCGCACCTCGGCCCATCCACCCACATTGTGGAGCAGCACCGGAACCGCGACGATCACGATGACCGTGACCATCGCCCCGATCACCAGGTCCAGGTAGGCCACCGACGCCATCCCCGCCGCCGCCGTGAACACGATCACGAAGAACGCGATCAGGTACATGCCCGTCTGCCGCTCCAGCTCCGGGAAGATCAGGTGCAGGATGTCGCCGCCTCCCTTGATCTGGTAGCTGGTGATGACCGTGTACGCGATTACTATGGCCACCGTGCTGAGCACCCGCGCCGCGGTGTTGTAGCGCGCCTCCAGCAGATCCGGCACCGTGAACTGCGCGAACCGTCGCGCCCGTCCCGCGATCCGCGAGATCAGGATCAGGCCCAGCCACCCGCCCGCCGGCTGCCACAGCGCCGCGAACCCGTTCCGGCAGGCGTTCTCCCCGCCCGCGAACAGGCTCCCCGCCCCGATCCACGCCGATAGCAGCGTGAACACCAGCACCGGCCAGGGCAGTCTGCGGCCCGCCACCAGGAAATCCGTCTGGGTGCGGATCTTTATCGTGCGCCACAGCGTGACGCCCAGGAGTACCGCGATCACCAGCGCGACGACAGTGATGTAGATCATCTCAGGCCCGCCGCCAGCTCATCCCAGTAGGATAGGCATTCTTGCCTGTCCTTACTAGCACAGGCATTCATGCCTGTCCTCACACCCGCCTCCACCTCACCTCCGTCGGCAAACTCGCCGCGCCCGTTCCGCCTCGTGGATCCATAACCCGGAAGCTTAGCACGTCATCCAGCCAGTCCTGGCTGGAGCCGTCCCAGTGCTGCGTGGCCGCCGTCAGCGTGTACTCGTGCTGCCCTAGCAGGCACTCGAAGGCGAATTCCACCTCCACCCGCTCGCCCGCGCGGAACCTCCCCAGCGGCTTGCCTTCCAGCCGCGTATTCGTTCCGAATACGTCCACTCCCAGCCGGTTCCGGACCAGCATGCCCACCACCAGGTCCTGGACCTCCCGGGCGAACTCCGCCCGCACCCGCACCGCGACCCGTTCCCCGGTGAGCACCGTCTGGACCGGCTGCCCTTCGCCATTCAGCATCGCCACCGAAGTGATCCGGCTCGCGGCGTCTCCGTGCCGGAAGCTGCTCTCCAGCGCGCCCGTGGGCTGCTCCTCTGCCGCTTCGCGCCGCTGCCGCTCCAGCACCAGCCCCACGTAACGGTTCACCACGTCGTTGGGACTGCCTTCCGCCTCCACTCTCCCGTTCACCAGGAAGATGGCGTGGTCCGCCAGCCGCTTCACCAGTCCCAGGTCGTGCGACACGAACAGCACCGTCACCTTGCGCCGCTTCAGTTCCTCGAATTTCTGGATGCACCGGCTGGCGAAGATGGCGTCCCCCACCGCCAGCGCCTCATCCACTACCAGGACCTCCGGCTCCACGTGGATCGCCGTGGCGAACGCCAGCCGCACGTACATCCCTGTCGAGTACTCCTTCACCGGGCGGTCGATGTATTCGCCGATCTCCGCGAACTTCTCGATCCGTGGAAAGGCCTCCGCCACCTCCTTGCGCGAGAGCCCCATGATCTCCCCGCTGATGTATACGTTCTCGCGCCCCGTGAACTCCGGGTTGAACCCCGCCCCCAGCTCCAGCAGCGCCGCGATCCGCCCCTCAGCCACCACCCGCCCGTTGGTCGGACGCAAGATCCCGCTCACAATTTGCAGCAGCGTGCTCTTGCCCGACCCGTTCGGCCCCACTACGCCCAGGATCTCGCCCCGCTCCACTCGGAAAGACACATCCTGCAAGGCCCAGAACTCCGTGTGCGCTCGTCTGCGGATGAACGGGAGTACTTCGAGAATCCGATCCGAGGCTTTCTTATAGAGGTGAAATACCTTCGAGACCTTGTGCGCGGAGACCACTGCCAGAAAGGCCACTATACCGCGCACAAGCCCACGCCTGCTGGAGAAATGTCTTCTTCCTTGCCTTTTGCCTCTTGTCTTCTCAGCCCGTGGGGCGGTCCCCCTGGACCGCGGCCGGCCCCCTGGCCGGCCCCGCTTGCCTTCCGACCGCAATGGGCCCGGTCTCGTCCGGCCTCCTTTGGCCCTTTGCCTCTTGCCTTTTGCCCTACCCCTGATACGCCGCTCTCCGCATTCCCGCCCCCAGCGGCGCCGGGTACCCGATCAGCGCAAACTGGTCCAGCGCGAACAGCACCACGCTCTCCAGCCCCTCGGCCTTGGCCAGCCGCGCCT
>Ga0194110_10007717_pt1 | contig 12342 bp, 20 predicted proteins | sample TA2Kig1200mmetaG_FD_146192 | JGI IMG/M metagenome (GOLD analysis project Ga0194110, IMG submission 146192) | Freshwater microbial communities from Lake Tanganyika, Tanzania - TA2015032 Kigoma Deep Cast 1200m | ecosystem: Environmental > Aquatic > Freshwater > Lake | place: Tanzania: Lake... | reverse complement strand
GGGGTCTTTGTAAACATCACGCATTTCGCCGTTGACTTTAATTGCAGAGGTTTTCATCGCAAAAGCATTAGTGTCACGGTTAACACCTTGCAGGAGGGCACCACCCATACCAAAGGCAATGTTCTGCACACTATAACCGTCCTCAGTGATAGCCTTAAGGATGCGGTAGATGCTATCCTCGTTAATACCATCACCTTGAATAACACGAACATTGTTCAGAACTTTGTAACCCTTCTCGTTCACGGTGCTGCCGAACTTTTCATCGAGCAGACGCATGGTCTTGAGGACTACGGTGACAGGCTCACCACTGTCAGGACGCACGACAAGCGTACCTCCACCATTTACCACATCATCCTTCAGAACTTCGCCCCAGAGATATTCCACAGCCTTAAACAGGTCATAGGAGTCAGACACTACTGCATAAATACTACCGGGTTTACTGAACTGTCTGACCATATTGCGGTAGGCTTCAACCTCGTTCTCTCGGCCCCAGGAAGTTATGGTGCTGTGTTCAGCGGCAGGAATACTAAAACCAGCCATAGGTTCATCATAGTATTTACGTGCTGCGATAAGGGCAGGAAGGGTATCCGTACCGAGGAAGTTTGTAAGGTGAGCAAGGCCACCAATTTCAGAAGACTCTACAGAGGAAACCCCACGGAATCCAAAGTCATGGAGTTTAAAGCCAATATTTGCCTGAACAGTGTCTTCGTCATCAGTTTTACGGAAGAAGTCGAGGATAATCTTTTTAATACTGTGAGAGTTTGTAGCAACGGTAGTTCCATACCATGCAGCCTGAAGGAGAAGCCCTTCAAACCAGCCCACAACCCAAGGAACTTTAGGGTCAGTAGATTCTACAGTTACAAGCACATTGTGGTTAGGCACCACGGTACCTTCTGGTACTGCTTTAATTTCCAGCGGGATTTTACCACCAAGTTCATTAACAATGTACATCCAACCATCGTAGTTAAAAGGAACTCCGTGAGCAGTAAACACTTCTCGGGCCTCTTCAACATTCTCAGCAGTCACGCCTTTAGCAAGGTATTTCATGTGTATGTACTGAAGTCCAAAGAACTTCGTGTACCCAAGTCGCCCACCACGGGATTCAATATAGGCGTGTAGATATTCGGTTCCTTCGGGGTACTGAAGGAAGTGGCTAGCTTTGTAACTGTCAGTTGCAAGAATAATATTCATAATTTCTCCTTTATGTACATTCGTAACGAGAATGCATTCGAATTTTAGATAAGTGTCCAGATGTGAACCAAACCATCACGTTGAGTACCCGGTTCATACCTGTAGTTAAGGCTCCAACCATATTTAGATACATGACGTTTTACACCTTCAATCACTATAGGGGTAGGGGTATTGAACGATGCATAGGTATATGTAACCTTATTACCCGCCTCAAGACCACGTTCGATTTTGTCAATAACGGACTTTACTTCACGTTTAGCGGTTTCATGTGTACCTGCATTAAACTCATCTCTAGTAATCATCATTACTCCTTTTTGTAACCATTCTTTTCTCTACGTGCAGCTTCATAGAAGGCTGCGTTCCAGTCAATTTCCCCGGTTTTTTCAAACTCATCCAGAAGAATATCCATAATTTCTTCATGGAATCTGTCTTGTGCTGCGTGCTCTTCTTCAGACCAGTCGTCCATATTTAAAACCGCATGATGAAAGAATAGATGATGTGCCAGTGGTCTTCGTAAAATTTCTCAGGATGGGCAAGAACTTCATTGATAGGCATCCAGAAAGCTTCTGCGGCATCATCCCCACCTGAAACTGCGGGCAACTGGCCCCCACCAAGGTCGAATAAGGTAGCGTGAGTGATTGTCCTTCCTCGCTGTGAACGATTGGGACTTTCGAAAACACGGGTTTCCTGTACAGATTCCTGTAAAATTCCAGGGAGAATTTTAATCTTAGTCTCCTCTTGAAGTTCACGGATAGTGGCATCAATAATCCATTCGGTAGGGTTTAAAAACCCGCCAGGAAGGGCATAACTGCCTTTACCAGGGTTTCCACCTCGCTTAACAAGTAGAATATGTCCTGAGCGAATAACAACAGGGTCTACGGTCACAAAGATGATAGGCCAAGGGTATGCTTCCTGCTCCTTTTTGTATGCTGAGATGAACTTAGCTTCCTGTAGTAGATTCCTGTACGTATCAGACCAATCATTCGTATCCGTATGCATGAAGTCATTAAGGAACTTAGAGACAGGTGCAGGAACTAAAGTTTCAATTTCCTCAAGAGCGAACAAACCATTTTGGTTTACATACTCCCCGTTTTCATTCTCTTCAAAGTAAAGATGACGGACTCTAGTGGCATCCAGCTCGTGCTCAACCTTAGTAGGAACAAAAGTCCATTCAGGGAAACTCATCAAGTAATACGAGGAGTTATCTTTCTTGTATCCTAAAAGGGCGATATCTTGATTACCTTTTGTAATCGTCATAACTTGGGCCTGAACCTCAGCAAGCCATTTCTGCTCATTGTAGTAATAGTCTTGAACCTCAAGAATGGTGAATCGCTTCTTATCAACACCTGCTTCAATGAGTGATTCAGTAATCATTTTCCTTCGCTCTTCAGTGGTGAATGGATTTTTAGAAGAGCGGGCCGCACGAGCACCACCAAGAAGGATGATAAGATGATTTACCATATCAAGACCTTCAAGTATTACAGCTAGATGTGCATTGTGCATGGGCTGAAATCGCCCAATGAAAATTCCGAAAGTATATTTAGACTTACCCATTAGTATTCCCCTTGTAATGCTTAGCCAGAACTTCTAGCTCATCTTTAGATAGTTTAGATTTTGCGGATTTGGTAAGAGATTCCATTTCTGAGTCTTTATACTTATCGGTTTTTTTCCCGTCAAAGTACCAAGTTGTTGAAGGTTTTGCAAAAAAGAAGAACGTAAACTTAGAAGCATCCGATACAGAATCTATATTACGTTTATTATCACTCAAAATGAGCGTCGTACCCACACCTTTTACCTCAAGGGCATCCCAGTTCCAGCCCATGTCATATTGCCCTTTACTTCCGCCTTGCAATAGCCACATAGTTCCCGTCGTTTTATCACGAACTACCATTCCGTCTTTTAGCTCCATAACTGCCTCCTCTTTGATGCATTAATCTTACTACCAAAGAACATGAGAAACATGAGAAACAAAAGAGACCTAGCACACAAAGTACTAGGTCTAAATTATTTTACCGAAGAGCTAACCTCATCAATAATTAACTTGCGTAAAAAAGGGTCTGATACACTCTCATATAATGCAAGTATATTTTGTTTCACATTCCTAGGCTGTAGGTATTCCTCGTAACTTGAATATACGGACAGACTGGGAGCAACCCACGTATATTCATCAATATGAACCTTGAGGTGGGGATGTGAGGACTCAATCCTATCCTTAACGTACTCAGCATCTTTAAGAGATGCAAAGTAAGACTTATACTCCTCCACACGATAACCGTTTTCAGTAACCTGAACCACATAATACTTCTCACCGTGATTTACTTTAATCATATAGGCTCCCCTGCCATTGCAGAGGCTCGGTCTGCAAGGCTAAGCATTAGAAACATAATTTGAGTGTCATCTGCCAATACAGGCTCATCCCTACCATCAGGACTTTCATCAATTTTTATCTGGACGAATTTAACGGCTTCACTTCCAAAGTTAGGAGCCACCTTTTCCAAATCACCTAAAGTCTTAATCTGATTACCCATTACTACCACCCTTTAAATAAGCGAGAATATCCTCTTTCGATATTCCCTCAAGTAATGCTGCGATTCTCTCGTCCTTCTTAGGTTTACTTGCGGGCTGACGTTCCTTGTCGGGTTTCAACACAACCTTAACGAAGCCTACGTAGTTAAATGTGGATAGCTTTCTGACGTTGTTATCCTCGTTCAGGTTAATAACCTCACCTGTGAGTGTGTAGTTACCAAAACTACCCTTCTCAACCTTGGATAGACGGACTGTATCTAAGCCTTCCTCAAGATTTACATGGTAAAGGTCGGTTGTACGTATTTCTTCCTCATTCAGAAGGCGTACAATCGTAGCTTCAATAATCATATCTGTTTCTAGTTTTCCTAAAATTCCTTCCATTATCTTAACTCCCAAAATTCAATTTGCTTAGCTTCTACTACGTAAGGCTCCCCCGACAGTTCACCAAACTCTACTGCATCTTCCCTTGTGCGGAAAGTTAAATCACTACCAGCCTCAAAACTGACAACGTACAGGGTCAGGATGTACCTAGCTACCCTCTTTTCTACCTTTTGGTAGTCGGACGAATCGGGCGTTTTCGGGGATTCCTTTACGTTCTTTGAGGGTGTCCCAGACTTTAGCCATCTCCGCTTCACTGTATCCAGCATATTGCTCCCCTATCTGCGTAATAATAAAAGTCCATTGTGGGTTTTTACTCATAAACTCCACAAGCTCTACGAGTTGGTAGTATATCTCTCTGAGAGTTGTGCTTCTGAGATTTCCGGGATTTTTAATAGTCTCAATTGCATAAGACTTACCTTCGTGACCCTCCTGAAACCCCCGTGCCTTGCCGTAAACTGCCCACTTTCCTATACGTGCATAAGAACCTGAAGGGGCAGACATAGCGAGAAGGAACTTCTCATCCCCTCGCCATGTATTTTTCGATTCACCCCTAAAAGCTGAACCTGCGGCACCTGCACCATGAAACCCCGTGGAGTTGGACCCAAATACAAATACCTCATTATCCTTTAAATGAGTTATGGGGTGTAATATCATTTCCCATTCCATCAATTATTCACCACAATATAGTTTGAACTCCCTGTGTGACCCTGCTTAAGGTACCTCTGAGTAAATTCTTCAATTACATCTAGAAGAGCCTCATCTGCGTTCATACCCATATTTTCGGCAAGCTGATAGGCTGTGAATAGAACCTGACCGAGTTCCTTACGTGCATTAGGACGATACACATGGTCTGATTCTCGTGACCAGCTCGTACTTACGTTAATTTCTTTAGCAAGTTCGCCAACCTCACTTACAAGGTCGTTCATGCAGGTCTGAACAGTCATCGTCTGCGGATACTGCTTCATAAATCTCTTTACAAGTGTTTGACTCATCTTCTTCAAGCTCCTTTAGAATTCTATTTAGGAATTTTGAAATGTCCTCAGGTGTTCTCATTACATTACTGTGTAGGCTCATCTGTGTACCCGATAACAGCCTTAGCAAATTCAAGCTGGATTGTAATGTCACTCTTAAGACCTTCAAAGACGGCTTCGAACCTAGGGTTATGACGCTTGGAACGCTTTAACATTGGAAGAACATGCTCTTCAGATTCAACAATATAGTCTTTGATTTTTTCAGGGGAGAACACACCTACCATAGTAGACAGGTTGTTCCATCTATCTGCACCCTTAGCGATAGCAGGAATCACATGACTAATACCAGCATAGTACGTAGAAGTACTCATACCTTTCTTTTTAGTAAGGGTTTCTACGTGAGTTACGTTCTCATCCTTAACGGACTCACGCAGCTCCGACGAGTGTGCTACAGAATCCTCTAAAACATCGTGGAGAAGTGCTACAACTAGGAGGTCTTGTTCGATTTCCTTAGGAATTGCAAGTGTCCGACACTTATTGGCAACGAACACTGGATGAGCCCATGCTGGGGTAACATTATCTTTACGCATAACACCTTCCATTGCGTCCATCATAATAGTCAGGGCGACCTGAGCATCATAATAGTCACGACCAATAAGATATCCACGGAAATGTGTTAAAAGTTTGTCATGCGATTGTTGTGTAGTCATAAGCGTCTCCCTTTCCAACCTCTAGTGTGTGGTCTTTTACCTAATGTAACTGCATTTAAGAGACCTCTGTTCAAACCATGAAGTTCTGCGAAAGCTTTGAGATTGTTAGTGGTGAAAATCTCCCCGGTAGGTGATATCAGTTCATAAGTATTTTTTAACTGACCTCTGGACATAGCTTCTTTTGCGGATTCAGATTTTGGAACACCAGTAAGAGCTTTGGATATCTTGTTTCGTGTGGTGGCGGTACTAATCCTACCAAAATTCGGATTATCTTTCCCTTTTACACCGTACATGGGATGATTTTCACCACTAACTCTTTTGGATATCTTCTCACGAGTTTCTGCACTTACAACTCTTGATTTATTTGCTCTGCTGATTTTCTCCCTACTCTCTTTTGACCACTCTTTCCCAAGTTGACCATCTCCACCATCGGTAGAATTCTTTAAAATCCAACCTTGGGATTTGTAATAAACTATCATCTGCTGCTCAGTTAACTTAGCCTCCTCTAGAGTATTGGCTGTGTGAAGTACAGAGTACGAGAAGTTATATCCCCGTGAGAATCTATCTCTTAGCCAGTTGGTCTTTCGGGTTTTACTCGTGTCGCAAAGATGATTTGTCAGACGCTTCTGTAGATTTTTAGTAATACCGATATAGACAGTAGTTGGCTCTTCCGTGAACCACAGTTTGTAGATGTAAAATTTCATAAGCTATTATACACTAGAAACTTATCGAGAGTCAAGCAGTTTTTCGTGTTTCATACTGTCTCCTTTTTACCTTTCAGGACTGAGAAAACCCCACCTTCCTTACGAATACGTGTGGATTTAATCTCATCAATATAGATGACACTAGTAGAAGTTTGCTTGAATTTACCATTGTACTCACGCTCTAGATGGTACATGTAGGCCGACTTCTTCCCTGTATTTCGATGACGCAGAATTTCATCTACAATTTGTGTAGCAAGGTCTAAATTAAAGACGGTATGCTCAACCATAGAAGTTTGATTGAGAACCTGAAGACGAACACCCTCAAGAATAAGCGGAAAGGTAATCACATATTTGGTCATTTTATCGCCCCTGTAATGCTAGACTATGAGCTTCAATTTCAGCTTTAAGAAGTTTTTCACGCATTTCTTCTGAAATTTCTTCGTCAGCCTCCAATTCAAGTAGATACTCTTGGTGTTCACGCTCAAGTCGCTGTTCTCGGGTCTCTCGTTTCATAGGTATAACTTAACAGAAAAAACCCTGAGAAACATGAGTGTCTCAGGGTTAGGGTTAGTCAACAATCCAAGCAAAACGCTTATCTTTGTCTTGGTTCAGCCAGTAGTCGGCCTCATCGAGACGGTCTTCAAGTGCCATATTGCAGTACTTTCTGCCAACAGCACGGCGACGGGAATTAAACAGTTTTTTGAAGTAGGTTTTACGGCCACTTTTGTAACCGCCCGCAGCGAGTTTCTTTTTACGCTCAATCTTACCGTAGATATCCGTCAACTCATTAACTTCTTCCAAGGTAAGGGAGAGGATAGGACGTTCCATGTAAGGGTGAAGCGCACGAGCCCGGAATTGATAATCGAAGAAGGACATTTCCTCAAGCTCTTTACGAGGTCTCCATCCGTACAGACGGGCACCTTCGTTTACAAACTTCTTCCAATCTTTCTCGAAATCCCACCAATCAAAAAATCCCTTATTGGACCAGTTATTTCCTTTGCGCTCTGCGTGATAGTTTCTTTCCCAATTTTTATATGCCATATGTTAGACCCTCCTAGTCTTGGTCTAACATATATTTATCCTTTTCTTTCATAATCATATGATACCTCTAAAGGTTATGAGAAGTGTGAACTAGTAGAAGAATCCATCGTATTTACCTGAGTCAACTTCGGAGTCCGTCAAAACTCTAAAAATCATAGTATAACTACCCCCAGAAGTCATATAAAGTCTACGGGGAAATTCTTTACGAATAATCCTATAGGCATGGTCAAGGGAAATACTCTTCTCGTTGGTGACAGTTATGTACCACTTACCCTGCCTATTTCTAATTTTAGGGTACCAGAACGAGTGTGAAAGAATATCGTAGACACGTTTAATCTCGGGAAATTCGGAAAGTTTAGCTACAGACATTATTCATCTCCATTAGGGTCCACAAAAGTGTTATTGTCGAAGTAGTATTCAAGTGATTCTTGAATGCTCTGTGGGATAAGGTCTTTAGGGTAGTGAGTGTATAGCCTGCCTCGGGATATACCATGTACGAAGTCATAGCTATCTCCCACTGGGGACTTAAACCATGCAGAAAAAGTCTTAGGGGTAACCTTGAATACTAGGAAAAAAGACGCATAAGCAATACCTTTTCGATTAGGAATTGGCCCGAACAGGAAATCCCCAACTCGTATTTCAGCGTCATTGTAAGCCTTAATCATGCGTGCTCCTCGTAAAATCTTTCTATAAGTATCTTTGCACGCTTTGATGGGATTTTGGTGAGAAATCCACACGCCCTTCCTTGGGTGTAATCGGGTAAATCACCTTTGAATTGACCCACTGTCAAGTCAACTATATTAGTTCCCCTCTGTAAAAACCAGTGGGTATCTCCGTCAGGGCACCTGAGCACTCTGGGTGTATACCCCTCCTCTTTACCCCAGAGGTGGTATAGAGCCTCCGAAACAATATAACAGTGACCCGTTACAGGGGTACTCCCTTCTACGCCCCGGTACTTAGGTTTTAGAAGGGAGTCATCCAGCTTAGATGTAAGCTTTAAGAATTTGCTTGGCAACACTTTCTTCATCATCATCTTCCAGATTCACACCATCAATAATAGCATTGAAGACTTTACGTTTATTTTCACGGATTTTGTAGATTCGCTCATCCACAGTATTAGCAACCAGAAGATTATCAATAAATACTTCACGGTCTTGTCCGATTCGGTAAATACGGTCTTCCGCCTGTTCCGCATCGCCGTAAACGTAAGGTTCTTCTGCGAAGATAGCGTAAGCACAGTTCTGACCAACCCCATTCTTCTTCTGAAGACAAAGAGTGTGTCCAGTCTTACCTGCTTCAATACTTACAACGAGTACGGGGTGCTCCTCAATGGGAGTTGCGTTGAATTTACGCTTTGCCTCTTCAATCTTCTTTACACCCATACCACCTTGAATCTTGATGCTGCTAAATTCTTCGGCGTAAGCATCAACAACGTCTCGGTGATGGGCAAAGATAACAACCTTCTCCCCTTGAGCAACAAGGGTATTCACATGCTCTTTAATTGCACGGATTTTAAGGAAACCAATACGTCGGCGGAATTCGTTCAACAGTACAAGGGCGTCTCCACCTTTATTAGAGGTAACCGCATTAACAACTTTAGGGTGGTTGGGACTCAGGCCCATCTCACGAGCAAGCTCACGACGCTTAAGTTCCAGCTTCTCTTTAAATTCACGCTCAACGGAATTGTATTCTGCCTGCTCTTCGGCAGTGAGTTTGAGGTACGTGGGAGTACGTTTAATGTCGTAGGAGAAGAACTCAACACCATTAACGTACTTGTTTTTAAGAAGTCCCTGCTCCATAAGAAGCTTCTTGGTGCGACGAACATACAGCCCAGAAGAAGTAAGAATATCGTTCAGCTCATCAAGGTTCTCAGCACCGTTATAGGTGGTAACCGAGCCATACTCAGTATGAATAATTTCCGGGCCGCAGTAGCGGTTCTTGAATTTCACATTACCGCCGAACAATTTCTGAACATCGAAGAAATTAAGAATAGCAAGAAGTTCCAGGGGACGGTTAAGAATGGGAGTACCAGTCAATGCAAGTTTCATTGCTTTCTTATTCTTTTTACCCAGTTCAATGAATGCTTTACCTCGCTGACTACCTTTACCACTCTTACCATAGTGAGCCTCATCCACCACGATTACATCGGCTTTCCAATCATTAATGGTGTTAATCCAGAATGAGAGGTTAGGCCACCCGATAATCACAAGGTTTGCATCTTCGGGGATTTCAGAAACAGTACGCCCCTCTGCGTGGAACACTTTAAAAGTGCCCTCTGTGTAAAACATCTGACTTTCTGCATCCCAGTTACCCGTAAGGGAAGAGGGGCAAATAACTACAGTACGCTTAGCACCTTTGATGATAGCCGTAGTCAAAGTAACAAAGGTTTTACCAAGACCCTGAGAATCTGCATTGAGCATATTGTTATTCTTAAGAGCCCACTCAATAGGCACCCACTGGTGAGGAAGAACTTTATACTCAGGGCGGATTTGGGGAACATCACGATAGAAATCCGTAGTAGAGAGGTTGTAGTTCTCTTTGTTATGTACACTCTGGAGAACAAGACCATCAAGGCTGGAATCAATGATAAAGCCCGCAGGCTTCAGACCATCAATAATCCTCTGAGCCATAACAGGCTCAGCAAGCCACTGAGTCTTAACTTCTTTATCCCAGGCAGCACCGAGATTCCTAACAAGCTCCTTAGTTTCAAACGAATAAGGGAACGTAATAACGATTTTACCATTAGCCAGGGTCACTTTCTTTTCGGTAATAACAGGGGTGGGGGCAATAGTGGTGGTGGTAACAACCACATCAGAAGGGTTAAAAAGAACTTCAATTTCGTAGTTTTCACAAAGTTCAAGCACCTGTTTAAGATGCTCAGGACGGAAAGAAGTGAAGGAGCCTCCCATATAACGACGACTGGGAATTTCTTTACTCGCAGAGACAAAGCCGAAGTCCACAGAGCGAGTAGGGGTGTCCGTAACAATCAGACCATTCTCGTACTTGGCAGTAGCAATAGGCTTATTGTAAGACTTGCGGCGTTTTTCACTGACCTTATCCGCATATTGCGTATGATGCTCATTAGCATTTCCTTCAAGGGTTCGGATAGCGTCTTTGATTTCTTCATAGTTCCCGAGCTGCCCACGGTACTTGGTAGCGTAGTGACACGCCAGAAGGGTTTCTTCCATCGTCCATTTTTCAGGGTTTTGAGACGCCAGAAATTTACCGTTGTAACTGTCACCCTTAGAGAACCCCATACCATCTTCGCTAGAAGCACCGTCACATACGTTTGCCAGTTGTTGCATTGCCGTGTGGAGGATTTCTTTCATGGGTTTAGTGTACACTCCCCAAACATGAAAAAGGTGAGAGCCGTAGCCCTCACCTTAAATATTACTTCACTGTAACTAGAGTACTGGATTCACTACCAAGAACAGTAGTGGGGTTCTTACCATCCCACTTCTGAACACGCTGGTACTGAACCAGGGTGGGGGTGACAGAGCTAGCCAGGAGTCGGTTAGCCTTGGCCTGAGCCTCTGCCTTCACGAGGGTGGCCTGAGCCTCTGCCTGAGCAGCGGCAATCTTAGCTCGGGCTTCACCTTGAGCCTTAGCTACGACCTTTTCAGCCTCAGCTTTAGTGGAAGCAAGTTCGTTTTGGATACGCAGAGCTTCCTGTTTTGCCTTTTGAGTTGCATCAATCGTGTCGCTGATGCTCTTAGGAGGGTGGATACCCTCAGGCAGGGAGAAGGTTACAAGAGTAAATCCAATCTCGTCGTATTTCTCAGAGACAAGAACTTTTACCTTGTCTTCGAAGGCTACACTACCACTACCTACCAGTTCCATAGGAGTGTACTGACTACCTACTCGGTTCATGCTATCCTGAACAATCTGCTTAAGGTTTCTATTAACCGTTGCATTGAGGTCACGACCAAATTTAGCATAGATTTTAGGAGCTTCATCTGGTTTAACCTGAAAGTTCATTGCTACTGGGGCTGAAACACGAACACCCCCGTTAGAACGGAAGGTAATTTCACCCTCGTTATTAGCATCCCACTTTACACCCTGAACTGTACGAGGGTAGGTCACAATAGAGGTAGCGATGGGGTTGTACAGTACGTAACCGTTGGCAACCGAAGTGTTGGACACACCACGCTCATTACCTGCTTTAGACACCTTAATACCCACCTCTTGAGGTGAAATGGTGGCACAAGAACCGAGAGTAAGGGCTGCGACAAGGGCGAGCATAGGAAGTTTAAAGTTTTTCATTTGTCTCCTTTAGGACTGAAAGATTTCTTGAAGAAAGAATAGCTGAATTCAAATGAGAAGTGTGAGCTTAGTCGTAGTAGTCTGGATTGGACACCCGGTCAAGGAAAACACCAGCAATACCTGTAAAAACATACTCTTCCAAAACATCGAATGCCTCTTTGATTTCAGGGGATTCTTTTACGAGGATTTTACAGAGGCTAGGATTAACCTCAACCTCGCTGTGCTTCCCAAGAACATCGTGAAGCCAGAAAGAGTTCATCCCTACGATATTATGATACACGTCCTCTAGTACTACAAAAAGTGCTTCCAGAGACCCACTCCTACCATAATCCTCATGATATTTAACAAGTACACGCATTAATCCTCCAAATCGAATACGATGGGTTTCTGCCAATTAGTAAGTTCATTCCGGTCATTAGTGAGAGCGGCGTTAACGAACTTGGTACCATCATAATCCAGCACACCATGAGAACCGTGAATATGCCCGAAGATGTGAGCCTTAGGTTTCACAAATTTTACACGCTCGGCAAGTGCCCACGAACCACAATGTTCTTT
>Ga0194110_10007715_pt1 | contig 12342 bp, 9 predicted proteins | sample TA2Kig1200mmetaG_FD_146192 | JGI IMG/M metagenome (GOLD analysis project Ga0194110, IMG submission 146192) | Freshwater microbial communities from Lake Tanganyika, Tanzania - TA2015032 Kigoma Deep Cast 1200m | ecosystem: Environmental > Aquatic > Freshwater > Lake | place: Tanzania: Lake... | reverse complement strand
TGGCCATGATAGCAGCCATCTCCAACAACGCATTGCTGCGTTTCCTGATCGGCGCGACCTGGTCTAGGGTCTTCTGGTCCGCCGTGGCAGGATTGCTGGTTGGGATTTGCCTGGTGTGGGGGCCGCTTCTGGTTGTGATGTACGCTAGCTCAGAGTGGCTGCTGGCGATGCGCGAGACTTTCGGGGTAACCAGAGGGCAAGCGTTGCGGTTGCTGGTCAGTGTGATACTCAACGTGAGCTACCCCTACTATCTAATTGAGGACGGCGAGATGACCAAGGTCAAACCAGAGGGAGTACTGGACCGTCTGGGTGGACCGGGGGTAGCAGTGGTCAAGCCATACAACGCCGTGGTGTTTGAGCGGGCCGGGAAGATCACCCGCATTGAGGGCCCAGATACGTTCATGACCAAGCTGTTTGAATTTCCTAAGCATATCATTGACCTGCGGCCGCAGTGGGAGTCCTTCGAGGTGAAAGAGGTACTGACCAAAGACAAAGTACCGCTCCGTATCGAGTGTGGCCTGGGTTATCGGATCGAGTCCCGGGAACAGACGGCGGAACGGGGGGAGGATCCCAGGGAAGCGGCGGAAGGGAGACGGTTCCCTGGGATCATCAGCGGAGAGTACCCTGTCTACAAGCGCACGATCTTTAAAGCCGCCTATGGACCGGCCGGCGGTTGGAAAATCACCACCAGAGGAGCTTCTATCACAAAACTGCGCGAAGTGGTAGCGGAGTTTGAGTTGCAGGATATATACCGCCTAGACAGGAAGAGCAAGAAGTTCATCCTGACTGAAATCGGCAGGCAGACCAAGGAGAAAGTAGCGGAGATTGCGCATTACTGGGGAGTAAACGTGAACACTGTAAACATTGATAGTATTCAAGTGTCTGAAACAGTCAGAGAGTCCGAAGCAGTCAGGGAACAAGTGTGGAAGATGTGGGGGGCCGAGTATGCACGGAGAACGGCCCTGATCGAGGCTGATGGGAAGAGGGGGGTAGTGGTTACTGAAGCTGAAGCAGAAAGAGAAGCGACTAAAATCCAAACGGAGGCAGCAAGGATTGAGGCTCTAGGGGAAGCTGAAATAGATGCGGAAAAGGCCCGAAGGAAAGCACGAGTTGAGAGAGAGGTTGTACTGCTCGAGGCAGAGGCAGCAGCTATTAAGGCAAAAGGAGAAAGAGAAGCAGCTATCGAGAAAGGGAGAGGAGAAGCGGCAGCAAAAGCAGAGCAACTTGCGCAAATAGTGGAAGCACTACGACGAGCAGGGTTGAAAGAAGAGACACTGATCACAGGTGTCCTCTTAGAGATCTGTCGGGCCGTAGGGTATGAGCAATACTTGCGCCACATGGAGATGCTAACACTACCCAGTTTTAGCCGGCTCTTGCCTCCTGAATTGCCTGAGGGCCCAGAAGAAGTACCGGCTGAATGACAGGAGGAAACCCAAAATGCCTAAAGATGCTCACAAAAGGCTTGGCGAAGTTCTATTGGAGAACTTGGAAGTCAAGCCCAGTAGCCTAGGAGAAGCCCTCCTAGAACTCTATGAGATTGCCGACGATTGCCTACGGAACGGTCGGTGTGTGGAAGCCTTTCAATATTGTCAAACTGCTCTGAAACTTTGCGACGGACTGCAGTCAAAAATCGAGTTGAACACCGGTCTAGACCCCTCCTACGCACAGGCCATCTTCTATACGTACATGGGAACGAGTTATTTGAATCAGGGAAAGCTAGAACGCGCATTGGACTGTTATGATAAGAGCAGGAGCCAATTGCACGGTAATCTTTGGTATGATCGTTGGAACGAAGGTCTATTATGGCATACCATAGGCAAGTTATACCAACTGACCGGTAAACTCGAGGAGGCATTTCTCGCCTTCCAACAAAGCCTCTTCTGCTTGCAATCCGTGACCAGTGAGAACAAGGATCCCAGCGATCTCGTTGCGAAGACCAAGGCGGAATTGAGGGAAACGCGCCAACTGCTTCGAAACTCAGTGAAAAGTAAGGGTAGGCCACGGGGGGCAGCCCGAATGAAACCTCCCGACGTACACTCAGCCGAAATCATCAGAATCCCCCTGGTCGCCAAAATCGCGGCAGGCCCTCCTCTTCTGGCAGAAGAGAATATCAAGGACTATCTGTTTCTAGACAAGAATTACGCAGGAGATGCTACCTTTGCCTTGCAAGTGCAAGGGGAGAGCTTAATCAACGCAGGTATTCATAACAATGATGTTGTGCTCATCAGAGAACAACCCGTTGCAAACAATGGGGACATAGTAGCAGTCATGCTGACCGACATAGATGCTGAAGCCACCCTGAAGCGATTTTATGAAGAAGATTCCCACATCCGCCTCCAGCCCGAAAACGATGCGGAGAAACCAATAATCATTGTCCGCAGTCACCATGATATGGACTCTGTGAAAGCTCAATACCAACGCAAGGGCAAAGACGTTGACGTTTATACTAAGGACAAAGTCCGTGTGCATATTATTGGGAAGGTAGTAAGCGTACTACGGACCTATTGAGGCATGGCTTGAGTGCGCTTACAGGTTTTGCTCTGAACAGCTTATATCGAAAGGAGGAAGCAACCATGTTCGCACGTCGAGAGCTTGACTGGCTTAATCACCTATTTCAAGAACGGGAGTATGACCTCATCTACTTGGATCCGCTGGTTTGCAGTTTCGCCCTATATAAAACGGAGTTCTCCCTATGGACTCGGCCACGCCCAGAAAAACGGGCGATAGAATCCTTTCTAGGCCGGCTCGTCAAGACTTTGGGCATCAAGCCCGAAGATACTTCTCCTCCATCTTTCCTAGAAACCACGGGGTTCGGGACAAAGTTCAAGAGCAATCGAGCTTTGCAAAGACGCGTTGCTCGCGTCATCAATCAGCACTTGAATGAAGTCGCAACGCGACATTACCATTCCGTAGTATCCTTGCAAAGGCAAAAGTCTCCTCTTGAAAACATCGCTGACAGGCCGCAAGGTGAGTCACTGATCATAGTTGACGCAATGCTCTCCACCCGGGCCGGGGCTCCAGAGGCAATACAGCAGGTGGTCCAAACCCCTGGGCAATATCTGGACAATTCCGTGCGCAGTATTGAATGTATGTTGACTGATGATCCTAGCCCCGTGCTGACACTATGTGATCCAGTGATTGGACTCATGGTTGATGAAATCGCTTTCTATAATTGGACAGAAGCTTTCAATATCATCCTTTCGGCAGGCTGGTATTCCTTTGCACGAACAGTGGGACTATACTCAACAATTCCAGGTGGACCTCCCTATATCAATGCCATCGCCATCCTAATGCGTCCATATCCGTCGCTCAATGAGGTTCTAACCCGCCGGCAAGGAGAGCCAAAAAGATGTTGTCTACCAGGAATGCTAGAGCATGTACTGGAAAAATCCTTGAAACCGGAGATAGAGAGACTCAAAACGAGTGGGATAGCACCCATCCAGGTCTACGACAGGGATAAGGAGTTTCTGTCCCCACTCTACGTGTTCAAGTTCTTCTGTCAAATCCACAGAACGAGTTGTCAAGGATTGCAAGCCCGAGCAAACCATACTTATCAAGTGCTCAAAACCTATCTGGAACACCTGAGAATGCTCGGGGAATATCTGAAAGGTCTAAACATAGAAAGTCAGATACTATCCCAGGAGACTGATATCAGCAAGTTCCTTCCCGAACTCGAGCTACTAGGCCGGTGTTAGTGCTGTTTCACACAACAAGGGTTGACTTTCTGTCGCCACCCCGCCCGAGGCTGAATCCATCGGGCTCAGGCTACAAAGGCCTATCGGCTTGTCAAGTCCAGCCCCAACGGGGCTTCGTAGATTGAGCCAGGGGCTTGAGCGGAGCCCCTGGCGGACGCCGCCTGAAAAGTCAAGGTCTGTTTTGTGAAAGAGCACTAGTGCATCGCGGCGTAAGTTTACCAACCATTAGGCAGCCAGCGCCTTGCCAGTATAGGTCCACTTGAAGGGCTTCGCCAGGGTGCGATTGAAGTACTCAATGAAGGCCAACAGGCGTGTTTTGAGATCCTCCAGACTAGTGAAGCTGTTGTGTTTGAGAAAGCGCCGGCTTAAGATGCTGAACCAGAGTTCAACTTGATTCATCCAAGAGGCGTGGTTGGGTGTGTAGTGAAACACAATGCGATGACTGGGGTCGCTCAAGAACGCCGCCCGGGTTTTCATGGACTTGAGAATGCCGGACTTGCCTTTGACGCCCAGGTCGATGTCCAGTCCTTCTTTGGCAGCCACGAACCTGACCAACGATTCGGACTGATGGGTGTTCAAGTTGTCCACCACAAAATGCCATTTCGTGGCCTCTGGGTCGCTGGCGATGGTCTGCTGCGTGTGGGCCAGAAAGTCCGCTTCCGTCCGGGTCGGACCGATCGAGGGAGTCACGATCTGGCCGGTGACCACATCGTAGTTCACGATCAGGGTGAGCGTGCCATGACGTACATACTCGAATTCCAAGCGGACCACGTGACCCGGCTTCATTGGCAAGCTCGGATACTTGCGCTCCAGCGCTTGGATGCCAGTCTTTTCATCAGTACTCATGATGCGCTCCCCCTGTTTGGCTAATTCGGAGGCGTTGAGGTAGAGAGTCGAGATGTCTTTGATCTTCTCATCAAGGTGCTCATCAGGCTGCGGCGTCATCCAATAGTCAATCCGGTGCGGTTTCAGGTCCGCTTCGTCCAACAGACGCCCCACGTGGCGGGGTGAGATGCTCTCGACAATCTCCCGTTTGATCATTTCATCGGCCAGTTCCTCGGGGGTCCAGCGGTTGATGGGGCGTCCCGATTCGGCAGGGTCTTCACAGGAGGTGGCATATAGGTGACAGAGTTGCTCGGCGGAAAAGATAGGTGGTCGCCCCAGTCGGGGTAGGTCTTGCAAGCGATCCCACACCGACAGGTCGCTGCCAGCGGTGTCGAGCCACCGTTGCCGCCATAAGCGCACCATATCGCGACTGGCGTCCAACCGGCGCATGATTTGACGGTTGTTGAGACATTCCCCGGCTAGCACGATGATCTTGGCCCGTTTAGCGATTTGCTGTGGTGTTCCATGTTTATTGATAAGTTGCTTCAGTTCAACTTGTTCGGTTTCAGACACTGTGATTTCAGGTGGACACAAACCAGGCATCAGGCATATTCCTCCTCAGGCTTTTTGGGATAGGAGCTTATTATACCTCTGCCTGGCAAACACTCCAAATTGGTAGGTCTATTTACGCCGCGATGCACTAGCAAGGAGGTAGCGAAATGAACAAGAACAACGAGAGCAGGATCCCGGAGATCCTCGTGAAGTACGAGGAGGAGTTGCTGGCCGACTGGGTGAAAGAACAGTTGGCCGCCTCAACCCTGCGACCTGACCTGATCGGTGAGCGGGAGCTGCGCCAGCAGTCGGTCGAGTTCCTGAATCTGTTCCGCGAGGCGGCCCAGGGCGGGAACCTGACTGACATCGAGGCGCCCGAGTGGGCAAAGGTGCGGGATATGCTGGCCGGCGTCTCGCGCTTGCGAGCGGGGCAGGGCTTCAGCCCCTCGGAGACGGCTACGTTTATTTTCTCCTTCAAGCAGCCGTTTCTGGCGCGCCTGCGCCAGGAGGTGAAGGATCCCGAGGCGTTCGCCGACGAGGTGTGGGCGGCCACGATTCTCCTGGACAAGCTGGGGCTGTACACCACCGAGGTCTACCAGAAGAGTCGTGAAGCGGTGATCGCCCGCCAGCAAGCGGAGATGTTGGAGCTCTCGACCCCGGTGGTGAAGCTGTGGCAGGGCATCCTGGCAGTGCCGCTGATCGGCACGCTGGACAGCGCCCGCACCCAGGTGGTCATGGAGAGTCTGTTGCAGGAGATCGTCGAGACCGGCTCGGCCATCGCCATCATTGACATCACCGGCGTCCCGACGGTGGACACGCTGGTGGCCCAGCACCTGCTCAAGACCGTGTCCGCCGCCAGGCTGATGGGGGCCGACTGCATCATCAGTGGCATCCGCCCGCAGATCGCCCAGACCATCGTCCAACTGGGCGTGGTGCTCACCGATGTCGTTACCAAGGCCACCCTGGCCGATGCCTTCGCGCTGGCCTTGCAGCGGCTTGGGCTCACCATCTCCTGATTGCGGATTGCGGATTTCACCTATTCATACCGTGATAGGGGAGGACACGTGTTGCGTGATGCGTGATGCGTGGTGCGTGGTGCGTGATGCGTGGTGCGTAAGAAAACGGAACACGAACCACGTACCACGAAACACGTACCACGAAACACGTACCACGTAGTACGCCACCCCGCAATCTGCAATCCAATCTCTGAAATCGAAAGAGGAGCAGGACATGAGACAATCTGAATTCCGCAATCTGCAATCCACAATGGGAGGGGAGCGTATTCCCATTCTCAAGATGGGCGAGTTTCTCCTGGTGACCATCCAGGTGGACATGCACGACCGCCTGGCGCTGATCCTCCAGGACGACCTGGCGGAGCGGATCTGCAAGACGGGGGCGCGCGGGGTGCTGATTGACATCTCATCGCTGCAGGTGGTGGACTCTTTCATGGGGCGGATGCTGGGAACCATCGCTGCCATGTCGCGGATACTGGACGCGGAGACGGTGGTGGTGGGGATGCAGCCGGCGGTGGCCATCACCCTGGTGGAGTTGGGCCTTTCCCTGGAAGGGGTCCGCACTGCCTTGAACGTCGAAAAAGGGATGGAACTCCTCAGGTCATCGCTGGGGCCACGGGCAAAGGAGGGCAGAGATGGCCGTGGTCGTACAGAAGCATGAGGCCCTGCAGCTCCGTTCCGACATGGACATCGTCCGCGTCCGGCAGGCGGCGCGGGCGTGGGCGGTGGAACTGGGCTTCAACCTGGTGGACCAGACCAAGCTGGTCACGGCGGCCAGTGAACTGGCCCGCAACACGGTGGGCTGGGGCGGCGGCGGAACCGTGCGGCTGGAAGCCCTCGACGATGGCGGCCGACAGGGACTACGGCTGACCTTCGAGGACCACGGGCCCGGCATCCCGGACATCGAACTGGCCCTGAAAGATGGCTACAGCACGGGGTCAGGTCTCGGCCTGGGCCTGGGTGGTGCCAGGAGGTTGGTCAATGAGTTCGAGATCGTCTCCCGTGTGGGAGAGGGGACGCGGGTGACGATCACGATGTGGAAGCGTGGTGCGTGAGGAGGTGCGATGACTTTTGAGGAGTGGTTGGCCACTGTTCCACCGGAACTGACCAACGATCCACTGTGGCGGATGGAGGTTTATCGGCTTGCTGTCTTCGCTGGCGACCTGGCCTGGCGTGACGTATGCAAATTGGCTCAGGATAAGTGCACCGTCAGTCTGTCCGACCAACTGTACCGCGCCGTCGGCTCGGTCAGCGCCAACATTGCCGAGGGCTATAGTCGCCGTTCTGGTAAGGACCAAGCTCGGCTCTACGAATACTCCCTGGGCTCAGCCCGCGAGACCCGCGGCTGGTATTATCAAGGACGCCACGTCTTGTCGGAAGCTATTGCCATGCACCGCATCAGGCTGCTAACCAGCATCATCCGCTTGCTGCTCACCATCATCCCCACCGAGCGCGGTTACAAGCTGGCAGAGGAACGGCCCACTTACGACGTAAGCACTGCCGACTTACTAGACAACCCACCCATGCCATGAACACACGCACCACGAAACACGCACCACGTAACACGCAACACGAAACACGCACCCCGGATTGGAAAATGCAAACTTTTTCTAATAGCCTATCGGACACCATCGTCCTGCCAGTCACAGAGTCCAGCCAGGTTGGAGAGGCGCGCCGCCTGGCCACAGGGTTGGCCCAGGGTCTCGGCTTCAACGAGACGGAGGCCGGGAAAGTGGCCATCCTCGTCAGCGAGGCGGCGAGGAACCTGGCCAAGCACGCCACCGGCGGCGAATTGCTGCTGCGTGCGCTGGAACGTGATGGTGTCACCGGCATCGAGGTCCTGGCCCTGGACCGGGGGCCGGGGATGGCCAACGTTGCTGAGTGCCTGCGCGACGGCTACTCCACCACCGGGGGGCCGGGAACCGGCCTGGGGGCCATCGCCCGTCTCTCCACGTTGTTCGACATCCATTCCCTTCCCGAAGTGGGGACGGCCCTGCTGGCCCGCCTGTGGTCGAGACCGTTGCCCAGGGGTCTGCAGTCCCACCCACTGGAAATCGGGGCGGTCTGCCTGCCCAAGCCCGGCGAGGAGGTCGGCGGCGACGGGTGGGCGGTGGATCAACGCCCCGGTCGGGGCCTGATCCTGGTGGCCGACGGCTTAGGTCATGGCTCTGACGCAGCCAGGGCGTCTGGCGAAGCCGCCACGATCTTCCAGAAGAATCCTCACCTGGCACCTGCGGCGATGATCGAGGCCGTCCACACTGCCCTGAGGCACACGCGGGGAGCAGCCGTGGCCGTGGCTGAGGTGGACGTCCTTCATCGGGTGGTCCGCTTTGCGGGGGTGGGGAACATAGCCGGCGTCATCCTTTCATCCGGGGGAAGCCGCCATACGGTCTCCCACTACGGAACCGTCGGGCACGAGGTCCGTAAGATCCAGGAGTTCACCTATCCCTGGCCCGAAGGGGCGCTGCTGGTGATACATTCCGATGGGTTGGCCAGCCACTGGAGTCTTGACCCCTACCCCGGCCTGGCGAACAGACACCCCAGCCTGATGGCCGGGGTTCTCTACCGGGACTACAGCCGGGGGCGGGACGATGTGACAGTGGTAGCGGCTCGTGCGACGAGATGCATGGTGCGTGGTGCGTGAAGCGTGGTGCGTGGTGCGTAAACACGGAACACGCAGCACGCAACACGGAACACGCAACACGGAACACGAAACACGCAGCACGTTTGATGCAGTAATGGAGGCTATTCCTTAAATGAGTGCAACTATTCTGACTTTGGAGATTCGCTTCGAGCACGATGTGGTGCTGGTGCGGCAGCGGGCCAGACAGATCGCGGGTCTCTTGGGGTTCGATGCCCAGAATCAGACACGCCTCGCCACTGCCGTCTCAGAGATCGCCCGCAACGCCTTCAACTACGCGGGTGAGGGAAAGGTCGAATTCCTGGTCGAGGATACAGCCCCGCCACAGATGTTCCTGGTACGCATCAGCGACGAAGGGCCCGGAATCGCCGATCTGCCAGCCATTCTGGAGGGGGGAAAGGGATTAGGCATCATCAGCGCCAGGCGGCTAATGGATCAATTCGACATCAAGTCAGTCCCTGGCAAGGGGACGACAGTGCTCCTGGGGAAGGCATTTCCGCCGGAGGTGCCGGTGGTCACAGCGCAGGACCTGGCACGGATCGCCAGCAAGCTGGCACGGCGCGCACCCTTGAGTCCCTTCGAGGATATTCAGCAGCAGAACCAAGAGCTCCTGCGCACCCTGGGGGAGTTGCACAAACACCAGGAGGAACTGACCCAACTGAACCGCGAGCTGGAGGACACCAATCGCGGCGTGCTGGCCCTGTATGCTGAGCTGGACGAAAGGGCCGAGGACCTGCGGCGAGCCAGTGAACTGAAGTCTCGCTTTCTCTCCTACATGAGCCACGAATTGCGTGTTCCCCTCAGCTCGATCCTGGCCCTCTCCCGCATTCTGCTGGACCGGACCAACGGGGAGTTGACGGCGGAGCAGGAGAAGCAGGTAACCTTCGTCCGGAAGGCGGCCGGGGATCTCCTGGAGATGATCAACGACCTGCTGGACCTGGCGAAGATCGAAGCGGGGAGGATCACCGTCCGGCCAGCCGAATTCGAGGTGGCCCAGGTCTTCAGCGGTCTCAGAGGAATGATGAGGCCGCTTGATATCAGTCCCTCTATCGAGCTCATCTTTGAGGATCCCGTTGGCCTCCCTCCGCTCTATACCGACGAGAGCAAGGTCTCGCAGATCTTGAGGAACCTCGTCTCCAACGCCCTCAAGTTCACCGAACGGGGTGAGGTTCGCGTCTCGGCAGCGATGGAACCCGAAGGCAAGGCGGTGGTCTTTTCCGTAGCCGACACAGGGATAGGGATCGCGCCTGAGGATCAGGAACGCATCTTCGAGGAATTTGTCCAATTGGAGGCCCCTGTTAAGCAGCGAGTCAAGGGAACGGGCCTGGGGCTCGCCCTGTCTCGGAGACTGGTGGAATTGCTCGGCGGGAGCCTGTCCGTGGAGAGCGAGTTGGGGGTCGGGTCCACCTTCACCGTCATCATTCCGCTCGTCTATGCGGGACCGGACGCGGAGTCGCCCGTGGTGGCAATCCCCCACGAGATTGACCTGCTCCGCTTTCCCGTGCTGGTGGTTGAAGACGACCCCTCGACTGTTCTCCTCTACGAGAGGTATCTCCAGGAGTCGGGCTTCCAGGCCATCCCCGCGCGGACGGTAAAGGAGGCGCGGCAGGCGCTGAAGCAGGTTAGGCCGATGGCCGTGGTGCTGGACATTCTGCTGGAGGAGGAGAACGGCTGGGACCTCCTGGTGGAGATGAAGCGGGCCAAGGCCACGCGAGACATCCCCATCCTGGTGTGCACCATTATTGACGACCAGCGGGAGCAGGGGATGGTCCTGGGGGCCGTTGACTACTGCGTCAAGCCGATAGAGCGCCAGTGGCTGCTGAATAAACTCAAGATGCTGGACCCGGTGGAGAAGATCCTGATCATTGACGATGAGGAGGTTGCCCGTTACGCCTTCAACAAGCTCCTGGCGGGCACGCGCTACACCGTCATCGAGGCGGCGGATGGACCGGAGGGACTCCGGAGGGCGCGCGAGGAGGGGCCGCAGGTCATTTTCCTCGACCTGATCATGCCGGAGATGAGCGGATTCGAGGTTCTGGATGAGTTGAAGTCCGACCCCGCGACGCGCAACATCCCCGTGGTTATCTACACAGGCAAAGACCTGGAGGAGGAAGAGCGCCGCCGCCTGATGGAGGGAGCGGTGGCCGTTCTCTCCAAAGCGACCACCTCGCGCGAGGAGGCCATCGCCCAAATCAGGGAGGCGTTGGTGACGGTGCGGCGGGGGCAGGGGGACAAGGAGACACAGTGATGAGAGATAGATTCCGCAATCCACATTCCGAAACCTGTACTGAGCGTAGTCGAAGTATCCGAAATCGAACGACCATCTTGAACGTGGATGACGACGAGGCCAGCCGCTACGCCGTGAGCCGCATCCTTCGCCAGGCGGGGTTTGAGGTGATGGAGGCGGCCAACGGCGCGGAGGCCCTGCGATTGGTGAAGGAGAACCCCGACCTGATCATCCTCGACGTGAACCTTCCGGATATGAGCGGGTTCGAGGTCTGCTGGCGGATCAAGGCCGACCCCGCCACTGCTCTGATCCCCGTCCTTCATTTGACGGCGACCTATCGGGACAGCCAGTCCATGGTGATGGGATTGGATGGTGGGGCAGACGGCTACCTGACGCATCCGGTCGAGCCGCCGGTATTGGTCTCCACCGTGAAGGCGTTCCTGCGGATACGGCAGGCGGAAGCGGAGCTGCAGGCCGCGGCCCGCGAGTGGCGGACCACCTTCGATGCCATTGGCGATGCAGTTTGCCTGCTGGACCTGGAAGGAAGGATCCTGCGCTGCAACGAGGCCATGACGAATCTCCTGGGCAAGCCGTTCGATAAGATAATTGGCCGTACCTGTTGGGAGCTTGTGCACGGTACGTCGGAACCCATCGCAGGGTGTCCCGTGGTGCGCATGAGGGAAAGCCGCCGTAGAGAAAGCCTGGTTTTGCCCATGGGTGGGCGCTGGCTGGAGGTTGTTGTAGATCCGCTGTTGGATGAAGATGATAATCTCATCGGGGCCGTTCACATCGTGTCCGACATCACCGAGCGCAAGCGGGCGGAGGAGGCGCTGTGGGAGAGCGAGGAGCGTCTTAGGAGGCTGTTTGATACGATGTCTGAGGGCGTAGTCCTGATTGCTCCAGATGGTCAGATCACCCAGGCTAACCCTGCGGCAGAGCGCATCCTGGGGCTCCAGCGTTCTGAAATCGAAAGCCGCAACTACGTCGGCCCAGAGTGGGAGATCCTCCGTCCTGATGGAACGCCGATGCCGCCGGACGAGATGGCTGGTCCGCGGGCGATGAAGGAAAAGCGCCTGATGGAGAATGTCGTCATGGGCGTCAGGTGGCCCGATGGCTCCATCTCTTGGATCAACGTCAACGCTGCACCGCTCATAACCGAGAGCGGAGAGTTTGAGGGAGTCGTCGGCACCTTCGCCGACATCACCGAGCGCAAGCGGGCGGAGGAGGAACTTCAACGAAGCTTAGAGACACTACGAAGGACGTTGGAGGGAACGGTCAATGTCCTGGTGTCAGCCATCGAGCTAAGAGATCCCTACACCGCTGGTCATCAGCGCGGGGTGACCCAACTGGCCTGCGCCATCGCTAACGAGCTGGGCCTTTCCGAAGAGC
>Ga0194110_10007692_pt1 | contig 12362 bp, 7 predicted proteins | sample TA2Kig1200mmetaG_FD_146192 | JGI IMG/M metagenome (GOLD analysis project Ga0194110, IMG submission 146192) | Freshwater microbial communities from Lake Tanganyika, Tanzania - TA2015032 Kigoma Deep Cast 1200m | ecosystem: Environmental > Aquatic > Freshwater > Lake | place: Tanzania: Lake... | reverse complement strand
GATGGATTTCTTCGATGCTGTCCTTCCCCAGCTAGGAGTGATGGTGTCATCACAGCAGGGAAGGTTGCCATTGTCTATTCAGGGCCCGCTGCGTCCGGCGGATATCACCGTCGACGGTTCCCTCAGTTCCCAGTTTCTGACGGGGCTGCTCATGGCCTTCTCCGCCGCAGGCGCCTCTGACGTGACCATCCGTGTCGAAGGTCTAAAGAGCCGACCCTATATTGATTTAACGCTCTCGGTCATGCGCAGTTTCGGCATGCATATGCCAGACACGACGGCTGGTGATGTGTTTCATTTTCCCGTCTATATTCCAAGCCTTGCGATGACTGAGCCGCTGTGTTATACGGTAGAAGGTGACTGGAGTGGGGCCGCCTTTCTGGTGGTGGCGGCCGCCCTGGCAGGCGATCTTGCTATTGAGGGCCTCGACGTGGCATCAGTACAGGGTGATAAGGCCATCCTCACAGCCCTAGCGTCTGCCGGTGGACAGTTTCATGTCGGTGCCGACGGCCGGCTATATATTGCACAGACATCGCTACAAGCCTTTGCTTTCGATGCCACCGAGTGCCCGGACCTATTCCCTCCGCTGGCGGCCCTTGCAGCCTGCTGTGCTGGGACCTCCGTCATACAAGGTGTTGGCAGGCTGGCGCATAAGGAAAGCGACCGTGGACAGACCCTCCAACAGGAGTTTGGGAAGTTGGGAGTGTCGATCCGCCTGGAGGAAGACCTGATGTTTATTGAGGGAGGCGGAGCCATTCTGGCTGGTAATGTCCATTCCTGTCATGACCATCGCATCGCCATGTCGCTAGCGGTGGCAGCCTTGAGGGCCCAGGGACCTCTACGCATCGAGGCAGCCGAAGCCATTGGGAAGTCCTACCCGCATTTTTTCGATGACATGGTCTCATTGGGGGCAGGCATTCATCGATCCGGAAGCCTGCCAACCACCATCTTCACACCAGAATAAAGAGTATGAATCGATTCGGAAAACACTTCAGCGTCACCATCCTCGGTGAGTCTCACGGCGACGGGGTGGGGATTGTCATCGACGGCTGCCCAGCCGGACTGCCCCTTGCCGTGGAAGATTTCATCGCCGACATGGAGCGACGAAAGGGTGGCCTCCAGAAAGGCACAACCCCCCGGCAAGAGGAAGATCTCCCGCAATTCCTCACTGGCTTGTTCATGGGACGTACGACGGGGGCACCCCTCACCCTCTTCTTCCCCAACCGCAATACCCGCTCGGCTGACTATGAAAAACAACGTGCCGTGCCAAGGCCCGGCCATGCTGATTTTGTCGCCCATCACAAGTTCGGTGGCTTTGAAGACTATCGTGGGGGCGGGCATTTCAGCGGTCGCTTGACGGCATGTCTAGTGGCAGCTGGCGTGATTGCGAAGCGACTGCTGACACCAGTACAGATCGAGGCCACGATCCTGGAGATTGGTGGCATTCCTGATATAGAGAAAGGTTTGGAGCAGGCCATTCAGCACAAGGACTCTGTTGGAGGAATGGTAGAATGCCGCGCCAAGGGGCTTCCTCTGGGACTGGGAGAACCTTTCTTCAACTCCGTAGAATCTTTGTTGGCGCATGCGGCCTTTTCTATCCCCGCGGTGAAAGGCGTCGAGTTCGGGGCAGGCTTTGCCGCTGCCCGTATGTTTGGCTCCGAACATAATGATCCCATCACAGACTTGCAGGGTCATACGGCCAGCAACCACGCAGGAGGGATCGTGGGAGGGATCACCAATGGCAACGAGCTCGTGTGGAGGGTTGCCGTCAAGCCGACATCTTCTACGCCCAAAGAACAGGTGACCTTGAATTGGGAGACTGGCGAGACGGAGCTATTCTCCGTCAAAGGTCGTCACGATCTATGCATTGCTTTACGGGTACCGCCCGTCCTGGAAGCTGTGACCGCCATGGTGTTGGTTGATCTTATGCTGGAGGCTCATAAAATACCCAGGGTACTTTGCTCGTTATAGCTTTTGTAATGCCTTCTGTCATGCAAGTGATCTATCATTTCACCACCCGAAACGAATGGGAGTTCTCCCAGGGCCGTGGCCAGGTCGTCGCCCCATCCCTCTATGACGAGGGATTCATCCATTGCTGTACCTCGGAACAGGTTCCGGAGATCCGTCAGCGCTATTTCCTGGGCCAGGAAGATGCCATCCTCCTCGAGATAAACCCTCAGGCCTTGTGCAGCCAGCTGGTTTATGAATGGTCTGATTCTTTGGAGCAGACCTTCCCACATATCTATGGGCCCATCAATACCGATGCCGTCACAGAGGCTCGGCTGCTGCCTGTCTAATATCTATTTTTATTTTTTTTCTACAGGCGTTGTACAAACCATTGTGCGACGGTGTGGGTCATCGGATGATGGTGACATACCCGGCCATCTTTGCCCGCCCATTCTTAGGGTCTATCACATAATAGTACGTGCCGAAGGGTAGCGGCAGTCCATTGCGCTTTCCATCCCAAGGCTTGTTGTAGCCAATAGAGCGGTAGATCAGTTGCCCGTCGATGCTAAAGACTTCTATGATGGCCCCCGGGTATGAATCTATATATAGAATATCCCAGAAATCGTTGATTCCATCTCCGTTGGGGGTGAAGGTGTTGAAAGCTACAGGCTTATAGAGGACTTTCAGGAACATGGAGCTGGTGTCGGTACAGCCTTTGTCGGACGTGACCGTCAGCAGATACCGTATAGCACTGTCCGGGGAGGCAATGGGCTTGAGCAGCGTGGGGTTGTTGAGCCCTTTGGCGGGTGTCCAGAGGTAGGTAAGCCCGTTGGCATTGGTGGCCGTCGCTTCGATGGTGATCTGTGCACCTTCGAGCATGATGCGGTTGGGACCAGCATCCGCGATAGGGTTCGGGTTGATGGAGACGATTTTTGTGGCCACTGTAGATGGGCAGTCAAAACTGTTTGTGATTTTTAAGGTTACCGTATAAAGGCCAGTATTACTATAGACATATGAGAACGAGGGGATATTTCGAGTGGTTCCATCACCTAAATTCCAGTCAAGCGTTTTTAAAGTACCATCTTGTGTGTTAGATCTATTTATAAACTGCAGTGATCCGCCAAGGCAAACGTCGGTTGCACTGACAGTGAAGTCTGCAATAGGCTGTGGATGTATGGTATTTAATACAATGGTTGTATCGTGAATACAACCTTGCTGTGTCGTTGCCTGAAGCCTTACGTTGAAGGGCCCTAGGTTGGCATAGGTGTGCGCAGGATGCCTAGCGGTGGATGTGTTTACGGCTCCGCTTCCAGGGTCTCCAAAGTTCCACAGATAGCTGAGTGTCGAGGTGTCTGCACCGGGGACGTGAGATTTATTTAAAAACGGAATTACCGCATCCGGCAGGCAGCTAACCGGTGGAAAGGTGAAACTCGGCCTTACCAGTGGGTGTGCTTTCACGTTTGATATTTTTACAGCACTTGTACATCTATTTGACGTGACCACCGACAGCTTTACGGGATAGGTAGCATAGACAGGGAACGTATGTTGAAATGGAGTGCTGGAAGTACGGATGTCCAGAATACTTCCATCTGCATAGTCCCAACGCCATTGTGTGATGGTACCTTCCTGGGAGCTGGACTTGTCAGTCAGGGTGACTGGTTGTTTTTCACAGATAGGGGAAGATGACACATCAAAATCTGCGATCGCACGCTTCCAAACTTTGATCGTCTGGGTGATAGAGTCTGTACAACCTCCAGTGGTCGAAGTGAATATATATTTGATAGTATGTGTTCCTTCGCCAGCTAGGGAAGGGTTGAAGATGCCTGTCGCAGAGACGCCAGGACCTGAAAAGCGGAAACTTCCTGGTACACCACCGATTTCAGTCGCTTCTGTAATCTGGTACGGTGGTGCATCAAAACAGATGTTCGGGATCAGGTTGAAGCGTGTCTTTGGGGCAGCATTTACCGTGATGGTCTGAGTAGTTTCTTTTAGACAAATACCGCCAGAAAATGCCTTTAATCTTATTCGATATGTTTTGGTAAGCGGCGACTGGAAGTTTGGATACTGATGTTTATAAATTTTTCCTAAGCGACTGTTCTCATCCGTTTCCACTATAGTCGGATTATTCACGTCATCCCAGTAGATTAAAATTTTCGTGATGACACCTGGGAAAACTGTCGAACTGTCAATAATCGCGACAGAGTCATTGGCGCACAGAGCAGTGGGGTTCAATACAACGAATCTTGCGATCGGGAAAGAACCATTAACAACGAGTCGCTGTACGATGGTATCTCGGCATCCATGATTCGTGTTAATATGCAAGCTGACATCATAGTTACCCACGGCTTTATAAGAATGCCTTGGATCTTTATCGGTGGCAGTATTGGAACTAATTGGCGGGGTATTCCAGTTCGGGTCACCGAAGTTCCAATTCCATTCAGAAATAGTGCCTGGGCTGGCAACTTTAGATGAGTCTAGAAATTCGGCATAGGTATCGTTCAGGCAGACTTCTGGGATGATAAAGCCAGCCTTAGGCTTTGGGTTGACGCTAAATGGCGGCAGTGTATTTACGCTGATGCAACCATTTGAATTTGTTACAGTAAAAGATATATTATATGTGCCAGGTTTTGCGAATACATGGGTAGAATTAGGCTGTGTAGATGTATTCTGGCTACCGGATGTGGTATCATCGAAATTCCATTGCCACTTCGTTAGGGAAGCACTATTTGCTGTCGACTGATCGGTAAAGGATATAAGGCCAGTAGCACAGACCGGACTGTTCGTAGTATAGGCAGCTAGTGGAAGTGGGAAGACCGTAATGGTGGCAGAACCAGACTGTATCTGTGTGCAAGCGGTTGAGGTTCCGTCTGTCACCGAGAGTAAGTTGTATGTAAGGGTAGTTGCCACATTCGTAGGTACAGGAATGGAAACGGTATCACCAACACTCGTAGAGACAGTTCGTGAAATGCCTCCGTTGATGTTGTACGAAAACGTGTAGGGTGCGGAAGATCCAGATCCTGTAAATGTAATTCTAGGGGATGGCGCATTCCTGCAAAGGCTGGTTTTGCCTTCTATAGTCGCTGTAGGTAAGGGTCGTACCGTCACTGTGGCAGTACCTGATTGGATTTGGCTACAGCCGGTAACGCTGCCATCTTTCACTGATAGCAAAGAATAGGTATATGTAGTGGCTGTTTGAGTTGGCACAGCAACAGACACGGTGTCACCAATGAGTGTGGAGACTGTTTGCTGGTTGCTACCATTGATTTGGTAAGTAAAAGTATATGGTCGTGTGGATCCTGATCCAGTGAAAGTGATTCGTGGCTGAAGTTGGTTAAGGCATGTGATAGTGCTTCCGGTGATGGTGGCGTTGGGAAGTGGATTTACAGTGATGGTAGCCGTGCCTGTGAGCAATTTGCTGCAACCTGTTGGGCTGCCCTCTTTTACTGCGATGAGGTTGTAGATGAAAATGCCTGTTGTATTAGTAGGCACTATAATGCTAACAGTGTCGGAGTTTGATGCTGTATTGACAGTTTGTACTGGTCCGCCATTGATCCTATAGGAGATAGTAAAAGGGGATTCTCCTAGCGTGGCACGGAATAGAATCCGAGGGGCAGGGTCGTTCAGACAGACAGAATTCGTACCGCTAATGGTTGCTACTGGAATTGGTTTAACCCGTATGATCGCAGATGCCGTATCTGAGATACATCCCACGTCTGTCATTACCACATATTTGACCGTGAAATTGCCCGTGTCTGCATATGTTTTTATCGGGTTTAATATATTGGCAGTAGTATTATCTCCGAAATATGTGATAAATTTCATCAGACTTCTACCATATCCGACCGATGCATCCGTAAAGGTCACAGGTTGCCCAAGGCAGACATTGGAAAAGTTGAGTTTGGCGATTGGATTCTCAAGAACATCTAAGTCAAATGATATATCTTGCTCTCCTCCGCATCCATCGGAGGTAGGATTATTTGCAATGAGTCGTACAGGGTATAACCCCACGGTCGGGACCACATACTGTCGAGGCAATTTATATCCATATACTTTTCGGCCGTTAATAATTGTACTGTCAGTCGGCTGGGGATTAATTAATGTTGTATCGGCTATTCCCGCGTTGTTGAGTATTGTTCCGAAAATCCATTGAAGTTTTGTAGGCTTGTATGGTAATGTCATTGTAAAATAGTAAGGTGTATTTCGGCAGGTGGTTGGGAATTTGACAGTTGCTCCCGGTGTTTCGATCGATACGTATTGATAGAGGTCTTTGACATTTGCACCGGCGGAGTAGCCGTAGCTCTCAGCATTGGCATATCCATAGGCTAGGGCGTTGAAGCCAGAATCTGAGGAAAGAGTATGATACCCTTGGGTCACACTGTCGAGGTATATAAATGAAAAGTTACTGTTGGCGGGATGCGTTACCCAGTCGCTGGCAGGCACTGGATTCCCGTCAAGCCGGAAGGATGAGATGCCACTTCCCCTATTGGGCATGATTACGTGTATGTGGTGCTGCCTTCCTGCTGTTGCCACTAAGTTTGAACTGACCAAGGTCACTTTTGAAATATTCTGTTCCACTGGGTTGAGCAGGATCATGTCGGGATCGTAGTTGGTGGCATTCCCTGAACATCCCTGGGTGGTAAAATATTGTGCTAGCGAAATGGGTTGGTCTGAAGTGACTGAGTTGGGCGTGGTGTTTGAAAACTCATAGAATACATCATTCACGAAAGAAGCCGCTGGAATCAAACTGCCATTTAAAAAAACATTGCTGCTCGGGCTGCTCTTGATGATTCGATAAAAGTTCGTAGGCCTTTCAAAGCTGGGAACTGTCAAGTAGTTTTTACCCCAGGATGCCAGAGGGTATAACTGCTGATAGAGGTTGTCAGAGGAATTTGCCCCCCCGGCGCAGTTGCCAATGCGCATCTTGCCTGCACCTGAGAAAACTGCAATGCGTTTACAACTTGACGTACCTGAGGCTATGGAACGTATCCTGGAGCCTGTAAGATCTTCCCCAAACCATCCCCCGGCACTCTGGATAGTATTCACAGTACCTAAGACCTGGAAGATTTCGCCTTTATTCAAGGTCACCGTATTCGTGCTGCCGGCAGCCCACCCATTGGTAGTGGTGGCGCTTGGAACGATCTCCACAAGGGTGTTATCTTCTACGGCGATAATTGTAAAGTAAGAATTGGATCTGGACTCATTTGAAATTTGTGTATAATTCATCGATATGTATTCCTTTCCCAGCACATTTGTCGGCAGGCAAACGGTGGCTCCGCTCACGGCGTCAGCTGAGATATATGAATAAACGACTATCGGTCTCTCGCTGGTCACACGCACCGCCTTTCCCGTAATCAGTCCTGAAGTATTGAGGAAATTCGATCGCGGGACGTTCACAGCCACTACCTGGCCTGCGGTCAGACTCCCGGTTTGGATGTTGGCGCCCCCATAGATCTCTACAGTATATGTTGTCGCAACATCTGAGCTGATCCATAACGTCATACCCAGGCCATTGAAAGGAGGATTCGAGCCCGGGTTTCCATTCAACATCGCCACATGATAAGAAAAGGGTATCCAGAACTCCTTTCCCTTATTGGAGAAATCCTGTGCCTGGGTAAGCGTTCCTACCCATGTCAACATGAACAAGGCCATCAAGACCCGGAGTCCCTTTATGCTAACAGCCGTCATTTTGTATCAACTGGGTGATGTATTTCCTGATGCATGGGATAGATATCAAACCCTCATATAGGGTTGGGTATGACGGTGATTTCCAATGGTGGTTTAAGGGCGACATGCTCTTCTTATCCGAAATAGTCCAGGTTGGTCTCCGGCCTCAGGGCCTGCACCGTCTCATACATCAGTTTGACGGTGTTTTCGATGTCCTTCCTGTGGATCATCTCGACCGTGGTATGCATATACCGGAGGGGAATGGAGACGAGCACCGACGGGCAGCCATCGTTGGCATAGGCAAAAGAGTCGGTGTCAGTGCCCGTGCTGCGGCTCAGCGCCCGCCATTGGACAGGTATCTTCTTCTTTTCCGCCGTCTCACGGACAAAGTCAAGCAGCTTGTTATGGATCGCCGGGGCATAGGCCAGGGAAGGCCCTTTTCCACAGGATATATCTCCCTCTACGGTCTTATTGACCATCGGCGTCGTCGTGTCGTGCGTCACATCAGTGATGATGGCCACATTCGGACGGATTCGCCGGGCGATCATCTCGGCTCCTCGCAGTCCGATCTCTTCCTGTACGGCATTGACGATGTATAGTCCGAATGGAAGCTTTTTCCCGTTTTCTTTTAGGAGCCTTGCCACCTCAGCGATCATGAACCCACCGATGCGGTTGTCGAGGGCCCGGCCAATGATGAAGTCGTAGGCCAGTTCATCGTAGCCCTCCTCGTAGGTGACGACCGCTCCGACATGGACGCCCAGCGACTCGACCTCATCGCGGTTGCGGGCGCCGCAGTCGAGGAATAAATTATCGACGCGGGGGACGGGGTCCTTACTGTCTGGTGTCGACATGCGCGTGTGGATGGCTGGCCAGCCGAAGACAGCTTTCACCGGCCCGTTGCGGCCATGGATCAGCACCCGCTTGGCAGGAGCGACCTGGTGGTCGACCCCTCCGTTGCGTTTCAAATAGATCAGGCCTTCTGCCGTGATATAGTTTACAAACCAGCTGATCTCATCGGCATGGGCTTCGAGGACGACCCGAAAAGGTGCATCCGGGTTGATGACCGCTGTGGCTGTGCCATAAGGGTCTGTAAAGGTCGTGTCTACATAGGGTCTAATGTATTCGAGCCAAAGTTTCTGTCCCCACCACTCGAAGCCGACAGGGGAGGGGTTGTCGATATAACGCCGGAGGAAGTCGTAGGAAACCTTCGGGATCGTCTTTTTCACTTTTTCTTTCGATTTTGCCATGTGCATGAATGCTCAGGGGGTGAAGGAAAATCAGGAGAGGTTGATGGAAATGGTCATGTATACTCGGATATCTGATGGATTTAAGGCTTGGCTGTAGGAAATTGCCAGCATGCTCAGGGCCTCAAAATGACGATCGAAGGTGTCTTGGCCGTATCGCTCAGATTGCCTTTATCATCCCGCAGCCAGAAACTGAAGACAGCCGTATCCGGGCGGGTGCAGCGGGGCTGCAGTTCGAAGGGGTACGTGAAAGACATGACAATCTCCCCTTTGAAGTTGGCCGTGCGTGGAACCGTACCAGGTATTCTGTAGAGCTGTGAATCGGTGAAATTGCTGCTGGGGCAGCGGGTCGTCTGCTTCCGCACATAGATCACGTCCTTGAAGTCCCCTTCTTTATCCGTCAGCTCGAGGATGATCTGTAGGCGGCCCTGTGCCGGTACGGTCGTAGCACTGACTTCCTTCAGCGTGAGACGGGGTCTGCTCTGAAGATTATCTTTGCCGCAGGACAGGTAGCCTAGTGTGACAAGGAATAAGAACGAAATCAGCCTCATGAAGTATTACGTTGCGACTCAAAAATAATCATTCGAGTTGAATAACAGGCCAGACTTCCTCATTCAGCCAACAGAACCCGGAGGTTTTAACAATTCTGAGTTCCCCCTCAAGGCGCTCGCATTATTCCGGTATCAATACCGTAGCAATCCTGTCTACCAAAGCTTCTGCGACCAACTGCGCCGATCCCCGGCATCGGTCCAGTCCATCACGGACATCCCATATCTGCCCATAGGGCTTTTCAAAACCCATCCCGTTGTTTGTGGCGACTTTCAGCCTGAAGCAGTCTTTACCAGCAGTGGCACGACGGGTAAAACGCCCAGCCAACACCAGGTAGAACGCCTGTCAGTCTATCGTGTCAGTTTTCTCGAAGCCTTCCGGATCTTCTACGGCGATCCTACCGAATGGTGTATACTCGCCCTGTTACCTTCCTACCTCGAACGCAGCGGTTCCTCCCTGGCCTATATGACAGATGAGCTGATCCGCTTGTCAGGGCATCCTTCCAGCGGGTTTTTCCTATACGATACCCCACATCTGCATGAGACCCTGCAGCAGCTCGAGCGGCAGGGCCAGCAGACGCTGCTGCTGGGGGTTACTTTTGCGTTGATGGACTTTGCAGCCACCTACCCCATACGCCTGCAGCATACGACGGTCATGGAGACCGGTGGCATGAAAGGGCGGCGGCAGGAACTCGCCCGGGAGGAGGTTCATAGCTTCTTACAACAACAGCTGGGCGTTACATCCATTCATTCGGAATATGGGATGACAGAACTGCTCTCCCAGGCCTATGCCCCCCGGGAAGGCCTCTTCCAATCACCTCCGTGGATGCAGGTACTCATCAGGAGCGAAGACGATCCGCTAGCAGTGAAAGGACCCCTGCCCGGTCAACGCATCTCAGGACCAATCAATATCATCGACCTGGCCAATCAGTCTTCCTGCGCCTTTATTGCCACCGACGACCTTGGAACCTTGTATCCCGACGGCCGCTTTGAAGTCGTCGGCCGCATCGACCACAGCGATGTGAGGGGCTGCAGCCTCCTCTATACTTAGCTGCTGCCAGCTGCCCTCGCGCACAGGGCTGCGGATATTATCTTTCCGGCAGATATCTTTACGGATCCTTCTAACCCATACCCACATGCAATATCTGCTGGGACTCGACATCGGCTCCTCTTCCGTCAAGGTGACCTTGCTGGATATTTCGACCGGGAAACCCAGCGCATCCGCCTTCTCGCCTGACTATGAAATGACCATCGAAGCCCCTGCTCCCGGCTTCGCTGAACAAGATCCGAACGACTGGTGGCGGGAAATGAGCAACGCCTTGGAAAAGTTAAAGAAGAAAATGCCCTTCACAGGAGAACATGTCGCGGCGATCGGCATCTCTTACCAGATGCACGGGCTGGTGGTGGTAGATAAAGAAGGGAAGCCCCTTCGAAAAGCCATCATCTGGTGCGACAGCCGGGCCGTGGTGCAAGGACAGACTGCTTTTCAATCCCTCGGGGAATATTTTTGCCTTTCCCATTACCTCAACGCACCCGGGAATTTTACCGCCTCCAAGCTCCGCTGGGTAAAAGAAAACGAGCCCCAACTCTATGCCAGGATCCACCAGGTGATGCTGCCCGGCGACTATATCGCGTATCGACTGACGGGTGAGATCTCCACTACAGTATCTGGCCTCTCCGAAGGGATCTTCTGGGATTATCTGGATGCTGGACCTGCCCATCACCTGCTGCAACACTATGAGATCGACCTAGACCTGTTACCCCCACTTGTACCCCAGTTCGGCGAACAAGGCCGATTGTCTGCTACTGCCGCCCAGGCCTTGGGTTTGAAAGCGGGTACTCCCGTCATGTACCGTGCTGGCGACCAGCCCAACAATGCCTTCTCGCTCCGCGTACTGCAGCCGGGTGAGGTGGCTGCCACCGCAGGCACTTCGGGTGTCGTCTATGGGGTCACCGACAAGCCATCTTTTGATACAGCCTCCAGGGTGAATGCCTTTGTTCATGTAAACCATCAGCCGGCAGCACCCCGCTACGGTGTACTGCTTTGCATTAACGGGACCGGCATCCTCAACAGCTGGCTGCGAAAGAATGTGTTCCAAGGCCTCAGCTACCCGGCTATCAATGCCTTGGCCGCAAGCATCCCGATCGGGTCCGATGGGCTGCAGCTCTATCCCTTCGGTAATGGGGCAGAACGAGTGCTGTCGAACCGAGACATAGGGTCCTTCATGCGGGGGCTACACTTCAACCGCCATGATGCGGCCCACCTAGCCCGGGCGGCACAGGAAGGCATTGTCTTTGCCCTGCACTATGGCATGCGCATCATGGATGGCATGGGCATGGACCTACGCACCGTGCGGGCAGGCCATGCCAATATGTTCCAGAGCCCCGTATTCGCCCAGGCTTTTGCCGATGTCACTGGCTGCCAACTCGAACTCTATAACACCGACGGAGCACAAGGGGCCGCCCGGGCTGCAGGCCTAGCGGCCGGGATCTTCCGAGATGCTGCCGAATGCTTTGCCGGGCTTGACAAAATACAGTCCATCGAACCATCCAGGGAGGGAAGTATGGCCTACGTAGAGGCATATTCGAAATGGGAAGAAGGACTAGAAGGATCATTCCCTTTTTGATGGATAGAACCACTTTTGTAGCAGCGTTGTCCATCTTCTTTACCTACACCCGGCGACTTTTTCTTTTCTATGAGATGATTATCTTCAATCATACATTCCATTTCATCACATAACTCTAATCTATACAGATATGTCTGTCACCATCGGCAACAAAGAGTATTTTCCCGCTATTGGGCGCATCCTGTATGAAGGCCCTACATCCAACAACCCGCTGGCTTACAAGTGGTACGATGAAAACCGCATCGTAGCCGGTAAACCAATGAAGGAAATCCTCCGCTTTGCCGTCGCCTATTGGCATAGCTTCTGCAATACTGGAGGGGATCCTTTCGGGCCCG
>Ga0194110_10007683_pt1 | contig 12371 bp, 7 predicted proteins | sample TA2Kig1200mmetaG_FD_146192 | JGI IMG/M metagenome (GOLD analysis project Ga0194110, IMG submission 146192) | Freshwater microbial communities from Lake Tanganyika, Tanzania - TA2015032 Kigoma Deep Cast 1200m | ecosystem: Environmental > Aquatic > Freshwater > Lake | place: Tanzania: Lake... | reverse complement strand
GGCTGCTATTCTCAGAGCATCCTTCGACTTCGCTCGCCCCGACTCCTGTCGGGACTCGCTGCGCTCAGGATGTCTCGCGTTTTTGTTTTTCCACTGTGCGAAGATATCCGGTATATCATTCTCCGCGACCTTCTGGCGCTTGTCGTCTAGCGAGAAGCCATCGGCCTCCATGTCGTAAAACCAAACGTTGTCGGTCATGCCGCCCTTCTGGAACACGAGCACGGCTGTGGAAACACCAGCGTACGGTTTGAATACGCCCGATGGCATCGAGACTACGCCTTCGAGCTTGCACTTGTCAACGAGGATCTTCCGCGTGCCGATGTGAGCATTGCTTGTCCCGAAGAGGACGCCATCGGGCACAATCACACCGCATCGACCTCCGGTGACAAGGAGGTCATACATCAGCTCGACGAAGAGCAGCTCCGTTTTCGTCGTCTTCAGCGTGAACCGTTCGTTGATGTCGCTCTTGTCGATCGATCCCTTGAACGGCGGATTTGCAAGGATCACGTCGTACATCTCTCGCTCTTTGTAGGCCTTAGAGAGCGAATCCATATGCCGAAGATTCGGATTGTCAATTCCGTGGAGCATCAGGTTCATTGCCCCGATGCGTGTCATCGTGGCGTCAATGTCGTAACCCGTCAGCGCCTGGCTCTTGAGGAATTTCAGCAGCTTCTTATCAGCGATCTTGTCACCGATGAGATGGTGCGCCTTCCCCTCGTCGTCGTACTCAAGCACGTCCGCACTCGTGTTCGATTCGAGGATGTGCTCATACGCATTCACGAGGAATCCGCCCGTGCCCGCAGCCGGGTCGCAGATGCGGTCGCCCACCTTCGGGTCCACCAGCTTCACCATCATCCGGATGACATGCAAGCTCCCCTTCTCTCACTCGAGGGACTTCTCGCACGAAGAAGATCTGAATCAGTAGCTCATCGATTGCCCGCGAGGATTTTGAGGAAACACCTGTGGAACTCACCAGGTTGCCTTGTGCGTTTCCCACATTTTCCTAGTGTGGAAAGTCTAGTGCACAACCGAGAAGAATGCCTTTGCTTACAAGAGATGCGCCATCCAGCGACTTGACGTCAGACAAATCTGAGGTGAAATGGACATCACTTATGGCGGGGTCCAGAGGCGCAGAAACCGAGGGGATTGCTGAGGAGGAATAGAAACGCAGAGATTTATTCGCCAATTCAAGATCGAACTTTGCCTCAAGCGCCTGGCGCCACCCACTGCCAAGCGTAGCTGCAACTATTTGATCAATGCGACTGGCGAGTTCAGGGCAGCCTTGGATTCGAGCTTTGATCGATTCGACCAAATTAAACACACTTACGCCGTCATCTACTACCTCGACGAAAACTGAAGCGACGACAACCGTTGTCCCAGGTGTCGGATTCAATTGGTTGAAGGAAAAATGGTGCCTCCGAATTCCCCCTGCAGTGCTTTTGACCTCAAGCTTCTCCTTACCCAACCCAAAATCATAGAGGTCGTCCGGATTCTCATGCCAACATCCGATAAGCAAACATGGCTCGGTGGCCCTTGCGATCAAGAGTAGTTCGGCCCAAAGCCCCTGAATGGTCTTCCTAGGGGCCAACGACATCTGACGAAACAACTCAACGACGCAATTGATGACCTTTTCCAGTTCGAGTTGAGTGGGCGAAGCTGGAAGTGACTCGATGATTGTCGTCACAGTACGGACAAAGTACAATTGGAGCGCTGCATCGCCAGAAATGCAACGGATCACCGAGTATAGCCCCTCTTGAACGCTTCCATTTGATTCTGTCAGCCGGCACGCAAGGCCATGGTCGATCCTTAGATGTTCAAGAGCAATTGGAGGAATTCTGGGTTCAGAACCATCCTGCACTGACGAAATTAGAAATGCTGGTCGGCCGTTGGTGTCTTTTGCTATGTAATCACCAGACCTCCCCGGCATAAGCGCTGCCACAAAGAGGTTTGGATCTGCGGGCGGGCAGCCCGAGAGTTGCAGTCGCTCAAAGATGCGCACTGTAGAATCCGCGAGGGAACTCATCTTTCAACCACCCTGGCGTTGCTGCACCATATCCTTCGCGACGTTAGCTGGGACCCACACCGCAACGTGAGGCACGTTCTCAGCAATGGGAGGCTGGTTCAACTCCCCGAGCGTAAGGTATCTTAGCTGAACAGTGGTCTTTGTTTCATCCCGCAAGGCCCTGTCACCCGGGTAAGTCTCCCCCAACGCGTCATATTGAACACCTTGGAACAGTTCTTTTATCTTATCGTTCTCATAGGCACGCCTAATAGGGTGACCTCCGGACATCAGGAAAACTGTACACACGTCGTCTGCATGGTCAAAGAGATAGAACTGAATCAATCGCAGCAATCCAGCTATGAGTTGTGAATCCTCCGGTCGACGAACGCGAAGTCTGGTCAGGAGTTCCGAATGCACTAGACTCAACCTCACAGCTTTGGCAAGTAGGTTTCTGTGCGAGGTAGCACGCCGATCGAGTCCGTCGTGCTCTGCGAAATTGACTAGCTGTCTGAATGACTGAAAGACAGAGCGGTTGGCCTCAATCGCCTCAAGCGAGTCGTGCGGACCCTCAGGGTAGACCCACCTGGTTCCAAAGATAGCGCGGTTATAGTTGATGTCAATAACCGCATCCCGCGTTGGGCGAAGATTTCTGGTGAGGAAGAACTGTCTGCGCCATTCAGAGAGGGGCCGGCCCGTCGCTCTGTGCTCTACAAGTTGAGAGCGAATATCTTCTTCGTGCACCACGTACTCCCGAAACGCGTCATTCACGGATGCCTCGAGAAAAATGCGACAAAGACCCTGGTAACCCCGCTTGTATCCAAAGAACCGCGCTCGTTGTTGAATAGTGTCCGCGATGCCCAGACCTGTCCCACGTGGCATGTATGTCACCGTTAGTCCCTCTACTGTGAACCCTCTGTCGAGCGCTTGTCCCCCGACAAGTATCCAGTACGGTGCATCATTCCAGTTTATGGGGACCAACCCGCTGGGTGTCCTGTTTATCGGGCGGACATTCGTTCGAAGCAATGAATGACGGAGTCGCGGAACAAGAAGGTCGAACGCAGGCAAGCTCGCCTCGGTTGTTCTAAGATCTTCATAGTCTCGTCGGAAGAAATCCAGCAGATCTGCCCGGGCCGGGTCATTGGGCGCAAATCCTAGGATTCGTTTCCATTCATCAATTGCACGAGAAACCCAATCGTGATATTGACCGTGTCGAAAAACGAGCCTAGAGGGATGCACCATCATTGATCTGTTTGGCGAAGGATCATTCGTCACTATGTGTGCCGTGGCACCCAATAGAAAAAGTCGAATCGCTTGCAGCAAGCTCGCTGGTGGGCCATTCAATTGGTTCGTTTGCGACGGAATCTCACCTGTTGGAATTAACCTTACAAGATTAGGATCTTCAATGAAGAACTCGCGACCACCCGTGTAGCCCTCACCAGGCGTAATAACCTCAGCAAAGGTCGGTGACAAAACGTCGATAATATTGATAAGCAAAGGAGCTTGCGGCGTGGCGGTATATTGCAGATAGCTGTGATGCGGAATTACCCTTTTGCACTCGAGCAGTCTTCGATATGTGGTGCTTCGACCGCCTCGACGGACTAGGGTATTCAGGCCTGCTTGGTCTCCCTCATCGTCAATTATTAGCGTGGGAACTCGTGCAAGGTCAAGAGACTGCAGCACTGCGATGAGATTCTGCAGATATCCGTGCTGCTTCATCACAGTAATCAGGACCGTTCGGCGTTCACTCGGTGGCACATCAGGATCATCCCACTCTGCCAAAATATCGCGGATGAGGCGGTGATTGTTATCAGCTACACTTGGATTGGGCACATGACGCCAGGGGCGACGCTGCATCCTGTCATTTAACCGGAGATCATTTAACAGACGCCACCGCGATTGTTCAAGAAGGTAAACGGATGTACCAGCAATGATGATTACCAAGCGATACTTATTGTCGCGGGCGAGCGCTGCTACCGTCGTGAAAGACATCGTCTTGCCGCTTTGAACATAGCCGACAACTAGGCCCGTGACTTGGCCACTTCCCTCCGTTGGCGGTTGGCAACGACTAAGGATGTCCACTGCTTCCTGCACAATTCTCGAGCGGCTCTGAACTGGAACTCGTGTGTGCTCAAGCAGAGCAATAGTCTCAGGCCCCACTTCTGGCTGCCATCTCGCCAAATCATGCTGTGGCCGTATGATTTGCACAATTGTCGTTTGGGGAGCAGGGCCATCTTGAACTTGTGTCACGGTAGTTACCTCCAGAAGATTTCAAGGTGCTACGGATTCGAGAGTCCATTTCGCAACAGATCATTCAGGTTTCGGATCATTGTACTTATCAGCATAGCCCCGGCATCACGAGCTGCGATGTAGGCTAACCCAAGGCCGGCTGCAACGCGCAGGAGCGCCTCCATTGTCCCAGCATCTGAACCACAGAAATGATCCATGAAAGGATGTGCGAGACACATTCGAACACACACTCTGCGTCGAGGTATATGAAGCTCGGGATCCACGAAGTCGGGGCTGTCACTGATCGTAATCCAATCCCCGACCGCAGGATCAGTAACCACTTCAACAACAATTTGCCAAGGTTGTTGATTGAGTTCAACATTTATTTGGCGAACCGACGTCGGTGGAGTCGTTCTGGGAAGTTGGGCCGCTGGTGGGGCACCATCTGGTTCGGCTGTGAGTTGCGCAGAGAGCACAGGAGGAACGTCGCGTTCTATACACTCAGCTGTTCGTTCGGTTGCCGTCTCGGCACTCTGCATTAGCTCGTTGCGAGAAGCGCGAACCCTGTAGTAGTCGGCCTGCTCCAGCAAACGCACGGGCTCATTGTCCAAATATTCCTTCAGCAACTCAAGAAAGGGCTGCTCGTGCTCTTCCCATCGGAACCCATCTTTCGTGTGACTTATGTCAAAACCCTCCAAATGCAACTCCCCGAAAAGACGTTGATAACGAAAGCTATTCGTATGGCCAAATATGAACTGCGGACGGTATGTTTCATCACCACTTCCTTGTATTAGGCGATTACGGCGGAATAGCGCAAAGCCTGCGGTTGAAGTGGACCCAGTTTGTCTTAGAGCGGCAAAGCCACTCGCACGCTGGCCTTCACCGAAGTCGAAGTTGATCTCTTTACGCCACAAGATAGGCGGGGCCGACGGTGTCCGGTGATGAGGAGCGCTGAGAATCGGGGGTTCGCCATATTGCAACTCTTCATCATTAAAGGTCAATCGTAATATTCCTTGACGAAGAAACACTCTGTAGATACCCGCTAGGTGTTCCTTTATTTTGCCGACGGTGCGAGTTTGAAGCGGGTGATGCAGTTCATTGAGGGCTATTTCCGTATAGTGCATTTCTGCGGGCACGCGTCGCGAGGTTATTTCGAGTTCTTCTATCTTATCTTCAACGATCCTATTGATATCAAAATTGATGGTGCGCTCCAAAGGTTCGCCAAGCGCGCTGGTCCTCACCGACCATTTGCCTGCAAACCAGCAAGCTGCACTTTTCATTCCCATCCCAAATTCGCCCAGCCCACTACGGTCTGGTGGGATCTCGGCGGGTCTGAAGGCACGGGCATATTCTGATTCATAGATACCAGCAGCATTGTCGCGCACAACAAGCCGCCCGCGATCAGTTGGGTCAAACTCGATGTCAACCTTCAGTACCGCGTCAATCGTTCTTATCTCAGCTCGGTGGGTCAGAAAACTCTGCAGTGCATTGTCAACGAATTCCGCAAGCGCGTACCAGGGACGATAATTGAGATGCTGCAGCAAAGAAAGAATGCTCACGCCAGGTCGGATATTGACCGTGTCAAGCCGGCTTGTGTTACGCATCAGCGGCCCTTCCTGTTATTGATTCTTTTTTGGACTGGCTCAGACCGTTCACTTCTCATTCCCCCTAGCATCTCTGCGTTTCCGACTTGGTGGCTAGCAACTCCCTCGCTATGTGTTCCACCACGTCTGCATTGATAGCGTTGCCGAGAGCTTTAAACGCTCGTGTGTCAGAAGAAGGAAGAAACTTCAGTTCCGAGAGACTTTGAAGCTTTGCACACTCCCTAGGCGTCATGTATCGACGCTCCCACGCTATGATCGGCACCTGGGTCGTTGTCATTGCAACAAGTGAGGGTGCCGTTGTAGGGCGTTTGACCCTCACTCCTGATGCTCGAAACTGAATGACGTAATCCCAGATATCTCGGTGCCCACCTTTGCAGTTCCACTCTAGTTTTTGAAGCGATGCAGGGAAATTCAGAATGCTTGGAATCCACTGGCGAAGCCACTTGTTATGTTTCAAATAGAACTCGCGATTTTTACGAATGAATTCGATTTTCCAAGAAGGGAACCTCTTTTTCTTCACCCGAGCGTAGGAAGGTAGGCTTTGTAACAATTTATCGGTGCTAAGATTCCTCAGACTCTTCCCGTGACTGCCGCGAAATCTCCGCAATTGCTTTGCTCCAATTGCATATGGAGTTTCGTCTTCGAATGGGTACGTCGCACCGAACTCCATGGACCAGATTGGAAAGGAAGGTAATTCTTCGTCGCATGGGAACCGGTTCAGGAAGTCTTGCCATGCATCAAGGCAAGCCACAACCTGAGGGGATAGCTTTCTTGCACTCCTGGGATTCTTCTGGAGGGCCGAGACGATTGAGGTGTTAGCATTGGGCTTTTTTGTTGGCCAACGGAATCCATCCAGACCCCCTAGCCTGCCGGCGATGTAGATTCGTTCCCTAATCTGAGGAATGCCAAATTGGTGAGGAGAATACCGCGCCTCATCGATGCCATATCCCAATTTCTTTAGCGCGGCACTCATCCTTTTCCAAGTCTTGCCATTATCGTGGTTAACAAGATTTGGGACGTTTTCCAGAATGAGATAGCGAGGTTTATGATACCGCAGGACCTTCAGTACGTAGCCGAATAGGTCCCCCCACTTCGGGCAGTTCAGCCCACGTTGGTCACCCGCTTTGGAAAACGGCTGACAAGGAAACCCAGCACACAGAATGTCGTGAGGCGGAATTGCCTCAACTGCAATTTTCCGGATGTCCCCTTCTGCGGGAATGCCAAAGTTGCGCTGGTATAATTTCCTTAGCACATCGTCGACCTCGGAAGCGAATACACATTCGTACCCAAGCCGCCGAAGAGCTATGTGAAACCCCCCAAGACCTGCGAACAGATCGATGAACTTCATTTGCAGCCCATATGTTGATGATCAGCGTTGTGCTTTTGATAGGTCCCCGATGGTCGGCGGGAGAGCGCAGATGCGATCTTCATTGCGACCTCTTTGGGGTCGCGATTGATGTCTTTCTCCCAGACTCGTAACACTCGCCAACCGAGCCTGGACAATTTTCTTCTTATTCGTATATCCCTCAGGATATTGGATTGTATTTTGGCTATCCAGTAATCAGCATTCGATCCCCTTGCCAACTTCGTCCTGAGGTCCCTCCAACTCCTTCCATGCCAAAAATCCCCATCGGAGAACACAAGTAACCGAGCCGACAGAAATACTATGTCAGGCTTTCCCGGCAGTGATACATCATTTCGAGTGAAGCGTAGCCCAAGGCGACGAAGCTCTCGCGACAAAATGAGTTCGTGTCGTGTGTTTCTGGATCGATTCGCTCGCTTAATGGCCGAACTGATGCGTGACGCCGGTTTGTAGCCGTGAAAGGATGGAGCTTTTTTTGCGTGTGGTCCAGGCTTGCGCATCGGCACTCGCCTCACTGAGGAAGTGGCCCTGCTGTCTGTCAGTATTTTGCCTTGAAATCCCTGAAAGCGCTCTGAAACGAGTGCCTGAGCCGATCGACGTCAATGGGGGTTCCAGCGGAGATGCTGTGCTCCCAGAGCTTCCTCCTGTGAGTCAGTAGTTTCTCCACGGATTTCGAGGCCGTATTGGACACAAACATTGTCTTATCTGAAGCAAGATCAGAAGCAAGCCCAAGAAAGCCTCGACCAAGAAACAAGCCGAGGGCAGAGGTAATAGAGACCGGGTTGATGGTCCGGAGAAGACCTGGTACTCGATGGTGGATCATCAGGTGATCCCATCGGCGGGTCAAAAGCCTGACCGCCTTGCGATGTTGCCTCGCCGTGAACCTTTCATTCTCGCACAGCGCATTGTAGCGTTCGCGTGCCTCACGCTCTGTTCCTGCTCCCAAGATCTTCCGACACGTCTCATACAACGCACCGATCAGATTCTCCTCCCCACAACTCACACACGCCCGCTTCCGCTCTGCAATCGACATTCCGCCCTCCGAACCTTTTCGCACCAACACCCACTTCCTCGAGTCGATGATGTCGTCAAGTCCCAACTCAAACAAAAGCGACGGCCGCTCGCGACGATACTTCATTAAGGGGGCAACGGCGTCTCTGGCGTCATCGAGTCGCTTCAGAGTCAGGCCGCCCCAGAAATCGGAGCCAAGCATCTCGTTTATGAGCACTTGCCTTTCTGCCACTTGCTGCAGGTTTGTAGGCAAGAGTGAGACATCTTCTCGGATCGAGTCGATGTGCGGCTTCAGCTCCTTCCCCTGAAGCAGCGCCAGCACACACCTCTCCATCTTGTTCACGAAGAACTCCTCGGCTGGCCTTACGTGTGGCACGAACCGAAGCAACGGGGCGACTTTCAGCTTGAGGAAACCGATCTTGTCCGAGGTGATGTAATTCCAAAAGTCGTCTTCCCAAGCGTCTCTGACCTCCTTGAAGGCCTTTTTCACAGAAAAGGATTGAAGCGGAATGCGCCTGATAAGTCCTCGAATATCCCGAATGGTACGGGAGATGTCGTCCACGAGCTCGCTTGCGCCTTGCACGGTTCGACTACACTCACCGTGACTCTGGGGCTGGGGTTGTTGGGCGAGGAGCAATTGCAGCTTGAGAAGCCGCGCGTTGAAGATGCTTACGAGGACGGGCAATTGAGCAGCGCCTTCCTCCTCCTTCGGCATCATGTTGAAATGCTCGAAGTTTTCCCAGAAATCGGTGATGAGGAAGCGCTCTTTCTTCCGATTCGGAAGCCAATCGAAGTGCTTGCACGTCTCGTCGCTGCGACTTCCACGACCGATCATCTGCCAGAACTTGATCCTCGAATTCACCGGCTTCATGAAGGCCAGATTGACGACCTCAGGGATGTCCACTCCGGTATCGAGCATATCGACAGAAATCGCGATGCGAGGCAAATCCTGCTTCTTGAAAGTATCCAGAAGCGTCGGCGCTCTCTCCATCTTCGACGTGATTACCTGCACGAGCTTGCCTTGGTGCTCCGGGTACATCTCATCGAACGCCTCGGCAAGCCGAAGAGCGTGGTTGTGCGTTATGGCAAAGATAATGCTCTTTCCGGGAAGTTGCCCGGTCGAGTCCTTGATACACACATCCATAAACTCTTCCCATTGGCGCTTGAGCGTCTCTTTGTTCGTCACCTTTCGCTCAAGATCGGTCCCTTCATAGTCGATCTCCTCAGGATCGATGCCTCGCTTCCTGAGAGATTCCTTTTCCTCTTCGGTGAGATCTATCCCTTTGATCCCCTTTCGCTGAAATTTCGTCTGCGCCGCATATACATCGAAATTGACCAGGTACTCTTCCTCCACCGCCTGGCTGAACGGATAGTTGAACGTCGGTATCCGGTCGTCGCAATCGAAGAAGTTGAAGGTGTCACGATCGACATACTCGGCGGGAGTTGCTGTGAGGCCGATTTGGATCGCGTCGAAGTAGGCGAGAACGTCCGTGAATTTGTTGTAAATCGACCGATGGCACTCGTCCGAGATGATGAGGTCAAAATCGGCCGGCGTGAACTTGTCATAGCAAAGCTCGAGGGTTTGAAGTGTCGAAACGTAAACTCTCGCAGTCCGATCGATGGAATAAGTTCGTATGCGCGACCGCGATTCGTTCGGCAGATGCGCCTTGAAACCATCCGTCTGCGCCTGCTCAACAAGGGCATCCCGATCCGCAAGGAAAAGCACTTTCTGAGCCGCGTGGGCGCGCAGGAAGACGTCGATGAGCGCCATGATTGTGCGGGTCTTCCCCGTGCCCGTGGCCATCACGAGCAACGCTTTTCTTTTTCTCTTTTTCTCAATCGCCTCGCTGATCCGGCGAATGGCCTCGGTCTGGTACGAGCGGTCTACGATCGATGATTTGATCTGAACGCTGTTGAGCGGCTTGCCATTCTGTTTGAGAAAGAGAAGGCGCTCGAGGTTCTCGCGAGAGAAGAAGCCAGCGACGTGTCGTTGGGCGGCAGCGTCGCTTTCCCAGAAAAAGACGTCTTCCCCATTGGCCATGAATGCGAACGGTCGGAAGCTCTGGTTTCTCTCAATAGCTGTAATGTAGTCCAAGACCTGCTGCTTGCCAACCCGAGGATCGCGGCTTGTTCGTTTCGCCTCAACGACAGCTAGAACCTCACTATTGGACCGGTAAAGGCAATAGTCTGTGAATCCGCCTGAAGGCGCGGCGTCATAGCCTTCGACGGGTATTTCGATTCCCACCTGCGAGCGATCGGAAATCTTCCACCCCGCTTTGCTCAGCTGCGGGTCGATCAGGCTGTACCTGGTCTCGGATTCACTGATGCGATAGGTTGGCACTGAAATCTCTACGGTCTGAGCTATTTAGCAGGGAAATGCGGCAATCCGCAATACCGAGAATTCGGTATTTCTACAGAACCGCACAGTGACCATTGTGCGTTGCCAGATGCTGGAATCAATGGACCTTGATCGCTGGTCGGTGAAATGGCTCCAATAAGAAAGTAGAGAATCGAACAGTCAGTGTCAATCCGTAGAAGTACGGAGTACTTTTATACGTAGAACAGCCGAGGCGCGAAAACAGGAATCACCGCTGGGAGCTCGTCTGTCAAGGGTACAAGAAGGTGTGAATATACATCAGTCACTCGGAATATCCAGGGGCGCAGGGGAATATCGTTGAGCTTTGCCTTCAAGATGAGGCAAGCGACAGGATTTAGATCGCCAGCGTACACATCACAACCCAGGCACATTGCCTCCAGCGGAATGGATCCGCCCGCGGCGAGGGGATCTACGACGAATGGAGGTTCGATGCCGTGAGCTTCTTGGATAAGTTTCTCACAAATCTCAGTAGGGCCTTTTGCATGTCCTCGTCCGTCGGTCCAACTGTTCCAACCACAGATGGGAGAAGCTGCCGCGCTCTCTGCTTGAAGCTCTCCGGGCAACGGGCGTCACAAGGGTCCGGCCACAAGAGTGACAGCAGTATTGCGCGACAAGCCGTCAGTGGCTTCCGCGACCACCATAGATGCAGTTGGTGAGGAGTGCCTGATCGTCTAGTCTTCTCAGCAAGCGATTGCCTACCAACTTCGGCAAGGGGAAAGTCAACTTCAATGAGGCGTTTGCATTCTTTGGGGGGTCATGAAAACAGTTTCAGGTTCCAAGTTTCAGGTTCCAGACGCTCAACCTCAGGAATCTGCTCAAAATCTTGATTCGTGAGCCTATTAATGGCTCAGTGAGTAGATTCGACAAGAAGCCGTCAGCACGCTCAGGAGTTGCCGAAATTCGCACAATTTCAACGTGAATGTACTCAAAATCCGCTTTGGAGAGCAGATTAATTGCCCAGTGATCAGTCCTTCGACAAAGCTTAGGAGCGATGCGGAGGCAGAGTCGAAGCCTCAGATCTTCTTCCGTTGAGCGTCTCGGCCACGACTGAGCCTTGTGATGCGCTTTTGCTTTCTCAACTCATCGAGTGCCCTTCGGAGAGTCGAGTAGCTCACTCCCTGGCAAGCCCGCTGGAAGTCCCTGAACGTAAATGTTTTGGGCAAGCGTTCAAACGCGGCGAGCACCATCTGCTGTTTTGCCCCACGAGCGCTCGTGATGACGCCGACGCGGCCTTCGAATTCGTTATAGGCAGCGGTCAGCATACCGAGAAAGTAGTTCCACCAGGGTCGAAGGTCGTGCTCTCCTTCGTGCCATCGCTGCGAGCTGTTGTACAGTGCCTCGTAGTAGGTTTCCTTGCTTTCCTCGATGACCCGCTCGAGGCTGATGAAACGCCCCACCTCATATCCAGCCTGAAAGAATGACATTTGCTCCTTTTTGGACAGCCTGGGACCGAAATCGCGACGCACGTGTTGATTCGCCAACGCGCGTGCCGTAATTCCGGTGCGTGAGGTGTGGTTGAAAAGAACCCGTAGGTGGGCTTGCTGAAGGCTTGGTCCTACGGGTCATCAGTCCATTCACGAATGAATGGATGCTGAGCCACCCAATCTCTGTTCTGGTAGTTCTTTGAGCAAGCCCAGCATGAAAGCTATGACAAATCCTTTGATGATCAACGCTCTTGATCGCCGCTTACATCCGGAGGTTCGGATCCCGCATACCACGAGTCAGTCGGATTTGTCAGAGGTGGGGACGGTCTGCAACAGATAAGCTGGAACGGTTACTAAAAAAAAA
>Ga0194110_10007682_pt1 | contig 12372 bp, 9 predicted proteins | sample TA2Kig1200mmetaG_FD_146192 | JGI IMG/M metagenome (GOLD analysis project Ga0194110, IMG submission 146192) | Freshwater microbial communities from Lake Tanganyika, Tanzania - TA2015032 Kigoma Deep Cast 1200m | ecosystem: Environmental > Aquatic > Freshwater > Lake | place: Tanzania: Lake... | reverse complement strand
ATGCTTTTTCCATAGGCAATTTGTGTCAGGATATCGGGTTTGCGTCCGTTGGCGATGACCACGGTTACGCCGGAAGCCGTTGCTAGGTTAGCAGCCTCCAGCTTGGTTATCATGCCACCGACGCCATAAGCGCTGGCAGTATCGCCAGCCAAGCGCTCGACCTCGGCATCTATCCTTTCAACCCTGGGTATGAGCTTGGCTTTGGGGTCACGCTGTGGGTCTGCAGTGTACAGGCCGTCTATATCGGTAAGCAGTGTCAGAAGGTCGGCATCGACCAGATTTGCCACCATAGCAGAAAGATTGTCATTATCTCCGAAAATAAACTCACCGAGTTCGTCGGTGGCAACTACGTCATTCTCGTTCACGATGCAAATAACACCTAGTTCAATTAGAGCCAGTAGGGTGTTGCGAGCGTTCAAATAGCCGGCGCGGTCAACCAGGTCAGACCTGGTCAGCAGTGCCTGAGCTATAATCAAATTATGTTGGCTGAAAAGCTGCTCATAAGCATTCATAAGCTGGCTTTGGCCGACTGAGGCAAGGACCTGTTTGAATGGGATGCCTTTTTGTTCCTTGGTTATGCCCAATTTCTGTCTGCCGGCAGCAATTGCCCCAGAAGACACGATGATTATCTCATATCCCTGCTGGTGAAGCTGAGCCACCTGTTCAACCAGACTTGACATAATACTAAAATCAAGGTGACCAGTGCCTCCCGTAAGCAAGTTAGTGCCTAACTTGGCGACCACACGTTTATATTGCATTGTGTCTAATTATAACGTGACAGGAGATAACCAACAAGTTAGGAACTATTCTTTACAATTTGCCTATCACGGGCTATAATTTGACGCAATGCCTGACATGAAACAAGATTTGCTTGGTCTGCTGACCAAAGTATCCGCTATCGCCACCCAACACAATCGCCTAGCTTATGTGGTTGGTGGCTTTGTCCGCGATTGGCTGCTGGAGAGAGAAACGAGGGACGTGGATATCGCCGTTGGTGGGGACGCCCTGACCATAGCTCAGGATGTGGCTAAAGCCGTTGGTGGCCGATGTGTATTGTTGGATGAAGCTAATAGCGTAGCCAGGGTGGTAGCTACTGAGGATGATGAGCCATGGCATCTGGATTTTACTTCATTCTCAGGCAACATCCAGAATGACCTGGCACGGCGTGACTTCACTGTAGATGCTATGGCAGTGGAGCTTCAAGACCTTCTCTCTAGCTCTTCTCAAATTATTGACCCCTTCTCCGGGCAAATCGATTTGAAGAAGAGACTGATGAGGGCAATGAACCGGCGGATTTTTGTGGAGGACGGGGCCAGGTTGCTTCGGGGGGTCAGGCTGGCTACCGAGCTAGGCTTTGAGATTGAGCCAGGAACTGAGGAGTTGATTCAAGAAAATTGCCACATGGTCAAAGTTGTTTCCGGAGAGCGGCTGCGTGAAGAGATGGTGAGGATGCTGGCTTTGCCCGGTTCCGCAGACATAGTGCGTTATCTGGACAGGTTAGGACTGCTCACTCGACTGATTCCTGAACTGGAAAGCATGAAAGGGGTGGAGCAACCCAAGGAGCACTACTGGGATGTCTTTGACCATTCTGTGGAGACGGTGGCTGCTGTAGAGTTTTTGCTCCGAGAGAGCCTGTGGAAATATGGTAAAGAGGATTTGTTGAAGGTAACACCGTGGTCGGAGGAGATAAGTCGGCATTTCAGTGAGGATGTATCCAGCGGCAGCAGCCGGAGACTGCTGCTCAAATTGGGAGCACTGATGCATGATATTGCCAAACCAGCGACTAAGGCAGTTGACGAGACGGGCAGGATACGTTTCCTCGGGCATACTAAACAGGGCGCAGCGATGGCGGTAGCGGGTTTGGAGCGATTGCGCTTCAGTAACCGGGAAATAAGGCTGGTGGAGAACCTGGTTTATCATCATTTGCGTCCCGTGCAGATGACTAACGATGGTTTGCCTACCCGCCGGGCTATTTACCGGTATTTTCGTGATACTGAAGATGCCGGCGTTGATGTCCTTTTTTTAGCTCTGGCTGATTATCTGGCTACCTGGGGGCCTCGCCTCGATGTTGAGGAATGGCAGCAGCATAATCAGTTGATTTGCTATATACTGGCGGAGCACTTAAAACAGGAGGCTGATGTTTTACCGGTCAGGCTAATTGATGGTCATGATTTAATGGATGTTTTTGGGTTGAAGCCGGGACGTCTGCTTGGGGAGCTTTTGGCTGAGGTGCGTGAGGCTCAGGCGGCCGGCGAACTGAATACCAGGGAGGAAGCGATAGAACTCGTGCGCAAAGAATTGGAGAAGCGGCAGTGTGGCATGGCTTGTTAACATGCCACTTGTTATTCTGAGCCCTGTGGGCGAAGAATCTCTGGAGACTCTTCGCTTCGCTCAGAGTGACAGTGGGGGATTTAGAGTGACAGTGGGGGATTTAGAGTGACAGTGGGGGATAATCGATATTGTGAAGGATTGACAGGAAATTGAGAAAGGGAAACGCTCCTCTGCTCATTTTCATACTGATTCTTTTTGGCTTTGGCCTTTGGGCAGTGCTACCTGTTGACAGCGAGAGGCTGGGCAGGCAAGGGCTAACGCTTGGGCTAGATTTAAGAGGTGGTAGCTATTTGGTTTATGAAGCTGACCTCTCTGCAAAAGACCCATCGCAGAGTGATGATGATGCCTTGGAAGGAGTGCTGGGTAAAATCGAGCGGCGAGTTAATGCCTACGGTGTGACCGAGCCGATAATCCAGCGGCAGGGTCATAACCGGATTCTGGTTCAGCTCCCTGGAGTCAAGGATATTGACGAGGCGGTTAGGCTGATAGGGCAAACGGCTGAGCTTGATTTCAGGGAGATTAAGCTGGATGAGGCTGGTAAGCCGGTGCTTGATGAGGAGGGTAAAGAGCAGTGGATTAAGGCTACAGGTACTGGAAGTGATGGAAAGGAGAGGGAGCTCACTGGTAAGTATCTAAAGCCAAATGCTCAGGTGGTTCTGGAACCCCAGACCAATAAGCCTGAGGTGGCTTTTGAATGGAACGAGGAAGGTGCTATCCTTTTTGAGCAGATTACAAAACGCAACCTGCAGAAGCCACTGGGTATATTCCTAGACAATCAACTTATCTCGGCACCGACGGTACAGGCAGTGATAAAGGACAGGGGGGTTATTACAGGTTTAAACATTGACGAAGCCAGGACACTAGCCATACAGCTCAATTCTGGTTCATTGGATGTGCCGTTGAAAATCATCCAGGAGCAGGATGTGGATGCTACGTTAGGAGCTGATTCTCTTCGCAAGAGCCTTATTGCCGGGGCTGTTGGTATGGTACTCCTTGTGCTGTTTATGATTCTTTATTATCGAATGTCTGGCTTTGTAGCTGTATGTGCCCTAGCTGTGTATGGTGCTTTACTGCTAGCGATTTTTAAACTGGTGCCGATAACCTTGACTTTACCGGGTATTGCGGCTTTGCTTTTGTCCTTGGGTATGGCGGTTGATGCCAACGTGCTTATTTTTGAGCGGATGAAGGAAGAATTACGGTCAGGACGTACTCTAGGTGCTGCAGTTGAAACTGGATTCAACCGTGCCTGGCCAGCCATCCGCGACAGCAATATTACTACCTTTATTGCCTGTATTGTGCTTTTCTGGTTTGGTGGCGCTATGGGAGCTTTTATGGTCAGAGGCTTTGCTCTGACTTTGTTTATCGGTGTTGCCATGAGCATGTTTTCAGCGATTATAGTAACTCGGACATTCCTGCATTTTGTGACTCGTGCCGTAACTAGCCCATCGGCTTACGGAGTTCAAAAATGATGGACATAGTAGGCAAGCGGCTCTGGTTTTTCTTAATATCGGCGGTGATACTCATCCCGGGTCTAATCTCGCTTGCTATCTTTAGACTTGAGCCGGGGGTTGACTTTAGCAGTGGCACTGCCATGACTCTTCGGTTTGCTACTGAAATTGACCAAAGTCAGTTACGTGGAAAGATGGCTAGTTTGGGCTATGGTGAGGCGATGATTCAACGCACTGGTGAGGGTGACTTCCTTGTCCGTGTCAAAGCGATATCACCTGAGACAAGGGAGGAGTTGGTAAATGGTCTTAAAGCAGGCCTAAATACTGAAATTACCGTGCGTGATTCTTATACCGTGTCGCCGGTTATAGCCACTAAAATAGGTCGAGATGCCGCTATCGCTGTAGCGGTTGCTTCAGTGCTTATGATGCTTTATATCGCCTGGGCGTTTCGTCGTATGCCTAGGCCGTTTCGCTGGGGCGCAGTTGCTGTCATAGCTCTGGCGCATGATGTGTTGGTGGTCATGGGGGTCTTCTCCATCTTAGGCTGGTCAGCAGGTGTTCAGATTGATGCCATGTTTATCACTGGTATGCTTGCGGTGGTTGGCTATAGCGTTAACAACATTGTCGTGGTGTTTGACCGAATTCGCGAAAATGTCAGCAAGGGCATAAGCAGGGACTTCGAAGATACAGTGAACTCAAGCATTCTGGAGACGATGGGGCGGTGTATAAATACCAGCCTGACGACTTTGTTTGTTATCTTAGCTATGTTCCTTCTCGGCGGAGTTACTATCCGCTATTTTATCTTAGTGCTTCTTATCGGCGTTGTTGCTGGCACTTATAACTCCATATGTCTAGCTGGTCAGCTGTTGGTGGTTTGGGATAAGCGTGATTGGGGCAGGTTATTCCCACAAAAGAAGCAGATTGAGACTTCTACCTAGTTGAGTATCCTCTCAAGCTATGGGCTAGGCTTATATATTGTGCATCTCCTTAACCATCCGGACGAAGTTGTCGAAGTGAACCGGCTTTGATTTTGCTTCTCGTTTGCCCAGAGGGTCAACGATTTCACGGCTTCCCCGAAGGATATCAAGGGTGGCGCCCACCGACAGGGACAATGCCTCGAGGTTATAGCCGCCTTCCAGAGTGAAGACCATACGTCCTTGACATAACATATCAGCCAGAGTCTTTATGATTTCTACCAAGCGGGCGAAGCCAGAGACGCTTACCTGCATTAGAGCCAGGCTATCGGCCCAGTGAGCATCGTAGCCAGCGGAGACCAGAATAAGCTGTGGTTCGAAGCGTTTAGCTATTGGTGCCAGGATGTCTTCGAAGACTGCCTGGTATTCGTCATCTCCCCAGCCGGCTAGAAGTGGCACATTGACGGTAAATCCTTCACCGCCTCTGGCTCCGGTCTCATCAATGCTTCCGGTTCCGGGGTAGAAAGGGTATTCATGGACGGAGAAGTAGAGGACATTTGGGTCGGCATAGAAAGTGTCTTGCGTACCATTTCCGTGGTGGACATCGAAATCTACGATAAGTATTCGCTTGATATCGAAGTTGGCCAGGGCGTACTTGGCAGCTATGGCTATGTTGTTAAACAGACAAAAACCCATGGCTTGCCAGCATGTAGCATGATGTCCTGGTGGTCTAACCAAGGCAAAGGCGCTGTTAACTTGCCTGTTCATTACCGCGTCAACTGCGGTCAGAGCACCACCGGCAGCATAGATAGCTGCTTTGTAGGAACCTGGTGACATTACTGTATCAGTGTCAAGCCAGCCGCCGCCTCTTTCCGCCTGCCTTTGGATGTGGGAAATGTATTCTGGGGCATGCACTGCTGACAATTCGTCAACTGTTGCTTCGCGTGGAGATAATAAGATGAATTTGTCCTGTTGCTGGTTTTCCTCAAGGTGGGACATAGTGGTTACCAGTCTCTGGGCGTTTTCGACGTGAGTCCCGGTATCGTGCTCAAGATAGACCGGGTCGTAAATCAGGCCGACTCTCATTATGGCTCTGTCTCTCGATGGCTATTTAGCAGGCAATCTGTAGGCAAAAGCAGCCATATGATAGCAAAGCTGGGTCAGTTAAGCAATAAATACATGCACTTTGTGTTGTTACGAACCTTTCTCCTTGCGTGATTTTCAGAGAGCGCTTCGCCTTTTCTGTCATTCTGAGTGTAACGAAGGATTTCACATAGTCCTTTTTGCGGAGACTGCCCCAATCTAGATTCTTCGGTCGTCCCGATAAAATCGGGACTCCCTCAGAATGACATAAATTGTAAATGACCTGTCTATACCGGATTTGTTTTATTTAAGCACAGGTGATAAACTCGTAGGCCAACGAAAAAGGGTAAATAGGGAAGAGTAGCTAATGTTCTCGACGGAAAGAGGGGCTGCTAACCTTTTAATTGGGGTTGTTATCGGGCTGATAGTGCTCAAGGTCACTGTTGGCTGGCTCAGTGGCAGCATCAGTGTATTAGCCCAAGCAGCAGATAGCTTTCTCGACCTCTTCGCTGGAGTGGTTACATTTTTCGCCATTCGCATCGCTACCAAGCCGGCTGATAGAGGGCATCCCTTTGGGCATGGTAAGGTGGAGGATATGGCTGGTGTAGTACAAGGGGTGCTTATTTTCATCGCTGCCGGGCTAATAATCTTTTCATCAGTTCAACGCATAATAAATAAAACCAGTGTAGAGTTGGCTGAGGCGGGCATAGGTGTGATGGTAATCTCCGTAATCACTAGTGTGTTTCTCTCACGTCATCTGCGCAAGGTATCTCAGGCTACCGGTTCGATTGCTCTCGAGGCCAACGCACGCAATATCAATGCTGACATCTACTCAGCCACAGCAGTACTAGTCGGGCTAATAGTAGTGCGCCTTACTGGCCTGAACATTCTGGATTCGATAGTGGCTATCGGTATGGCAATTTATATTGTGAAACTTGCCTATGATACATTAGGTAAACCACTTCTAGGGCTGGTGGATGCCAGTCTTCCTCCTTCTGAGCAGGCGGTGATAGAATCCTGCCTGGCTGAATGGCGTGGTCAGGAAATTGTTGGCTTCCACGAGTTACGCACCCGCCGTTCTGGAAACCAGCGCTATGTAGACCTCCATCTGGTAATGGCTAAGGATGCTAGTCTGGAGCAGACTCATCAGGTGTGTGACTTATTGGAACATGACATCCAGGCAAAATTGCCTCGGTCTAACGTTACCATTCATGTCGAGCCTTGCGACGGCAAATGTAAGCAGTGCCCTATTGATTCCTCTGCATGTCAGACAAAGTAAGTGGCTTTGTTACTCGAGTTGCAGCGCCGATTCAATAAGACTTTTGGCGAGAAAACGCAGGATTATATCCTGGGCACGTTGCATTGCATTTCGCAGTTCAGGCTTACCGAATGCTGGTTGCCATTCGTGCCATAGCTCGTCGCTCACTACCAGGAGATTACAGATTTTGACTTTGCGAACTTGTCCCAGCGTGTACATTGCTGAGGTTTCCATGTCCACACCTAAAATTCCCCGCTTACGATATGCCTCGACCTTGGTCACAAGCTCTCGATAGGGAGCGTCCGTGGTCCAAAGTGGACCAGACAAGACTTTTACACCCTCTGTCTGACAACACTCTAGGAGGATTTGGCGAAGTCGAGGATTGGGGCTAAAGGATGTCTTGTCGTCAAGATAGTGGGCAGATGTTCCCTCCTCACTGATACAAGATGTGGGGATAAGGAGGGTTCCCACAGGAGCTGTGGGCTGAAGGCTTCCGGCGAACCCTATGCCGATGAAAACACGTGCACCACAGGCAATCATTTCTTCCATAATCATAACAGTGCCTGGTGCGCCCACCGGGACGAGTGCGAACGAAACACGATGTCCTTCCAGCTCTCCGGTATAAAGAGGATATCGTCCTCTGTACATCCAGTCTTGCGATAATTGAGCACCAATATTCTCGGCTAGTGATTGCACGACTCTTCGGCTCCAGGAAAGCACTACCATAGGCGCCACTCCGAGGTCATCTATAGCTACCTGCCGCTGCGCTGCGTACCAGCTTACAAACATTTGAGCCGTAAACCGTTCATCCATTGTGTTTATCTCCTGCTTGTCCTCATTATACGCAGCATCCAAAAGTTGAATATTTTATCTGATTGTAGTGTTCAGTTCTCTGTTTTTCCTGTTAGGTTCTGTGATTGTTATTGTAGTAGTATCCATTCTACTTGTCCACATAAGGTATTGACACATTCAAAGATGGTGCTACAATAGTCGTATTCTTTTGGGGAGGTGGAAGATGCAAAGGACATATACCCCCTACAAGGCTGGCCTGTCCTCATTGTGGTAGTGATAGTTTTCATATGCGAAAAGGATTCCATCTCCTTGCCCGTTTCAGGCGTCATAAATGCAAGGGTACATTCTTTAGAGCCAGACGCATGAGGCAAAGGCCTTTTAAGCATTGATACAATAGTCTCGATTTATCCCTCGGAGATATATCATGAGAAGTTGCTTGTTGTGGCTTATTGTCATTGGTATATTGATTGCTCTTCTTGGATTTCTTGTCATCTTCAACGATGTGCTTAAAATTCCCCTTATTGATTTCTTTAAGGGATATGAAGGCTGGTTTATTGCTATTGGTCTTTTGATTGCCGTTGTGCTTGCCATCCTGTTTTTCTCCGATAAGCCGAGAAAGAAATGACCTGCCATGTTTTGTAAATCCCCAACTGGCTATGCTGATTAAAGTAAAGCCGTAGAGTGTGATGAAAATAGGAAATCCTAAAAGACCTACACCGAATAATGCTAAACCAAGAGATAAGGCGAAAAGAATTACTAGAAGCCTTTTGTCTCCTAAACCATCTTCTGAGTGTATACCTGTAATAGGGGTATAGTTGCCATAATTGAAATCATCATTTAACACTGAATGGAGGATATGCTATATTTATGGCGAACGGGTCTCGCAAAGACACATTTCCTCGGGGGTAACGTGGCATAAATGAAAATACTACACACCGCTGATATTCATCTAACGGAATATCAGGACGAAAGATGGCAGACTCTCGAAAGGCTGCTCGAACTGGGACAAGAGAACGAGGTCGATGTTTTTGCAATATCTGGCGACCTTTTTAACAAAGACTTTGATGCGGAAAACTTGAAACCTGAAATTCGCAAGCTATTCTCAAACACCCGCTTTAGGGTTTTAATAATTCCGGGAAATCATGATAAGGACTCATACTCGAGCGGCATGTATTTTGGAGCAATGGCCAATGTTTTGGGCAATGCACCTTTTGAGGAATATGGTGACGTAAGAATACTAGGATTCCCTTTTGAACCTGTGTATGGAGAGGAGCTTGTGGGGAAAATTCAGGCCTTGGGCAACTCGCTAAGGGATGATAAAAAGAATATCCTGCTGTGCCACGGGGAACTTCTGGACGTTTTTCACTTTAAGATGTCCAGAGCAGATTTTGGTGACGAGGGTGAAGGCAGATATATGCCATTTAAGCTGTCTTATTTCGAAGGACTAAACCTTGACTACGTACTTGCAGGACACTTCCACACCAGCTTTGATGTTAGACATTTACCAAACGGGGGATACTTCGTATATCCGGGCTCTCCCGTTTCAATAACCAAGAGAGAGGTAGGACAAAGAAGCGTCAATATTTTCGAGGTCGGCCAGCCACCACAACAATATTTACTTAACACGCCTCATTACGAGCAAGTGTCAATAGAACTTGATCCTCTTGCAGGGGTGCATCCTCTGGAAATGGTCAAAGAACATCTTCAGGGTGCGCACGCGGAGTCAAAGGTCATTCTGACAGTTTCCGGCTATATCAATAGCGAAAAGGCCAAAATATCTGAGACGGATCTTGATAATCAAATAAAAGAGCTGACGACGGGAAAATGCGCCGATTACCACTGTGATTTCAAAGACATACGCAGAATAGTTGAAGATGATTTGTTCAAGACGTTCGAAAACAAACTCCTGGACTCCGGTTGCGAGGAAGCGAAGGCAAAGCAAATGAGGGATATAGGCATCAGGGCAATGATGAAGGCACGGCGATGAAAATAAGGGAATTTTCAATCAGACGATACGGGCCTTTGCCAGATACGGGTCGAGTCCAACTATCCGGTTTTTCCTTGATATACGGTAAAAACGATGATGGCAAGACTCTCACCATAGACGCCATTGTAAGACTGTCCCTCAAAGCTGGCAGAGTAATCTTTTCAAATATAGACAGGGTTGATCACGAGCCAGATGGTTATTTGATTGTAGAATATGGGGGTAAGGAGATAAAAGTTCCGGAGAAGGGGTATTTGGCAGATATAGCCAAACTAACTCCCCAAGACCTTCGCAACGTCTTCATAATAAGAGATAGCGACCTTTCCATTCCTTCGGAGAACGAGATAGACTTTTACAAAGACGTCACAGACCGTCTTACTGGCCTAAGATCTGGCGAGATCTCCCGGATAAGACAGAGCCTTAAAGAGATGGGCAAATTAACCAGAGCAGACAGTAGTGCACAGCTTGCTGACAGTAAGGATTTCGATTATGTGGGCTCTAGGATAAAAAGGGCCCGCGGGTTGATTGATGAGATAGACCAGTTGGAAAAAGAACTCAGGCGTGAAGGTTTTGATGAGCTTGAGAAGGGAATCTTCACGGCTAAAGCAGGTCTGAACCAATGCGAACAGGAACTTAAGAATCTTGAAGATGCTCGAAAAAGAGGAAACTATGAAGAGGGAAGTAAGGCGCTCGCAGCGCTTGATTCAGCGATTAAGCAACTTACTGCACTCCAATCTTACAGCGACAACGACGAGCAAATATGGAGTGGGGCTGAAACAAAGATTAGAACTTATAAAGAAGATGTAGAGAGCCAGTTAGTTTCCGAACTGGATGAAAAGATAAAAGAGCACAAAGACGAAAAAGACAAATTAAGTCAAAAAAAGCCAGAGTTCGACGTCCTTAAGAGTATTAAGGCAGAAATAGACAGACAAATTGAACCAGAAAAATTGCTGTACGAAATCAAAAGCGGGGAATTAGCGTCCTACAAAACAATGAGCAGGTTTTCTGTTGCTGCGGTAATAGTTGCAATTTTGCTGCTGTCGATTTCTGCGGTCGGAATCGTCCTAAGACCAGCACCGCCCTTCTATATATTGTCTGCCGTCTCCTTCATTGGATTAATTGTTTCAGCAATCTTCAGTCTTTTTCCTGTACAGAAAAAAGCGTGGCTTGCGGGATTATTTGCGAGAATCAAAATGAGGGCTTCGAGATTGAATCTTGCCGGAGAAACATTTGACGAGATCGTGGGAAACATTCAAAAATTCAACGCGACATACCAGAAAAGGGAAACGGAAATACAACAACTTAGTAGCAACGTCATGACCTTGGAAACGCAGATTAGGGATCTCAGGGAAAAGGATTTACCAGATGTCAGGGGTAAAATTCGTGAGGCTGAAAACGAAATAGATTCTGTGAAAAAAAAGGTGGATGTAGAGACCCTTCAAGGATACAGGGAAAGGCTTAAGTCAAAGGTGACGTGTGAAAAATCGGTAGCTGAACGAATTGGTATATTAAACACTCTTTTTGGCTCAAGGGGCAAACTGCCGGAGGAAAACCTACCATTTTGGAGAAGCGAGATTAGCGCGCTCGAACAGTTCAAAGATATAGCTAAAGATGTAACATACAGCGAACAGGCATTTACAGGATTAAATGGGCGTATCACTGAACTCCGACAACAAGTGGAACAGCTTAGGGGGAAGATGAGCGATTACTCCAAACAGTTGGATACGATAGAAAGGGAAGCAAATGAGATTCTGCTATTGGAGGACGATTACATATACTGCAATACATCTCAAGACCTGAAAGCAATTCAGGATAAACTTGAGGGCTTCGTACACAGAGTTGAAGAGACCAGGGACAATACTCTTGCGGTGATGAAGATCTTTGAGGGTGTTGAGCAGGAAGAAGCAGAAAAAATATCCGAACTTTTTGGCAAAGATAGTCCAGTCTCCAGGTATTTTTCCGAGATCACAGATGGCATCTACCAAGAAGTGGAGTTGGTCCCTGACGATTCTAACAGAAGGCGAATTCGCGTTAAGTTTGGTAATGGTAATGTACTGTATGCCGATCAGTTGCTCGGCGGTGCTTACGACCAGCTATATCTATCAGTTCGGCTTGCCCTCGGAGAAAAGCTGCTGAAGGGAGACACAGGCTTTTTCATAATGGATGACCCGCTCGTTAAAGCCAGTCAAGATAGACTACAACGCCAGCTTGACATATTAAGAAGGGTTTTCAGAGTAGGTTGGCAGATCATCTACTTTACAGCAAAGAATGAAGTAGTGGATGGTCTCAAACATGATATAGACACTGGCAAGGTCAGTTACCTGGAGCTCCAGAGTATATTCCCCAGATGAAGTTTTAGCAGACTAATGTCAGAAGTGTTTCCGGATTTTAGCACCGATCAACGCTGTTGTTGTTATGACGGCATGAAAGACAGACTCGACTTTAACAGTTGAAAATTACCACCGAAGCTAGACCATCTACCCATCAAATACAATTTCAGCCTTCACAAGGCAAAATGTTGTGAGACGTTTTTTCAGAAATATATTGACATATCACCTATAA
>Ga0194110_10007679_pt1 | contig 12378 bp, 13 predicted proteins | sample TA2Kig1200mmetaG_FD_146192 | JGI IMG/M metagenome (GOLD analysis project Ga0194110, IMG submission 146192) | Freshwater microbial communities from Lake Tanganyika, Tanzania - TA2015032 Kigoma Deep Cast 1200m | ecosystem: Environmental > Aquatic > Freshwater > Lake | place: Tanzania: Lake... | reverse complement strand
TGTCTATGGGATTTGGCAGAGCGTCCCACTAATCAACAAAAGAAGGGCAAAACTAATCAGGCTTCGGTAACACAATTTATGACGCAACCATGCCCAGTTTGGTAACAGTTTATTTTGACGCAACACGAGCTGACAGCATAGAGGCTGTTTAGCAACTCCTCTCCATCATTGCGACCATCAGCCCTTTCACATGTGTACCCTCATGTGTACCCTGAAGAATAGCCTTTTCCCATGTCATTCTGAGCATAGCGCAGAATCTCACAAGTACATGTGGTAAAATTAGGATTAGCCCAGCGCATTTCAGCTGGTGAAATCGAGAGGGGAGGAAAATCATGGCTCTTCTAGACGTACTGAAACAGAGAAAAAGCATCAGGGATTTCATAGATAAACCTGTGGAGCGGGAAAAGATAATGATGTGCCTCGAGGCAGCGAGGATATCCCCCTCTGCCTGCAATTCACAACCATGGAAGTTTATAGTCGTTGATGACAGGCAATTGAAGAACAAGCTCTGCGATGCCGCATTCAGCGGCATTTACTCGGCAAACTCCTTCTGCAAAACGGCACCAGTTATAGTTGCTGTCGTCTCTGAAAAGTCTAAATTTCTAGCTAGAATTGGCGGGATGTTCCGCGGCACGGAATACCACCTTATAGACCTAGGAATAGCCTGTGAGCATTTTATACTTCAGGCTGTAGACCTAGACCTGGGAACCTGCTGGATAGGCTGGTTTGACGAAGGGGCAGTCAAGGCATTATTAAACGTCCCGCAGCAGAAAAAGATAGATATTCTAATAGCCTTAGGCTATTACGACCCGGCAAAACTAAGCGCAGAGCATGACAGGGAACCAATAGACAAAATCGCGTCCTTTAACTCTTATTGAGTCCTGCGATTTCCCTTGCTCACTACCGCTCCATAAGCTTAAGCGCTGCATCCACGATACGCTTGGTGCCAGGTAGAACTTGGTCTTCAAGCTCCCGGCAATATGGTATCGTTTCTTCAGTGCAGACTCGGCCATATTGCACTGGTATCCCTGCCTCCAATACGACTGCGGCAAGCTCTCCTGAGAGCCCGAAGTCTCTGTAGTCCTCGTCCACAACCAACAGACGTCCGCTTCTGGAGACAGCCTGACACAGCGCCTCCTTGTCTAACGGCGAAACGGTTCTTAAGTCCAGCACACCGGCAGAGATACGTTTCTTTTTGAGTATCGCTGACGCCTCCAGACAGCGGTGAACGCCCACAGCTAAGCTCACCAGCGTAATGTCTTTGCCTTCACGCCGCATAGCTGCCTTCCCCAGCGGCGCAGGCATCCATTTGTCAGGAACAGGACCGCTGGTGCCTTCCGCCGGCACGTCATACTGCACAGTTTTGCGACCACCCGAACCTAAGAAGTCCAGCATGTTGCTGGCAAGAAGCTTGTGCTCCAGATAGACCACCGGCCCTTCATGTTCAATGGCCGAGAGCATCAATCCGCCGGCATCTGCAGGATTTGACGGTACTACTACAGTCAAGCCGGGAATGTGTGCCAGCCAGGCCCACAGGCTCTGCTCATGTTGTCCACCATCACCATAGCCACCACCACACGGAGCCCGGACGACCATGGGAACCTTCCATTTACCACCGGAGAACGCTTCCAACTTAGCTGCATGGTTGAGCAGTGCATCCACAGCCACCCCAATGAAGTCCACCATCATCACCTCTACCACCGGTCGCAGGCCCGCCATGGCAGCCCCCACTGCAGCCCCGACAAATGCAGCCTCACTGATGGGAGCAGGACGAACTCTCTTTTCCCCGAAGCGCACAAAGAGGCTAGTGCGCAGCCCATGAACATCCTCGCCAAAGACTACAATCCTAGGATCATCAGCCATAGCCTGGGCCAGCGCATCATCTATGGCATCGGCAAAGGTCATCGTTTTCATTATCTATCTCCCCCATTGTAGCTATGACAATGCAATACCCACCGCCTGTTGGATTTCCTTCGCTACCTCTTTCTCAATTTCATTGAGGCGAGATTTGTCTGCTTTTAACCTCTGCCTAACACGGTAAATAGGATCACGGCGCTTACTGTACTTCTCAGCCACCGTTCGACCAATCAGAGACGTTATTGAGCCAAGACTGGCAATACGCTCACCCGGGGATGCCCCTTTCCTTGCCGGTAAGGAGCGCAGTAGCGGTCCGACCATTCCCACCATCGATTCTAGAGATTTCCGTAATGGCGTGTAACCCAAGAAGTGCCCTTCAGGCCTGATGCAGTGAGCCAAAAGAAAGGTAGGACCGTTATTTTTACGTGCCTTTTCAACTCCCTGCCTCGCTGCATTCCATACCGCCTCCACATCTGTCCCATCCACCTCAAGCGCCGGCATGCCGAAGCCCTTGGCACGGTCAAGCAAGTTTCCACCTGTTACATGCTGGGAACGGGTGGTAATTGCCCATTCGTTGTCTTTGCAGACAAAGAGCACGGGCAGCTTCCAAGCGACGGCAAGGTTAAAGGATTCCAAAAGCATGCCCTGGTTCATAGCTCCGTCTCCGAAAAAAGCCACAGCTATATTCCCTGGACGGAGATGCTGGGCAGCTAAGGCAAAACCAGCAGCTACGGGACCTGCTGAACCTACGATACCTGAAGATGCCGCAAAATGTTCGTGAGAAAAGAGATGCATGTGCCCACCCATACCACAACAGAGACCATCAGCACGACCCAGAAACTCTTTAAGAATAAGTACCAAGTCTACGCCACGTACCACCAATGGCGGCGTGCCGCGATGGTCAAGGGCCATGGCATCTCCATCCTTAAGGTGCGCCACTATACCGGCAGCGATAGATTCTTCTCCGACACCGAGGTGCATCTCCCCAGAGATCTTCCCCTTCTCCCACAAATCCGTGACCGCCTCTTCAAACCGCCGACTGCGTAGCATTTGCCGGTAAAGCAACCACAAATCAGGCCCCATGCTCCCCTCCTCGTTTGATTAATTATAGCAGTAATTTCCGACAATACAAGGTGCTGTACCAAGACTTTGCCTAATCCATCCGCTTTTGTTATCATCTCAAAGTATGCAAATTAAGCTAGCTTTTCTCGGTGCTGCTCAGAGCGTCACCGGCTCATGCTACCTCATCGAGACTGGCAACTTCAGGTTCCTGATAGACTGCGGGCTTTACCAGGAGAGAGAATTCAAAGGACGGAACTGGAAACCTTTTGCCATTCCACCTGAAACTCTGGATTGCGTCCTTCTAACCCATGCCCACCTCGACCATAGCGGACTTTTGCCCAAGCTGGTTAACGAAGGTTTCCGCGGCACCATTTACTGCTCGGCTGCCACCACTGAAATCGCAGAAATCATGCTCCTCGATTCAGCAAAAATCCAGCAAGAGGACGCGGTGTTTAAGAAAAAGAGACACCAAAAAGAGAGGAGAAAAGGCCCCTATCCAGAAGTTCCTATGTACACGATGGATGACGCCAGAGCTTCCTTTCCACTTTTCTCTCCTGCCAAATACGGAAAAACCGTCAGTATAGATGAAGGTATTGAAGCCACCTTCTATGATGCAGGTCACGTGCTGGGCTCATCGATGATAAAGGTCAGGATACAGCAAAACGGGGAGCACAGGACAATTCTTTTCTCCGGAGATATTGGTCGCCGTAATAAGCCTATACTCCGTGACCCCACACTGTTCGAAGAAGCGGACTACGTCATCGCGGAGTCTACGTATGGTGACAGGTTGCTTGAGCCTTTAAAAGACACAGCCAACAAGCTGGCCGATGTCATAAACACAACCGTGAAATCCAAGGGGAATATAATCATTCCCAGCTTCGCCCTGGAGCGGTCTCAGGAGATATTGTACTACCTCAACAATTTCCTTATCGAAGACCGCATCCCGCACCTGATGGTTTTCATTGACAGCCCTATGGCAGTTAGCATCACGGGAGTGTTCAAACATCACCCTGACCTGTTCGATAAAGAGATGGTCAAGCTTATGCGCCAGAAAAAGTCACCCTTTGACTTCCGCGGCTTACATCTGGTAAGAACGGCTGAGGAGTCAAAGGCGATAAATCGGATAAAAGGTACCATTATTGTAATCGCCGGCTCCGGTATGTGTACCGGCGGCAGGATAAAACACCATCTGGTAACCAACATCTCAAGGAAGGAGAGCACCATACTCTTCGTCGGATATCAGGCAGCAGGAACTTTAGGCAGGGAAATAGTTAACGGCGCCAAAAAAGTCAGGATACTGGGGCAGCACTATCCCGTTAAAGCCAAAATAGTACAGATAAACGGCTTCTCGGCACATGCCGACAGGGATGAACTTCTCAACTGGCTGTCAAGTCTACGCAATCCTCCCAGACGCCTCTTCGTAACCCATGGCGAATCAAGCATATCACAGCATTTCGCCGGCTTGGTCAGAGGCAAGATGGGATGGAAGGTGGCTGTACCTGAATATCGGGAGGAGTTTCTACTCGATTAGAGCCTAACCCAGACCCGTTTGAGACACCGCTCTCCTGCCTACAATTTGATGCTTTATATACCACTGCTGAACTGTGTCAACCACTTCATCAGGCGTGTCGCAGACTCTTAGTAAGTCGAAATCATCCTCAGAGACGAACCCCCTGGCTAAAGTTTCGTTCCGCAGCCAGTCAAGGAACCCATTCCAGTATTTACTATCAAAAAGCACCACGGGGAAAGGTTTTATCTTGCCGGTCTGCATCAATGTCAGCACCTCGCTTAATTCGTCAAGCGTTCCCATTCCACCCGGCATTATGACAAAAGCAGTAGCGTACTTCACCAGCATGACTTTCCTGGCAAAGAAATGCTTGAACGTTATCGCCTTGGTGGTATAAGGATTGCAAATCTGCTCCTCAGGCAGGTCTATATTCAATCCGATTGAGGCAACTCCAGCTTCGAGAGCGCCTTTGTTGGCCGCTTCCATAACACCGGGCCCGCCACCACTTATAATTGAAAAGCCCAATTCACCAAGCCGACGGGCTATCTCCTCTGTCTTTGCATAGAGTTCATCATCTGGCTTAAGTCGAGCTGAGCCGTATATAGTTACTGCTGGTTCTATACCTGAAAGCTTATCAAATCCCTCCACCAATTCTCCGATTATCCGGAACATCCGCCATGCCTCTTCTTTAGCTAATTTGTTTATTTCATATTCTGGTGTCATGTCTCCCTCCGCTTCAATCAGATATTACCACACTGTATGGAAAAAGTGCCAGTGTATCAAGCAAAGTCCTTGACACAACTCGGCAAGCAATCTACACTATTGACAGTCTGTGAGGTGTAATGCAATGATATGCCCCACCTGTAAGAGCGATATGATAGTTGTCGAATATCATGACATCGAACTCGACCATTGCAACGACTGCCACGGCGTATGGTTCGATTCTGCTGAGCTCGAGCTGTTGTTGAAGTCCCTGAACCTTGACAGCCAGAACCTGCTGCTCGACGATATAGTAAAATCGCCGGAAGTCGAGTCATCGGGAAAAAAGCGAAAATGTCCCATCTGCAATAAGAAAATGAAAAAAACAAACATCGGCAAGCATCCCGAGTTATTCATAGACGTTTGCCCGCAAAAACATGGGCTTTGGTTCGATGGCGGTGAGGTAGCTCAATTGCTGAAACAGCTAACCGGGAAAAAACCAGCACGGCAGGACGCTCAACAACAGGTGATAAGTTTCCTGGGAGAAACATTCGAGGCTGAGGCTTAGCTGCAACCATAAAAGCACATAATAAAAAGATGAGCAAACATTAAGGAGGGTTACTCATGACAGCAGTCTGGATTGTCATCGGCATAATAGTCATTATTATTATCGCATTCGTCGCCATCTACAACAGCCTGGTCAGGCTGCGCAACCAGGTAAAAAACGCCTGGGCGCAAATCGATGTCCAGCTAAAAAGGCGATATGACCTTATTCCAAATCTTATCGAAACCGTCAAGGGCTATATGAAGCACGAGCGGGAAACGCTCGAAGCCGTAACCAAAGCCCGCAACCTCGCCCAGCAGCTATCATCCGCCGGGGCAGGCGAGCGAGGTAAGGTTGAGGGAGAGCTAAGCTCTGCCCTGAATCGGCTGCTGGCAGTGGCTGAAAGATACCCCGACCTCAAAGCCAGCCAGAATTTCCTGGCTCTACAGGAAGAGCTGACCTCAACCGAGAACAAGATAAGCTTCTCCCGCCAGTTCTACAACGATTCAGTGCTGCACTACAACAACAAGACGCAGATGTTTCCGTCTAACATCGTAGCCGGCATGGCTGGCTTCAGGGCGAGTGAGTTCTTCGAGGTCACCGTAGCCGCCGAGAAAGAAGCGCCGAAAGTCAGCTTCACTTAATCAATACAGGAGAAATCCCAAATGCAAATCCCCGAACAATAGCATCCGGGATTTTATGCCTGGGATTTCGTGCTCATTCTTATGTGGGAACAAATCAGGTCTAACCAGACCAGGTCGGCGATGCTCGTAGTTTGGATGGGAGTATTGCTGCTCCTGCTCGGCTATTTCCTGGGCTTATATTTCTTCGATAGCGGCACAGGCGGTCTAATCATCGCCCTTATATTATGGGTAATAATGAATTTTGTCGCCTATTTTCAAGGGGATAGCATCCTGTTGGCCGTGACAGGAGCGAGAAAAATTGGCCCTGATGATCACCCCCGCCTCTACAACGTAGTTGAAGAAATGAAGATCGCCTCAGGGCTGGAAAGAATGCCAGACATATACATCATGGACGACCCGGCACTGAACGCCTTTGCCACCGGCCGAGACTCAAATAAGGCTACCGTAGCCGTGACTGCAGGGCTACTATCTAAACTCAACCGAGATGAGCTTCAGGGAGTAGTCGGGCATGAAATGGCTCACATCAAGAACCGGGATGTGCTATTGATGGCAATGTGCAGCATTCTTCTCGGCACCATAGTCATTCTAGCCTGGCACGCCTCAAGATTCATGCTTTTCGGCGGCATGGGCAGGACCAGAAGAAGCTCCTCTTCAGGAGGCGGCGCAGGTCAGATTATCATCATCGTTGTGGCTATCGCCTTGATGATACTGGCTCCAATCATGGCTCAACTCATTTACTTCGCTATTTCCAGGAGAAGAGAGTACCTAGCTGATGCCTCATCAGCCCTGTACACCAGATATCCAGAGGGGTTAGCCTCAGCCTTAGAAAAATTAGCAGCCTCAACCGAGGAGCTAAAATCAGCCAATAAAGCCACAGCGCCGATGTTTATCGTCAATCCATTTCGAAAGCAAGGTATGGCTGCCGAGAACCTCACCAGCACCCACCCACCAATATCCGAGCGAATACACATACTGCGCTCCATGGCTGGTGCTTCTTTTTCTGACTATGCTCTGGCTTATCGGCAGGTTCGCAATACCAGCAAGGTATTAATCCCCACCGCTGCCGCAACAGCTGCCGGGACTGTCGCTCTGCGAGCAGCACAACCAGAGGCACCAGAAAAACTAGAAGAAGTCCAACGGGTTCGAGAGACCTCGAACTTATTGTGGAACCTCAGCGACTACAAAACGATAACCTGTGCCTGCGGCACCAAGTTACGGTTACCACCCAGTTTCAAGGAGCCCGCAATCAGGTGCCCACACTGCGGTATGATTAACCCGGTTTAAAAGGAGGAAAGCAATGGAATTCAAGGACTTGCTGTACGCTGAAAAAGATCAGGTAGCCTGGATTACGCTGAATCGGCCTAAAGCCTATAATGCATTAAGTATGAACCTTTCGGATGAGATGGTAAGTACCATAGAAATGGTGCGCAAATCCACCACATTGAAATTTCTGGTGATAAAAGGTGCCGGCAACAACTTCTGCGTTGGCGATGACATTACAGAGATGCCTCAGTGGGGCAATGCAAATGAAGTCATGCGCCGTGTGCGATACTATCAAAATATGGCCAACCAACTTGAAGAATTGGACAAAATAACCATCGCTGCCGTGGATGGGTACGCCGTCGGTGGTGGCCTCGAGATCACCATGGCTTGCGATTTCGTCATCGCCACAGAACGCGCCAGATGGGGAATGCCTGAGGTGGACGTGGGGATTACACCCGGGTGGGGTGGAACTACACGCTTGGCTCGCCTAATCGGCCGGCGCATGACAAAAGAGATCAATATGCTAGGTGCGCTCCATCATGCCCGCAGGGCCGTGGAATTAGGACTTTGGAATCGGGTTGTACCTAATGACCAACTCGATGCTGAAATGGACAGTTTGCTGGAATTATTGCGTACCAAACACCAGCAGGGGCTGCGACAATTGAAGTTCATAATCAACCGCGGTGTGGAATGCGACCTTTACACGGCGCAGGGTTTCGAGGCATTGTCTGGGGCGCTGATTGGAGCAATTAGCGGTTGGCAGGAAATAGAGGATGCGGACAGAGGCACCGGGGTAGATGCTTTCATCCGCAAAAACGAACTCTGGAACGAACGCCGCAGCTTGGCCACAAACTTCTGGGTGGATTAGGTAACTATGCCCCCAAACGAACTTGGAGGAGTACATGCCAGTGAGGGACCAATTTCCACCGCTGCCGCAACAGCTGCCGGGACTGTCGCTCTGCGAGCAGCACAACCAGAGGCACCAGAAAAACTTGAAGAGGTCCAAGGGCTCGAGAGACCTCGAACTTATTGTGGAACCTCAGCGACTACAAAACGATAACCTGTGCCTGCGGCACCAAGCTGAGGGTACCACCCAGCTTCAAATGGTCTGAAATCAGGTGCCCACACTGCGGTATGATTAATCCAGTCTGAGAAGGAGGTTACAACTAATATTTCGTTCTGCCACGCCTCTGAATCTCGATTACTACATGGGCGACACAGAGATGCTGAGCACAAAGTTCTATTAAGTTTACTGGATATCAATAAAAAGGAATCAAATTACGGAATTAGAGCGGCTACAGCCATATTTACTAAAGAAATTTGAAGAGTGGATTTATGAACGGCAGAGAGTTCATCTAGCTAGCGCTCGGCCACTATCAAGCGAGGAAAAATCACAATTAGGCGGATACTTCGAGAAGAAGATACTCGATAAGGCTCAAGTAGCCAGCGTCCAGCGAATTTCGAACCCGGAGTTTTATGATGACTTTGCAAACTCAGGTGTACCCATTCCCCTAGATTTCAGTACAGCCGTCGGCCTTACTCTGGTAGAATGTATCCTTATTCGTAAGGAGCCTTGGTCTAATCCCCCTTCTGCAATTTCAACCTTATTTCATGAGCTGGTACATGTAGTCCAAATCGACATTTTGGGCTTAAGGAAACATATCGAGTTGTATGCTGATAGTCTGATGCAGGGCGGTTACCAATATCACAGTGTCATATTCGAAAGGCAGGCTTATGCCCTTTCTGATAGATTCGTTGAAGGGAAGTCCCTATTTTCAGTGGGCGAGGCCGTCAAGAAAGAACTGAAACGCGCCGGGCATTTGTGACATCAAGCAATGGACCTTAAGCCCACACATCAAATGGACTTGTGGCTATCGCTGCAATATAATAAAGAACCAACTCGGAGCTAGCACTGAGCATCACGAAACAGAAGCAATAGAGAATTCAATCTACACCTTGAAACGAACATGGAGGGATAAATGCCATCGGAAAAGGCTAAAAGGAAGAAAGTCGAAACAAACATCCGCCAGATGGAGATAGATGACATTAGCTCTGTCTATCATCTAGGAGAGCAGCTTTTCACCAGCGAAGAGTTCCCTATCCTCTACCGGACATGGGATCAATATGAGGTAACAGATTATTTCACCTCCGATCCCGATTATTGCCTGGTTGCCGAGACCGAACCGGATGGGGAAATTGTCGGCTTCGTACTAGGTACCACCATTGAAAAGGAAGGCACCGCCTGGAAGAAATACGGATACCTGAGCTGGATAGGGGTAGATGAAGCTTTCCAGAGAACCAACTTGGGCATTCGCTTGTATAGGAAGCTAGAACAGAGGCTACGGAGAAATGGAGTCAGGATGATTATAGCTGATACCGACGCTGACAATGAGGCAGCTATTGCCTTCTTCGAGGCAATGGGCTTCTCCCTAAGCAGCCAACACGTTTGGCTAGCTAAAACAATCCGCCGACCGAACACGAAAGCCGCCAGACCTGAGAACTCATCAACAATCACGTAAATCACGAGCAGGGCACATGAAGTTAAGTTCTAGTCAGTCAATGAATGTAAAACCTGAGAGGCTGAAAAAGCTTCTCAAGGACCTGGTGGACATATACAGCCCATCAGGCAAAGAAGAGGAAGTTATCGAGTTTGCCGAGCAATACCTCAAGAAGCATGGCCTGGCGGTAAGCAAACAAGAAGTCGATGAGAACCGCTTTAATCTGATAGCGTTTCCAGAGGGGAGAGATGAGGTAGACCTTTGCTTTGTAGGTCATCTGGATACTGTTACTGCCCACGACCTCGAAGTTTTCGGCTTCCACGAGGAAGATGACACTATCTTTGGCCTGGGAACTGCCGATATGAAAGCTGGCTGCGCCGCCATGATGGAGACATTCACCGTCTTAGCTAGCAGGAAAAAAGCTTCCCCGCCAGTAGGTCTAGCTTTAGTGGTTGGCGAAGAGGAAGACAGCAGCGGTGCCAAGGCGTTGATTCAGGAATACAGTTTCCCCTGGGCGGTGATTGGCGAGCCTACCAGCCTGACACCCTGTCTCGGCCACTACGGTTACCTTGAGATTCTGCTGCGCACCGAGGGGAAAAAAGTCCACTCCTCCATGCCGGAGCTGGGACAAAATGCTATTGAAACCATGCTCAAGCTGCTGCTGCAAATCACGGAGTACGCCAGTTCAGCACCACACGGACTGGTTTACAACATCAGGGAACTCTCAGGCTTCCCCGGAGGCTTCGTCGTGCCGGACGCCTGCGAGGCATGGCTGGATCTGCACCTGCCGCCTAACTCCAGGCTCGACGTACTTAAAACAGAGCTGGAGCAATTAGTCAAGACAGCCGGTGCCAGCATCAACGGCTTAAACGCCCGACTCAAATTCGAGGATACACATGCCGGCTACCGGATTTCCGAAGAGCGGCCGTTGATAAATAAGCTGAAGGAAACATATAGAAAGATGTCTCTCCCCTGGGAACCTCAAGACTTCAGGAGCCATTCCGATGGAAGCGTGCTCTGGGCTGCCGGTGTTGACCCCATCATCTTGGGACCTGGTCGGCTAGAAGCAGCCCACGCACCGGAAGAATCAGTCCCCTTCCAGCAGGTGGTGCAAGCTGCACAGCTATATCTGAATTTGGCATTGGCTCTATAAGCGCTCGATATGCACTATTTCTTTACCGATTTTGAATGGTGTGCCTTTGATTGTTTGGTGCTACACCGTGTTGTGAATTGAACAGAACGTCAGAAAGTCAACCTCTGACTTTATCTACAGGGTTGATGCAAATTTGTTGCGAACGTATAATACGAAACTAAATTAACAATAACTGAAGAAAGAGCATAAATTTAACATGGCGCAACGCTTTCTTTTAACGGAAGAATACAGTGCTGGCGCTTGCCTGCAAATTACAGGGTCCCATTATTAGTTACTATGTCAAATGTGAACATAACTCACGATCAACTAAAGCGTATTTTTGACCGAATGTTTGAAGACATTGGTGGGGAGTCTAATACTGACATTAAAACATATAGAGAACGCGCTCGTACTATTACTCGAGATGTCTTTTTTAGAGAAACCGTGTGGGCAATATGGGTAGCAGGAAAAAGCCGGGTGGCTACTGAATCCTTCCTCAACCGTGTACTAAAAAGAGGTTTTACTTGGGACTTTCAAGAAATTGCAGCATGGAACGAAAGCCAGCAGACACAATTTATGGAGAGCTTACATGGTTGGATAACTTCGCGCGGCCGTCCACACCATCGTCCAGTTCCTCGGGGTGCAGTTGGCAGGTGGAACTCACTTTTCTCGATTGCTAGAGAGCTGGCCAAATATCCAACGGAACGGGCATTCCGAGATGAATTTTTCGGTGGTAAGACTGAGAGTATTTTGCTGGATAAATCTGACATACAGCGACTCGCCAACAGAAAAATTCCCTATTTGAAAGAAGTGACCGCTCACTTCATAATTCGGAATATGGGAGGTGAGGCTATAAAGGTAGATCGGTGGGTTAAAGAATTCTTGAGCTACTATAGCTTATCCAAAGATAGCCTGGAGCCACTGTTGCACAAAGCCGCGATTCCACTTGGTCTGTTTGACGCTGTTCTGTGGTCTTATTGTGAGATGTTTGTGGGTGAGGTTAAGGCATTTCGCCAGTATTTTAACCGGTATTTCAATAACCAGGGGCAGCGTCACGTAACTGGTGGAAATTCGATCTAGCCATATCCTATACCCTTCTGTCATTTCAGTCAACCTTTAAGCAACCAGAGCTTCCTCTAAGAATTCCAATCTGATTGGTTCTTGCTCCAACG
>Ga0194110_10007676_pt1 | contig 12384 bp, 8 predicted proteins | sample TA2Kig1200mmetaG_FD_146192 | JGI IMG/M metagenome (GOLD analysis project Ga0194110, IMG submission 146192) | Freshwater microbial communities from Lake Tanganyika, Tanzania - TA2015032 Kigoma Deep Cast 1200m | ecosystem: Environmental > Aquatic > Freshwater > Lake | place: Tanzania: Lake... | reverse complement strand
TAATTCCCGGTGAGGTGGTTGAGGCGGAAGTGACAGAGGTGAAGAAAAAGTTCGCGCGCGCGCGGCTGGTGCGGGTGGTCACGGTGTCGCCGGACCGGGTGGAGCCGCGTTGCAAGTATTTTGGCGAGTGTGGGGGGTGTCAGTATCAGCATGTCGCATACGCCACGCAGTTGCGAGCGAAGCACAAGCAAATCGCGGACCTCTTCCAGCGTGTGGGTGGGCTCAGCGGCGCGGTGATTGATCCAGTGGTGCCGTGCCCGGAACCTTACGGCTACCGGAATCGTATCATGGTGCGGACGCAATGGAACAGGCGGCGGCAGCGCATCGAGTTGGGATTCTTGGGCTGTGATAACGAATTTGTGGTGAGCATCAACGAGTGCGCCATCGCAGAGCCCGGGCTGAACGAAGATTTGCAGAAGGTGATTGCGAATCCGCCGCCGCGCGGGGGCTTGAAGGTGACGTTGCGGGTGACGCCGGAGGGCTGGGTGGTGCCGCGTGATTCGTTCTTCCAGAATAATTTCTTCTTGTTGCCAAAGCTGGTGGCAACGGTGCGTGAGCGGTTGCGCGAGGCAGGGTCGCGTCGGCTGATTGATGCGTACTGCGGTGTGGGCTTCTTCGCGCTGGAGTTGGCAGACTTGGTAACTTCGTTTGTGGGCGTGGAGTATGACGGGCTGGCGATCAAGGCGGCGAAGGAGAACATGGCGTTGCGCGGGGTGACGAACGGGCAGTTCGTGGGCGGCGCGGCGGAGGATTACCTTGGCGGCCTGCTGGCGCGGCATCCCGGCGAGCCGACGACGTTAGTGGTGGACCCGCCCCGCACGGGCATCCCGCGCCCGGCGCTAGAGCGCATCCGTCGGGCGCATCCCCAGCAGGTGATTTATGTGTCGTGCCATCCCGCCACGCTTGCGCGGGACTTGCAGGTTTTGTGCGCGGATGGGGCTTACACGCTCGCGCGCGTGACGCCGCACGACATGTTCCCGCAGACGCAGCATGTGGAGTGTGTGGCGGACTTGCGGGCGGTGGCTCCGCCGCAGAGGGCGTCAGTAAGCCGCTAAAATCCATTCGCCATAGTTATTTCGCTTCACATCCTTGAGGCGGAAATAGAATATCTCCTCGGCAGCGTTTTTTGTAGGTGGGTGTGCTTCTAAGTTTGGACAAGTGCACGCTGTCTCATAGGGTATTCACGATTATGACTTCACGCCGTAACGCCAAGAGTAGTTCCTCCTCGAAGGCAGCCTCCCTCCCGGCTGGGCCGAAGACGTTCAGCAAGCTGATGGCGGCCAACCGTTCTGAGATTGCCATCCGCATCTTTCGCGCGGCAACGGAGTTAGGGTTGCGCACGGTGGCTGTTTACGCGCAGGAGGACCGCTTTGGCGTGCATCGTTTTAAGGCGGACGAGGCGTATCTGGTAGGGCAGGGGAAGGGACCGGTCGGTGCGTATCTGGACATCGAGAGTATTGTGGCTCTGGCGAAGGAGCGCGGGGTGGACCTGATTCACCCAGGTTATGGATTCCTCTCGGAAAACGCGGCTTTCGCTCGCGCATGTGCCAAGTCGGGCATCACTTTCGTCGGGCCTCGCCCTGAGCTTTTGGAAATGATGGGCGACAAGACGGCGGCGCGAACACTGGCACAAAAGATTGGTGTACCCACGCTGCCCGGCACGGAAGAACCCATTTCTGAGCGTGCCGGAGCGCTGAAGTTGGCCAAGGAGATTGGTTTTCCGCTGATCATCAAAGCGGCTTTCGGCGGCGGCGGACGCGGGATGCGCGTAGTGCACAAGGCCTCGGACTTGGCAAACTTACTCGATGAGGCACAGGCGGAGGCGGGCCGGGCGTTTGGCAATCCGGCGGTCTTTCTGGAGAAGTACATCCCTAACGCGAAGCACATCGAGGTGCAGATTCTCGGTGACCAGCATGGGAACGTTATTCATCTCCACGAACGTGACTGCTCAGTGCAGCGCCGGCACCAGAAGGTTGTCGAGGTGGCGCCGTCCTTTGGCCTACCGGAGCAAGTCATCAAGGAGCTGTGTGCCGCCGCGGCGCGCATGGCTTACGAGGTGCGTTACGATAACGCCGGCACCATCGAATTCCTCTACGATTTAGACAAGCACGAGTGGTTCTTCATCGAGATGAACCCACGCATCCAGGTCGAACACACGGTCACCGAGGTCATCACCGGCCTCGATCTCGTGCGCGCGCAGATTCTTATCGCTCAGGGTCATCCACTGCATGGGCCGGAAGTCGGGATGCCACCGCAAAATCAGATCCCGCGCAACGGCTTTGCAGTGCAGTGCCGCGTCACCACCGAGGATCCGGAAAACAAGTTCACACCGGACTACGGCAAAATTCTCACTTACCGCAGCGCGGGCGGTTTCGGCGTGCGGCTCGATGGTGGCATGGGTTTCGCGGGCGCGGTCATTACGCCGTTTTACGATTCGATGCTGGTTAAGGTTACGAGCTCCGGGCAGTCATTCGAGATGGCACTCCAGCGCACAGACCGTGCGCTGCGCGAGTTTCGCATTCGAGGTGTAAAGACGAACATCCCGTTTCTCGAAAACCTAATTCATAACCCCACCTTCCGCAGTGGGCAGGCCACAACCACCCTAATTGACAACACGCCGGAACTCTTCCAGTTCAAGTCGCGCAAAGACCGGGCTTCGAAGCTGCTGAACTTCCTCGGAAACGTGATTGTGAACGGCAATCCTCACGCGAAAGGGTTTCGACCAGAGAAGCCCTTCGCGCCCGCGCAGCCGCCAGCCTACGATCACAAGCAAGTTCCCGCCAACGGCACGCGCGACCTGCTGCACAAGCTCGGACCGAAGAAGTTCGCCCAGTGGACGCTCAAGCAGAAGCGCCTCCTGATCACGGACACGACCTTTCGCGACGCGCATCAGTCGCTCATGGCCACGCGTGTGCGCACCTACGACATGCTTGCCGTGGCAGACGCCCTCGCCCGCCGCGCGCCGGGCCTGTTCTCGCTGGAGATGTGGGGCGGCGCGACCTTCGACACGGCGATGCGCTTCCTGCATGAGGACCCATGGGAGCGACTGCGCGAGTTGCGCAAGCGCGTGCCCAACATCTGTTTTCAGATGCTATTCCGTGGCAGCAATGCCGTGGGTTACACCAACTATCCTGACAACGTCGTCGCCGGCTTTGTCCGGCATGCCGCCGCGTCCGGCATGGATATTTTCCGCGTATTTGATTCGCTTAACTACACGCCGAACCTGCGTGCCGCGATGGAGGCGGTGCAGGACACGCACGCGATTTGCGAGGCCACCGTCTGTTACACCGGCGATATCCTCGACTCGAGACGCGACAAATACTCACTCAAGTATTACGTCGAGCTGGCCAAGGAGTTGGAGCGCATGGGCGCGCACATGATTGCCATCAAGGACATGGCCGGACTCTGCCGTCCCTACGCGGCGCACAAGCTCGTCAAGGCGCTCAAGGAAGCCGTTGGCCTGCCCATCCACTTCCATACGCACGACACCAGCGGCATCAATGCGAGTTCAGTTCTTCGTGCGGCTGATGCGGGCGTGGACGTGGTGGATCTCGCCATCGCCAGCATGAGCGGCAGCACCAGCCAGCCGAATTTGAACAGCGTCGTCGCCGCGCTGCACAACACGCCGCGTGACACCAAGCTGGATCTCGACGCGCTCAATGAGTTCTCCGATTATTGGGAGCTGGCGCGAGAGTATTATCGACCGTTTGACACCGCGCCCAAGGCCGGCAGCGCGGAGGTCTACCTGCACGAGATGCCCGGCGGGCAATACACGAACCTTAAGGAACAGGCCGCCAGCCTTGGGCTGGCTAACCGCTGGCGTGAAATTGCCCGCACTTACGCCGAGGTCAATCAGCTCTTCGGCGACATCGTGAAAGTCACGCCCAGCAGCAAAGTGGTTGGTGACATGACGATGTTCCTCATCTCGCGCGGCATCAAACCCGCTGATGTGGTCAACCTCGAGCCGGGCAGCGTGCCATTTCCCGCCAGTGTAATTGATATGCTCTCCGGCGGCCTCGGTCAGCCGATGGGCGGGTGGCCGGCTGATGTTCAGAAAGTCGTCCTTGGCCGGCAGAAGCCCATCACTGTTCGCCCCGGCGAGGATATGCCCGCAACCAACTTCAAAAAAGTGGGCGAGGAACTTGCTAATAAACTAAAGCGCGATGTGACGGATGACGATTTATTCAGCCACCTCATGTATCCCGAGGTCTTCGGGGAATTCGCGAAGCTTCAGCGCGACTTCGGCGACGTGAGCGTGCTACCCACGCCCGCATTCTTCTACGGCCTTAAGCCTGACGAGGAAGTCAGTGTAAGCATCGAGGAGGGCAAGACGCTCTTTATCAAGCTCGTGAACCTCGGCGCACCTGACAAAGACGGTCGGCGCACAGTGACTTTCGAACTAAACGGCATGACCCGAGAGACGCACATCCTCGATAAGAGCGTCGCGCCGAAGGCTAGATCTCGCGTGAAGGCTGACCCGGCGAACCCGCTGGAAGTCGGCGCCCCCATCCCCGGCGTCATCACCAGCCTCGCTGTCGGCGTCGGAGCGAAGGTGGCAAAGGACGACAAGCTCGTCACGATGGAAGCCATGAAGATGCAGACCACCATTTACGCGCAAGCCGACGGTTTGGTATCTGAAATTTTTGCTCAAGTCGGCGAAACGGTGGAGAGCAAAGATTTACTCATACGGCTCAAAGCTTAAGTGCTCGCCGCACATTATAGGCATGCGCAACCAAAATCGCTCGGCCGTAGGCTATGCGCCCTTGCTCCGCTTGCTTGTCCTGTCCATCAATCTTGCGCCGCTAACATGACTCGACCTGCGCTGTTCCGCCAGCTTCTCGCTGCCGCACTCACGATGGCCTCCGTCTTGCAGGCCGCCTCCCTCACCTCGGCTGACTGGCCGGCTTGGCGTGGGCCGACGCGCGATGGCCTCGCCGCGCCGGGGCAAAACCCGCCGACCGAGTGGAGTGAGACGCAAAACATCTTGTGGAAAGTGCCGCTGCCTGGACGCGGGCATAGTTCGCCGACGGTTGTGGGTGAATGCATTTACCTCGCCACGGCGGACCCGGTGAAGCGCGCGCAATCCGTCCTCTGCCTCGACCGCCAGACGGGCAAGCTGGTCTGGCAGACCGAGGTTCACGCCGCTAATGCCGAAACAGGTAAGCACGCGAATTCAACCGCCGCGTCTTCCACCGTGGCTTGTGATGGCGAGCGGTTGTTCATCAACTTCCTCAACGGCGGCGCGGTTCACACGAGCGCGCTGGACTTGTCCGGAAAGCTGCTTTGGCAGCGGAAGGTCTGTGACTTTATCGCACACCAAGGCTTCGCGTCGTCGCCAGTTTTACACGCAGGGTTGGTGCTTGTTTCCGCGGACCATCGCGGAGGGGGAGTCATCGCCGGATTAAGCCAAAAAACCGGCGAGCCGATTTGGAGCGTAAGCCGGCCGAAAGTGGCGAACTACACCACGCCAGCCATCGTGCAAGCGGCGGGTCGCACGCAAGCCGTGCTGGCGGGCGTAAACCTGCTCACGAGCCTCGACCCGCTCACGGGCAAGAAACTTTGGGAAATTGACGGCTCCACCGAGGAGTGCGTCGTGACGATGGTCACGGATGGCGAGCGCGTTTTTGCGAGCGGAGGCTATCCGAAGAATCACACCCTGGCCGTGCTGGCCGATGGCTCGGGCAAGGTGGCATGGCAAAACCCGGCGCGTGTTTACGTGCCGTCTATGATAGCCAAGGCCGGCCATCTTTTCGCCGTGATGGACGCGGGCGTGGCGGTCTGCTGGAAGTCTGACACTGGCGAGGAATTGTGGAAGGAGCGATTAGGCGGGGATTTCTTTGCGTCCCCAGTGATGGTGGACGACCGCATCTACGCGTCAAATGTGAATGGCAAAACCTTCGTATTCACCGCCACGCCGAAAGAATTTAAGCTGCTCGCCCAAAACCAGCTCGGCGAGGAAGCCTTCGCTTCGCCTGTCATTTGCGGCGGTCGTATTTACCTGCGCGTAGCGTTGAAATCCGAGTCCCGCAAAGAGTATTTATATTGCGTCGGGGCGTTGGGAAAATAATACCAATTCTACGACACAAGGGGTGATCGAAGTGGATTCGATGAGGTCAGGTATTTAGCGAGGTACTCTATCGATCACCATGCACGACTCAAAACAAAGAAACCGTAATTGCGTGGCGATGTGAGTCACGCGCTTGATTTGCTAAGTTGCAAAGAACCGCACCGGTTCATTTGTGAACACTCGACTGGCTTAAGTCAGGGCAAATTTACCTATTTGTTCGGCTGCGGTGTATAGCGGAGGTAGGGTTTTACCTTGCGTGCGCCTTTAGGAAACAGCGCGGGGATTTCCTCGTCCTTCACCGCGAGCGTCACGATGCAGTCTTGACCGTCCTGCCAGTCAGCGGGTGTAGCGACCTTAAATTTCGACGTAAGTTGAAGCGAGTCCACTACGCGGAGAATCTCTGCGAAGTTGCGCCCGCAGGACATCGGGTAGGTGAGCGTTAGCTTCACTTTTTTGTCCGGCCCGATGACGAAGACGGACCGGACAGTGGCCTTGTCATCCACATTCGGGTGGATCATGTCGTAGAGTGCTGCAACGGTCTTTGTAGGGTCGGCGATGATGGGAAAGTTCATCGTGGTGGCCTGCGTTTCATTAATGTCGCGTATCCAGCCATGATGCGCGTCCACCGGGTCCACGGAGATGGCAATGCACTTGACGTTGCGCTTGGCGAACTCGTCCTTGAGCTTGGATACCGCGCCCAACTCGGTGGTGCAGACGGGCGTGTAGTCGGCGGGATGGGAAAAGAGAATGCCCCAGCCGGTGCCGAGCCATTGATGGAAGTCTATCTGACCTTCGGTAGTGTTGGCCTGAAAGTTCGGAGCGGTATCGCCAAGTCGGAGTGCCATAGTAATGCTTATTGCTAAATGCCTGCTTAAGCTAAGGGAACCCGGCGACTAGACACAAGCCTGCGCTAGCAAAAAGGCGGTCAGTTCAGCGCGGCAGGTAAAGCCAAAGGTAAAACCAGTTTGCTGCGACGGCTAGCGCGAGGAGCCACTTAAAAACCGGATGGGCGATGAGCGCGGCACCCAACTGTTTCAGCCATTGATCTCCGCAAAAAAGTGATAGCAGCCAAACCAGACTCGCGCCGAGTGCGCTGAGGGAAACCAACGGATTCATGCGCAGCGCGGTAGAAAAATCCAGTTGAGCCATCGCCGCGAAGGCCCGTGTGCTTCCGCAGCACGGGCAGGGCACATCCGTCGCAGCGCGCAGCGGACAGGTTGGAAGCGGCAGCGAAAAGCGCATCGCCAGCCAAGCAAGGGCCATCAGACCTGCGAGCCCAGTAAGCGAAAGTAGTGCCCGCCGGATGGTTGAGGTCGACGCGCGGACGGCTGTTGGTGGCGGCAATTTATCGGGGTTCATGGCGTAAGGCCTCGGCGCGGACGCACAGGCTAGTGATCAAGGCCCAGCCCATCGCGATGCTGAACAAAATTAGGCTGCCAAGACCAAGCAGCAGGTATTTCAACCAATCCGCCGGTAGGCGGCCGTCATTTTCCATTAAAACGAGCATGGGCAGCTTGCCGGCCCGCGCCCACTCCGACAAGAACCAAGCAAACCAGGCCAGCGCCAGCACGAGGGCGCAGCCGGCCAACGCCAGTTGAAGCGCGCCGGACAAGCGCCAACCTGCGCGCCACGAGCCAAGGCCCGGCATGCTGAGGTTGCTCCAGAAGCACACTTGTGCGTCGGCTCGAGAAAGCAACTTGGGCGGAAGGGCAGGCGGCTGGGGGCTCATTGGCGCGCGGGGCTTCAATGGCGGGTTAATTCCCGCAGCTTTGCGGCAGCTTGGCCGCTCTCGAGCACCTGCTCGGCCAGTTCCCAGCCTGCGGAAAAGGATTTTGCCAGGCCGGCTACGAATAAGGCGGCCGCGACATTAAGCAACACGGCGTCGCGGCGCGGGCCTCGCTCATCGCCGCGTAGGAGCCGGCGAATCAGCTCGGCGTTGGCTGCCTTGTCGCCCCCGGCGAGGTCCGCCAGCGTCGCGGGCTGGAGAGGAAAGTCTTTGGGCGAGAGCTTCGACACCGCGAAACCTCGGTCGTGGTAAAACTCGGCGATGGTCGTCTCGCCTAAGGTGGACAGTTCGTCGAGGAAGGCACAGCCCTCCGCTGGGACTTCGCCGCATACCACCATGCCGCGTCGCACGCCGAGACTTTGCAACACCCTCGCCATCGGCTCGCATAATTCGGGACGAGGCACGCCGATCAGCTGAGCGGTGGGCCGCGCGGGATTCAGCAGGGGGCCGAGGAAGTTGAAAATGGTGCGTTGGCCGCGCTCTGCGCAGAGCTTGCGCGCCGGGCCAATGTGCTTGAAGGCGGGATGAAACTTCGGCGCAAACAGAAACGCAAAGCTGTGCACGCGCAGGGAGGCCGCGGCTTGCTCCGGCGAAAGTTCGATGGGCACGCCGAGCGCGTCGAGCACATCCGCGCTGCCGGACTGCGAGGTGATGGCACGGTTGCCGTGTTTGGCCACGGTGGCGCCTGCCGCCGCGCATACGAGCGCTACGCTAGTAGAAATGTTGAATGTGTTGAGTCGATCGCCGCCGGTTCCGCAGACGTCAAGAATTTCGCCGGCGCGTGTGGCGGCATCGAGTGGCACGGGCACGGCCCGGTCGCGCAACTCCCGGGCGAACGCGGCGATTTCCTCGGTGGACTCGCCTTTCTTAGCTAGCGCGGTGAGGAAAGCGGCCTTGGTCTCGGCGGACACGGCCTCATCTACGAGCGCGGCGACGGCGGCGGTCACCTGCTGCGGGCCGAGCGCGACAGCGGCTTCGAACTGGCGGGTGAAGGCGTCGAACACGGCGCTAGTGTAGGCGGAGTGCGGAGGGTTCAAAGTCGAAAGTCCGGGCGGGGTTCGCAATGGTTTTGGTGGGGTGAGCGTTAAAGCAAGCAATGGCCCGCCGGCCAGTTTACCCAAGCTCGCCGGGACGCGCGCCCCCTCATCCAAGTCTCAAACTTTCTGAGTTCCAATTGAAACAGTTTTGGAAACGCGTTAGAAAATGCACATGAAAGCAAAACTATTCCTTTTTGGTTTGGTGGCCGCGCTGCCCGCCGTCGCTGCCGAAACCACCGCTCCGGCGCCCGCGCGCCTTGTTGAACACCGCAAAATCTGGGACGCCGCACCGCACAATGCCTTTACCGATCTGGTGCGTTTCAAGGACCGCTGGTATTGCGTGTTCCGTGAGGGCGCGGGCCATGTGTCGCCCGACGGCGCGGTGCGCGTGCTGACCAGCGATAGCGGTTATTGGTGGGAGTCGGTCGCACGCATTGAGATGCCGGGTTACGACCTGCGCGACCCAAAGGTTTCTGTTATGCCCAATCCGCCGCGCCTCATGTTGCTGGGTGGAGCGACGGTGCGTGAGGGGAAACAGCCCGCTACCGAAAGCCAGTCGTTCGTCGCCATCTCCGACGACGGAAAGAAGTGGGGCAAGGTCTTTTGGGTGGGGCCGACTAACCAATGGCTTTGGCGCGTGACGTGGCACCGCAGCAACGGCTTGGGCGTGGCTTACGATGTGTCGCCAACGAGCCGGAGCGCCAAGAAATACGGCACCTCGCTGTTGCTCACCAAGAACGGCACGGACTACGACACGTTAGTAGCAGACCTTTACACGGAGAGCGGTCCGACGGAGGCCACGCTGCGGTTTGGAGAGGACGACATGCTTTACTGCCTGCAGCGCCGGGATGGCCAGACCACCAACTCGGCGTTGCTCGGCGTTAGCAAGAAAATCCCCTATAGTGAATGGGATTGGAAGGATCTGGGCAAATACTTTGGCGGGCCAAACTTTCTCCAAATCCCCGACGGGCGTTGGATCGCCGTGGGCCGCCTGACCAACCATGGGCCGGACAAGAAAACTAAGACCGTCGTTTGCGAGTTGGATACGGCGAAGGCTGAGTTGAAGCCGCTGCTCGATTTGCCCAGTGGCGGTGACAGTAGTTATCCCGGCCTAGTGTGGCACGATAACTTGCTCTGGGTGAGCTACTATTCCTCGCATGAGGGCAAAAGCGCAATTTACCTCGCACGAGTGAAGTTCTGACCGATCTGGCAGCGACCACTAGAAATATTAAAAAGCCCGAAATCTTGCGGATTGAACCAAGCGCCAGTAGTCCGCTCGGCAACGTGACGGAGGGTCACTTTAGGAGCCGCTTTCTGCGCTTCGAATTTCGGGCCGGAAGCGTGACCTTCAGTAAATCAGCTGTCACCGGTATCAAGCCTGACCGGTGAGTTTGTCCAAGTCCACGTTCCCGCCGGTTAGCACGACCCCCACGGTGCGACCGTGAAATTTCTCTGGCGCAGCAAGCACAGCCGCCAGTGGCACAGCGGCGGATGGCTCCACCACCAGCTTCATTCGTTCCCAGATTAGTCGCATGGCGGTGACGATCTGATCCTCCGTCACCGTCACGATGCCGCGTGCGTGCTGCCGGATGATGCGAAATGTTCGTTCGCTCAACGACGCGCGGAGGCCGTCGGCGATGGTCGTAGTGTCAGTGTTCACTCGCAGTTCACCGTCTCGCAGCGAGCGGAACGCGTCATCCGCCAGCGCGGGCTCTGCGCCCCACACCTCAACGGTGGGTTTAAGTGAACTGGCGGCGACGCACAGGCCGCTCAATAATCCACCGCCGCTAACCGGCGCGACTAGCGTATCTAGTCCAGGCACCTGCTCCAATAGTTCCAATGCTACCGTGCCCTGCCCGGCGATAACCAACTCGTCGTCGTAGGGATGCACAAATATTGCACTAGTTTCGCGCTGGATGCGGTCGGCCTCGGCTTGCCGCGCTGCAAGCGTAGGCTCGCAGAGCGTAAGGCGGCCACCGTAGGCCTCAACCGCGCGCCGTTTAATCAGCGGGGCGTTGCGGGGGACGACAATGTGCGCGGGGATGCCGCGCAACTTTGCAGCGAGGGAGAGGCAGGTGGCGTGGTTGCCGGAGGAATGTGTGACCACACCGGCGGCGAGCAGCGCGTCGGGCAGGGCCGCGATCGCGTTGGCTGCGCCGCGGAACTTGTAGGCCCCGCCTCGTTGGAAATTCTCGCATTTGAAATGCAATGATGCGCCTGCGAGCGCATTCAGGCAGCCGCTGGTTTGAACCGGAGTGTGGTGGGCCAGGCGGGCCAGGCGGTTGGCGGCGGCGCGAAGCTCGGAGAGACTGGGAAACATGAATTACTAATCGAGTTGGTGAAATGGAAGCGGGATGCGCCGACTCACTCCGGCGCAGGCGGGCAGGCTCCTCCCGGTGCCGTGTCGAGCCGGCGAAAGTCGAAGCGTATCACGTCCAGCAGGTCGAGCTTCTCAATGACCTCCTTCAGTGCGAGCTTGGCGTCCGCGCTGGCGGACGAGGACCGCGAAGAGAAAGTGGAACGGCGCTTGAGGTAATTGAGCAGAGCTTGTCGGTAGTCACCGGCAAGCCGTCCCAGCTCGACTGGGCTGTTTACTTGGAGCAACTGCAACTGTAACGCCGCACGCGCCACAGCAGACCCATGCTGCTGGAAGTCTGTATTCGCCACTAGCTCGCGCAGCGGCAGGTCCTTGCGGCTGGGAACCGCGTCCGTGCCCAGCCGCACAGTGATGGGTGCGGCCAGCACTTCGTCCAACTGATCCAGTGAGTGCGCCAATGAAAGCCGCATGTATCGGGCGCTGGCTGTGAAATTTATCCATACTACAGACCACCACTTTTCCGCGTCGAGCATCGTGGGGAAGCGCCCGGCGAACGCGCGTTGGAAGGCGAGCTGGCTGTTTAGATAAGCGGGCAAACACCGCAAGAACTCCGTCAGTGTGGCGCGGCCTTCCGGCAGGTTGAGCAGCTCAGCCACGAGCAGTTGTGAAGTGCGGTGGAACACCTGCCATTGCGCGTCGTGTAGTTGGTCCGCCGTGATTAACGAAAGGTCGCTGAACGACACCAGCGCGCGTCCGCGCAAAAGCTGTCGCGCATCGGCGAACACATCCGGGCTGGCCGTGCGAATGACTGCCATGCGCGTACGCACCTCTGGCACAAGCGTCTCGCCGTGCAGTGCGAGCAGGTGCGTGGCCAGCCCTTCCTCCAGCCAAAGTGGGATTTCTGCCGACCGCTGCGAAGCATTGTTACGGTTCGCGACTTCCAATAGCAGCGCGCGGGTCAACGCACGGAGAAGACGTGGGCGGTCAAGCTGTCCGGGCACGATCATCTGGTAACGCCAGCCGCCAGGAAACCACTGCGATACGACGACCACCGGAGACGTTGTTGGCAGGTCGCCCTGCACCGTGATAGTGATACGGCCCGCCCATGCCTCGCCCAACCCCAATTCAGCCAGCAGCTCAGTTCTCACGCGCTCGGCAGTCAGCACTAGAATCGTTG
>Ga0194110_10007664_pt1 | contig 12404 bp, 13 predicted proteins | sample TA2Kig1200mmetaG_FD_146192 | JGI IMG/M metagenome (GOLD analysis project Ga0194110, IMG submission 146192) | Freshwater microbial communities from Lake Tanganyika, Tanzania - TA2015032 Kigoma Deep Cast 1200m | ecosystem: Environmental > Aquatic > Freshwater > Lake | place: Tanzania: Lake... | reverse complement strand
GCAGGCTCTCGGCGCGCATCGTGCGTCGCGGATCCGGTCCGCGACCATCAGGCGGTCGCTCGGCACCCGCGGGTTCATGCCGTGCACCGACCACATCATGGCGTGGTGCTCGGCGACCACGTTGCGCCCGTACGGGATCGTGGGCGTCGTGGACGAGCCGATCACGTTGCCGACGCCGGCGATCGCGAGGATGTCGGGGGCGTGCCCGCCGCCGATGCCCTCGACGTGGTACGCGTGGATCGCGCGGCCCCCGATCGCGGCGACCGTCTCGTGGAGTTCGCACGACTCGTTGATCCCATCGGTGTGCATCGCGATCTGGATGTCGTAGGCGTCGGCCACGGTGAGCGCCTGGTCGATCACGCTCGGATAGCCCGCGTAGTCCTCGTGCACCTTGAGACCGCACGCGCCGGATTCGATCTGGCGGAGGAGCGGCTCGGGGACCGTGCTCGCGGCGCGTCCGAGGATGCCGAGGTTCACCGGCGAGTGCTCGAATGCCTCGAACATCCGTCTGAGGTTGTAGGCGGGGTTGTCGTTGAGGCCGCCGGTGATGAGCGTCGTCATGCCGGCCGCGAGCGCGACGGGAATCAGCCGCGGCTGGACGAGGTGCACGTGCGTGTCGATCCCGCCCGGGGTCGCGATGAAGCCGAGGCCGTAGATCGGCGCAGTGGCGGAGCCGACGAGCAGATCGGGATTGTCCACCACGTCGGGGTTGCCGGCCCGGCCGACGCCGACGATGCGGCCGTCCTTCACGCCGATGTTCGCCTTCACCACGCCGAGCACGGGATCGATGACGACGACGTTCGTGACGAGCAGGTCGAGCTCGCTCGGCCCCGGCACCCGGTCGCTCATCATGATGCCGGTGCGCATCGTCTTGCCCCAGCCGCGGAGGAGCTCGTCGCCGTAGCTCGACTCGTCGCGCTCGATCAGCGCGAGCAGGTTGGTGTCACCGAGGCGGATCCGGTCGCCGGCGGTCGGCCCGTAGCGGGCGGCGTACTCGGAGCGGCTGATTTCACGCGCCACGGCCGGCTCCTTCTCGATGCCCGTACCCGGCGAGGCGCACGCGCTCGAGCCCCTCTGCGAGACGCTCGGGACTGGCCGCGCCCTCGGTGAGCCGGTTGAAGCCGACCACCGTCCCGCGCCCGCCGAAGGCGACGAGCCGGACGCGTTTGACCTCGCCCGGCCGCCACTGCTCGGCGTCCCCGGCCGGAAGATCGAGGTGCATGCCCCACGCCTTCGCGCGGTCGAACACGAGACGGCGGTTGACCTCGAAGAAAGGGTAGTGGGAGCTCACGAAGATCGTGTGGTCGGAGGTGTTCTCCACCGCGAGGTCGACGGTGCGCCGGCCGCTGGTCAGGACGATCGGACCGTCCCCGAAGAGGATCTCGCCGGGTGTCATCGCGCGCACTCCCTCGAGCGCGCCTCCGAAGCGGGACGGATCGGCTGCTCGACGTGGAGGACGCGCATCCCGTCGCCGAAGAGGCACTCGATCTTCACGGCGCCGATCAGTTCGGGGACGCCGTCCATCACCTCGTCGGTGGTGAGCGCGCGCCGGCCGGCCTCGACGACCTCCTCGTAGGAAGCGCCGCCACGCGCCGCCTCGTGCATCTCGTCGCAGATGATCGCCAGCGCCTCAGGGTGGGCGAGCTTCCATCCCTTGGCGCGACGCCGGCGGGCAAGTTCCGCGGCGGTGAAGATGGTCAGCCGGTCCATCTCGGTCGGCGTGAGGTGCATCGTGCCCTCCCGGTCAGCTCCTGCCCGTTCGCATTGTAGGCCAGGCCGCGGCGCGTACGCGCGCACGCTTGACGCGCCCGGTGCCGCCGCTTACGATCGCGGCCTCTTCCCCGACCGGTGCGCAGGACCCTTCGAAGCAGGAGGTTCACGATGAACCGACCGCTGACGCGTCGCCTGGGCGCTTCGTCGAGACCGGCCCGACACGGGGAGTGATCCGCTCGCCGCGGCACCCGTACACGCAGGGCCTCCTCGCCTCCACGGTCCTCGGCGCGACGCGAGGCCAGCTCCTCGAGGCCATCCCTGGTCTGCCGCCGGACGTGGGCGAGGTGGCGACGGGGTGCAGCTTCGTGCCGCGCTGCCGCCACGCCGAGGACCGCTGCGCCGTCACCGTGCCGGCCCAGCATGTGGTGGCACCGAACCATATGGTGCGGTGCGTTCGCGTGGCCGATCGTTCGCTCGTGGATGGCTCGGCCATGGCCGAGGTGCTCGCCACGCACAAGAAGGCACCGTAGATGATGGCGGACGATCTCTGCTACGCAGCGGTTCATGAGCTGTCGGGGCGCATCGGAACGAAGGAGTTGTCCCCGCTCGATGTGGTGGAGGCGTGCCTCGCGCGCATTGAGGCCGTGAACCCCAAGCTCCTGGGCTTCATCCACGTGACCGCCGAGCAGGCGCGGAAGGAGGCCAGGAGGGCGGGGGAGGAGATCGCGGCTGGACGGCGGAAGAGTCCCCTTCATGGCATCCCCTATGGCGTCAAGGACATCATCGACACCGCTGGCGTGCGCACGACCATGGGCTCGAGCTTCTTCATGGAAGCGATGGTTCGGCCGCTGACGTGGGACGAGTGGCCAGAAAACGCGCGCAAAGTGTTCCAGGCGATGCGATCGCCGGGCGGCGAAGAGATGGTGCTCCAGAAAAACGTGTTCGTGGACCGTATCCTGCCCGCGAGCGTGATGCGGAAGCTCGGCGACGGGGAGATGCAGCACTACCGGCGTCCATTCAGCGAGCCCGGCGAATCGCGACGGCCCACGCTCCAGTGGCCGCGCGAGATTCCGATCGGCGGCGAGCCCGCCGACGTGGTCGGCATCGTCGAGCGGTACTCGCGCTGGCTTCAGACGACGTCGACTCCAAAGCTCTTCGTCAGCGCGGAGCCGGGATCGATCCTGGTGGGCGCCCAGCGTGAGTTCTGCCGCGCGTGGCCAAACCAGCGCGAAGTGAGTGTGCGCGGCACGCACTTCATTCAGGAAGACTCCCCGGCGGAGATCGGGCGAGCCGTCGCGGAGTTCGTGCGCGATCTGCCTCGCCACGGAGGGACATCGTGAGCACCGAGACGACGCGGCGCCATGCGGTCGTGATGCAGCCGAGCGACGGGCCGTCGTACTGGCAGCCCGTGCCCGCCAACGGTCACGCCGACCCGAAGCTCTATCCGGCGAACACGCGCTTCGACGGCCTGTCGATCGGCTACCAGACCGTCGCGCCGCGGAGCCGTGTGCGCGAGCACTCGCACGGCACCCAGATCGAGTTGCAGATCTGCTTCCGCGGCCGCGGTCACATCGTGCTCGACGGCGTCCCGCATCCGCTCGTGCCGGGGACGGCGTGCTTCCTCGGCTACGACGTGAAGCACGAGATCGTGAACGATGCGGACGAAGAGCTCGTGATGCTGTGGGTGATCACGCCGCCCGGCCTCGAGGACTTCTTCAAGACGATCGGTCGCGCGCGAGGGCAGGGCGACGCCGCGCCCGCGCCGTTCGAGCGGCCGACCGACGTCGTCGCCATCGAGCGCGCGATGGGCATGAACGATACGGTCCGATGAAGATCTCCATCGGCGACGCCGACATCGCGTACGACGAGGCGGGGCAGGGCCCGCCGCTGATGCTCGTGTCCGGCCTGAACGGCGTCGGCTCGTTCTGGGCGCGGCAGGTCCCGGACTTCTCGAGCGACTTTCGCGTGATCACGCACGACCACCGCGGCACCGGGAAGAGCACGCACTCGCGGATCCGGTACTCCGTCGATCAGATGGCCGACGACGTGCTCCGGCTGATGGATCGTCTCGGCGTCGAGCGCGCGCACTTCGCCGGCCACTCGACCGGCGGCGCGATCGGCCAGATCATCGCGCAGGATCATCCGGAGCGGCTCTCGACGCTCGTGCTGAGCGCGACGTGGGCCGGGCCCGACCCGTACTTCCGTCGACTGTTCGCGATGCGCCGCGAAATTCTCCAGACGCAGGGGATCGAGGCGTATCTGCGGTCTTCCGTTCTCGTGCTCGCGCCGCCGTCGTGGGTGAGCGCGAACGATGCCGCCATCGCCACGCAGCAGCGCCAGCAGCTCGCGGACTCGGCGCCGGTCGAGGTGCTCCTGAGTCGCATCGACGCGATCGTCGCCTTCGATCGCCGCGCGCGCCTCCGCGAGATCCGCACGCCGACGCTGATCGTCGTGGCGGCCGACGACGCGGTCACGCCGAGGTTCTATTCCGACGAGCTCGCCGGCGCGATCCCGGACGCGAAGCTCACCGTCCTCGACGGCGGCGGCCACTTCACGCCGCAGATCCATCCGGCGCCGTACAACGCCGTGGTGGGCGGCTTTCTCCGCGCGCACCGCGGATAGCGCGGCGGTGAGCTGGCCGAACCGGAGCGTAGAAGGCAACATAAAGGCCCTTATCGGCGCTCGGCACCCGTCGGTGCCCGTCCGCGTTCATGTTGGCCCTTGGTACAGAAAAAATAGCCAAAGCCCTCGGCGTGCCGGTGGCAGCATTGTTTAAAACAATAAGCCTCTCCCTCCTCGCGCTTTTTTTCATACCCGCGCTCGCTTTTGCCCATCAGCCGCGCATTACCGAGAGCCGGCAGACGCTCGTGCCGGATCCGGAGATCTCTAAGGCCTACTACGGCAAGCTCACGGGTGAGCCCGATGTCTACACCATAGAGGCGAAAGAGCCCTTTGACCTCTATGTAAATGTGCTGGTGCCCGATATCGCGGGGCAGAAGAAGGATGTCTCGGCGGTTGTCTCAAAAAATGGCAAAGAGCTGGCCGTACTTGAAGGCATAAACTTTGAGTGGAAACAATTTTATGAACCCTTTGGCGCTGACTCCTACTTTATGGGGCCGGAGTATAAGGCGCGAGCGGAGGCGGGCACCTATGAGATTCGTGTTTTGAGTAGCGGGAATGACAGCAAGTATTCGCTCGCCATAGGCGAGATAGAGGCCTTTGATTTCAAAGAGACCGTGAACGTGTTTACCATTATCCCCGAACTCAAGAAAAACTTTTTTGAAGTCTCGCCCATCACCTTTATCAAATCTCCCTTCGGCTGGGGACTCATCGTCGTGATGTATCTTCTAGCCGGTGTCTTTGGCCTTCTCTACCGCGCCATATTGAAAAGATTTGCCAAAGATTCGGTGCGAGGAGCCACGCATAACATCGGCAAAGCCGATCGTTTGCTCCGCCTCGCAATAGGCGTAGGATTGCTGCTGTGGGCTATCACCACCTCGTGGAGCCCCTTGCTTCTCTTCTTCTCCGGCTTCGCCCTCTTTGAGGCAATCTTTAGCTGGTGCGGCTTTTATGCCGCGATCGGGAAAAATACGTGCCCGGTGGAATAAAACCGAGGATTGTGTTCACCTCAGTTTGAGAAACGCCGTTTCGATTTATTCCGCTGATTTCCGTCCGCCCGCCCCACCGCCATACCGCGACGCGGCGGTGTCCAGTCAAGATATGGTGTAACAGCGCGCTCCCCTACGAACCGAGGACACGTGGTATGAGCACGGCCCTTGCCTTCCCGCTGGCAGGGCTCATCAGGCAGAATGGGCAAAGTGCACCTCGTGCATTTTGGGAGCTCGCTCACGACTCGCCTCTCGATCTCGCCCAGGGCTCCGGGGTCGCAGCGTCGTCGATGAATTGCCAGCATTGACGAGTATCGCACGCAGTTGTGAATCGCGTGCGGCTGACACGACTTAGCTTCACCGTGATCTAGCCTGGATTATGCGTGAAAGATGAAAGAAGAGAGCCATCGAGCCTCTGAAGTGTGCGAAAAGAGCGTTGACGAGACGACTCATCGCACAAAACCAAGGAGACTCGATGGCCACAGCCTGTATAGCGCACGGCGCCCTCCGGGTCCATGGGATTTCCCAGCCGATCATCGCCACGTTCGACCAGCCGCAGACCAGCTCCGACGGCGGCGCCGTTCTGCTGAAGGTGATCGACGACCGACTCGGGCTGACGTGGCGATTGGCCAGCGCCCTCCGCGACGGTCGGCAACCCGGCAAGGTGACGCACTCGCTCCGGGATTTGCTGCGGCCGCGCGTCTTCGGGCTGGCCTGCGGCTACGCCGACTGCAACGACGCCGCCCGGCTGGTCGACGACCCGATCCACAAGCTGCTCGTCGAGCGCGATCCGCTCGCGGGCGCGGCCTTGGGCTCGCAGCCCACGCTGTCGCGGTTCGAGAACGCCGTCGGGCGCGCCGACCTCTAGCGGCTCGGGACGGCGTTGGCCGACACCGTGCTGACCCACCACCGCGAGCGCCTCGGCGACGGCGTTCGGCTCATCACGATCGATCTCGATGCGACCGACGACCCGACGCACGGGCAGCAGGAGTGCGCGCTCTTCAATGGCTATTACGATACCTGGTGCTATCTGCCCCTCATCGCCACGGTGACGTTCAACACCGAACCCCTCCAGCACGTCGTGGCCGCGCTGCTGCGGCCAGGGACGGGGGCGGCCACCCGGGGCGTGCGCGGGCTGCTGCGCCGACTGTTCCGCAAGCTGCACACGCTCTTTCCCCGCGCGCGCGTGCGCGTGCGGGCCGATGCGGGCTTCGCCGACGCCAAGCTGCTGGCCTTCCTCGACGCGGCCGCGGTGGAGTATGTCCTGGGGCTGGCGGGCAACCGACGGCTGGACAAGCGCGTCCGGCGCTTGCTCGGCCGGGCACGCCTGCAGGCCCGGACCACCGGCGAGAGGGCCACGCTGTACGGCGAGACGCGCTACGCGGCCCGGCGCTGGAACCGCAAGCGGCGCATCCTCATGAAGGCGGAGGTGCTCTGCTATCCCGGCCGCTCGCACAAAGACAATCCACGGTTTCTCGTCACGAACCTGCCGCATCGGCCGGCCCCCGTCGACACAGGCGTGTACTGCGCGCGCGGCGACATGGAGAACCGGCTGAAGGAACTGCAGCACGGCCTGGCCATGGACCGCACCAGTTGCTCGCGGTTCGCCGCCAACCAACTGCGCGTGCGGTGCTCGGTCGCGGCGTACGCGCTGTTCCAGACGCTGCAGGACGTCGCGCGCACCACCCGTCTCGGGGCGGCGCAGGTCTGCACGCTGCGCGAACGCGTGCGGAAGATCGCCGTCCGCGTCGAGCGCTCGGTGCGACGCATCGTGCTGCACCTGCCGGAGGCCTTTCCCGGGCGCGACACTTGGCGCGAACTCGCCCAGGCGCTCGGCGCGACCTGACGCGGCGGCCGCGGGCGACCTTGCTCGACCCAGGCCGGCGCATCTCTGCCGCACTCGTGGAAGGCTCAGGCGCTCAAACACCGGGGCTGCTCACCCACGTTGCGATCGCAACAACGCCGCCCCGCGCCGTCGTTTCGGTCCATGAAGTCTCACCCCAACGCCCGCTGGAGCCGTTTCCGCTTCTGGGGCGTGCCTTCACGAATAGTCCGGGCTAGGCGGTGGTTCGGCGCGCTCGTGCTGGGCGGCGTCATCGCGCTCGCCGTCGTCGCGATGCTGCCGCAGATCGGGCGCATGCTCGTGCGCAGCGATGACGTACGCGCGGCCGATATCGGGCTCGTGCTGTCCGGCGAGCCGGTGACCCGCACCGAGGCGGCGCGCGATCTGTTCCAGCAGAGACGCATCAGGCGCATCGTCGTCTTTCCCGAGGTGCCGCCGGACCCGGTCACGATGCGGATCCTGCGCACTGCCGGAATTCCCGATGCCGCGATCACGGTGCTCGCGGAGCCGGCGCACGGCACGATCGAAGAAGCGCGTCGGGCGCGCGACCTGTTCGGCGGCACGGCGGGCATTGTGGTGATCACGTCGAAGTACGCGTCGCGCCGGGCCTGCTTCATCTTCGAGCGGATTGTGAGAAACGTGCGCGTCATCTGCGCGCCGACGCCGTACGATAGGTTCAACAGCGATCTCTGGTGGCGTCATCACCCCGCGCTGGCGCTCACCCAGTACGGGAAGTTCGCCGGCAGCATGGTGATGCTCGCCGTGGCGCGAAAGGCGGATTGATGTGCGGCATCGCCGGTAAGCTCTACTTCGATCCTGCGCGACCGGTCGAGCCGGCGCTGCTCGAGCGCATGCACAAGGTGATCGAGCACCGTGGACCCGACGACGCGGGCGTCTACCACGACGGTCCGATCGGGCTCGTCAATCGTCGTCTCGCCATCATCGACCTCAGCGCCGCGGGCCACGGCCCGATGCCGAACGCGCGCGGCGACGTCTGGATCACGTACAACGGCGAGGTCTACAACTTTCAGGCATTGCGCGCGGAGCTCGAAGCCGAGGGCGTCCGGTTCCGGTCGCGCACCGACACCGAGGTCGTTCTGGCGTTGTACGAGCGCGATGGCGTCGACTGCCTCCGCCGACTGCGCGGGATGTTCGCGTTCGCAATCTGGGACGCGCGTACGCGGACGCTGTTCCTCGCGCGCGACCGCGCCGGCAAGAAGCCGCTCGTGTATTACCAGGATCGCGAGCGCTTCCTCTTCGCGTCGGAACCGAAGTCGATCCTCGAGGATCCGGACGTTCCCGTCGCCGCTGACACCGAGGCCGTCCATCACTATCTGACGTACGGCTACGTGCCGAGCCCGCACTCGGCGTTCCGCGGCTTCCGGAAGCTGCCACCCGCTCATTACGCGCTCGTGCGCGACGGGCGGTTGACCGTCGAGCGGTACTGGACGCTCAGGTACGAGCCGAAGCCGCGGCTCACCGAGGACGAGTGGTGCGAGCGCATCGTGGGCGAGATGCGCGAGGCCGTGCGGCTCAGGATGATCGCCGACGTCCCGCTCGGCGCGTTCCTGAGTGGCGGCATCGATTCGAGCGCCGTCGTGGCGCTCATGGCCGAGATGTCGTCGCAGCCGGTGAAGACGTTCTCGATCGGCTTCGAGGAGAAGGCGTACAACGAGCTGCCGTACGCGCGCGCGATTGCCTCACGCTTCGGGACCGAGCATCACGAGTTCATCGTGAAGCCCGACGCGGTGGAGATCCTTCCGGACCTCGTGTGGCATTACGGCGAGCCGTACGCGGACTCGTCGGCCATCCCCACGTGGTACCTCGCGAAGATGACGCGCCAGCACGTGACGGTCGCCCTCAACGGCGACGCCGGCGACGAGAATTTCGCGGGCTACGAGCGGTACGCGGCGAATCAGCTCGCCACGCGCTTCGATCGGCTGCCCGCGGCGCTCCGACGCGGGCTCGAAGTCGCCGCGCGCGGCGTGCCGGACCGCGGGCATCCGCGCGGCCTCTACCGTCGCGGCCGGCGCTTTCTCGGCGCGATCGCCCAGGAGCCGGCGCGACGCGCCGCGCGATGGATCGAGATGTTCTCGAACAACTGGAAGCGCGAGCTCTACACGCCGGAGTTCGCGCGCGCGGTCGGCACCCACGATTCGGTCGAGCTGCTCGTCGCGGCGTTCCGGTCGGCGAACGGCGCCGCGTTCGTCGACGCGATGCTCGCCGCCGACGTCGCGCTCTACCTACCGGACGATCTGCTCGTGAAGGTCGACATCGCCTCGATGGCGCACTCGCTCGAAGCGCGCTCGCCGCTCGTGGACCACCGGATGATGGAACTGGCCGCGTCCATTCCGCCGGAGCTCAAGCTGCGCGGGCGGACGACGAAGTACATCTTCAAGCGCGCGCTGTACCAAGGGCCAACATGAACGCGGACGGGGCACCGACGGTTGCCGAGCGCCGATAAGGGCCTTTATGTTGCCTACGCTCCGCCGGGCGCGCCGTGACTCCGACTACCGAGAGGTGGTCGACTCGGTGGGCCCGAAGGTCGTGGTCACGATGTCCTGGGCCAGTCGTCGCAGCGTCTCGTCGCGCGCCTCGCTGAGCGCCGAAGCATCGTCACGCATCCATTCGGACCACCGCGATGCGCGCCAGCTGTGGCGGGAGTACTTCGCCTGAAAGATGTTCGTATCGTCGACGGCATTCACGAGTCGAAACGAGACGTCGACGACGAACCGGACGTGCGGGTCCACGTCAATTATGTTGCCTTCTATCCCCGGTGCACGATCCTTCGTGCCCGGGACGACCTTCTCGAGCCCGACCCGGATGACCGTGACCTCGGCGACCGTGTCGATGTCGTGTCTTGCGGCGCCTCTGTAGCTGACGACTTCCCCGCCTGGTCGGCTTTCGGGGACCGGAAGCGGCGCGGCGGTCGGGTGCTGGCGCTTCGCTCGTTCGTCGTCGATGAACGCCACGAGGCGGTCCCGGTCCACGATCACAGCACGCTTCAGCTTCGCTTCGGTCGTGCGGTGCTCTTCCGACGGCATTCCGTGGCGGGCCGCTTCAGCCGTATCGGTAACGATCCGGGCCGGCGTAACAAGCGCGTAGAAGCATCCCTCGATGTGGAAGGTGAAGACGCAGAGGGCGCCGCTCAGGATTCCGAGGCCGAGGTTGAGGCCGACCGCCTTGGCCGCGCCGCCAATGACGGTGGAGGGACCGTCGAGAACGACGACGGGCGCAATCGGTAGCACGACGACAGCGACGCGCCCCAGCGCGGCCCGGCGCGTCTCATCGAGACCAGCCACCGGTGTCGGCTTCGGTGAGGTGGCGCATCCGGAGAGAACAAGTCCGGTGATGAGGACCAAGGGCACGTAGCGCGGAGCCATTTGCACCTATCAGGTAGTGCTACAGCAGAAACTCCTTCAAGAGCCCGAGGAACGCTTCCGGCTGATCGCCGGGTACCGTGTGGCCGGCCTCCGGCACCACGGCGAGCCGGGCGCGCGGCTGCGACTCGATCATCTTCTTCGCGATCGTGTCGTCGAGGATGTCGGACTCGCGGCCCTGCACGAGCAGCGTCGGGCAGTCGATCGCCCGCCACGCGCCCCAGAGATCGCCCGCGGGCCGCGCGCGGCCCTGGCGCGCGCCTTCGCGCAGCTCGCGGTCGTACTTCCACTCGAAGCCGCCGTCGGGCAGCGTGCGGAGCCCGTGCTCGACGCGGTGGCGCAGCTTCGCCTCGGTGTAGCGCGGGTTCGCCAGGCGGATGAGTGCCGCCGCTTCCTCCTTCGTGGCGAACCGCTCGGGCGCGCCGGCCATCGTGCCCATGACGCGCTTCATGCCGGCCAGCGCGATGTCCGGGCCGATGTCGACGATCACCAGCCGCTTCACGCGGCCGGGGTGGCCGCCGGTGTAGCCGATGCTCACGCGGCCGCCCATCGACAGACCGACGAGGTCGAACTGGCGGAAGCCGAGCGCGTCGACGATCGCGGCGAGGTCTTCGACCATCGCCGGGTTGCCGTAGTCGCCGTCGGCCGCGCGGTCGGAGTCGCCGTGGCCGCGCTGGTCGATTGCGACGACGTGGAAGCGCTCGGCGAGCGCCTGCGCCTCGTCGTCCCACGTCCGCGCGTGGCCGGTGATGCCATGCAGGAACACGAGCGGCGGTGCGGACGGCGCGCCACGCTCGACGACGTGGAAGTTCAGGCCGCGCGCGTTGACGGTGCGGTCGGTGAAGGTCTCGGTGGCTGGCATGGCGCGAATTATACTGGCCGCCCAGGAGGAACCTGCATGGCCACGTACGCGCTGACCGAGAAAGCCATCCTGCTGCGCGCCGAGGACGACGTCGCGATCGCCAAGGCCGAGCTCGCCGCCGGCACCGTGCTCGAGGACGGTGCGACGCGCATCGAGGTGCGCCAGGACATCAAGCCCGGCCACAAGGTCGCGCGGCACCCCGTGAAGTCCGGCGCGCCGGTCCGCCGCTACGGGCAGGTGATCGGCTTCGCCACGCAGGACATCGCGGTCGGCGATCACGTGCACATCCAGAATCTCGGCATCGGCGAGCTCAGCGCCGCTCGCTACGAGGTCGGCGTCGATGTCCGCCCCGTGGACTTCTACCCGCCGGACCAGATGCGCACGTTCGACGGGTTCAAGCGCGAGGACGGCCGCGTCGGCACGCGCAACTACGTCGCGATCATCTCGACGGTCAACTGCTCGGCCAGCGTTGCGCAGTTCGTGAAGGAGAAGTTCAAGGACGTCAACCGCCAGTATCCGAACATCGACGGCGTGCTCGCGGTCACCCACAAGTCCGGCTGCGGCACGAAGCTGTTCGGGGAGGACCACTTCGCGCTGCACCGCGTGCTGGCGGGCTACTCGAAGCATCCGAACGTCGCCGCGTACATCCTGATCGGGCTCGGTTGCGAGGTGAACCAGGCGGCGGTGATGGTCGAACGGCAGAAGATGGCGGTGCCGGGGCATCCCGAGCGCCGGCCGATGGTGCTCACGATCCAGGAGACCGGCGGCATCCGGAAGACGATCGAGAAGGCGGTCGAGGAAGTCGCGAAGGTGCTGCCGCAGGCCAACGACGTCAGGCGTACGAAGCAGCCGGTGTCCGAGCTGACGCTCGCTACGAACTGCGGGAGCGTAGGCAACATAAAGGCCCTTCTACCTATCCTGTTCACTCAGCATCATACAGCCCATCGTAGGTCGTGGGGCCGTGCTGACCGGCGAGACCGAGCAACGACTGGAACGCG
>Ga0194110_10007655_pt1 | contig 12416 bp, 9 predicted proteins | sample TA2Kig1200mmetaG_FD_146192 | JGI IMG/M metagenome (GOLD analysis project Ga0194110, IMG submission 146192) | Freshwater microbial communities from Lake Tanganyika, Tanzania - TA2015032 Kigoma Deep Cast 1200m | ecosystem: Environmental > Aquatic > Freshwater > Lake | place: Tanzania: Lake... | reverse complement strand
CAGTGCGACCATCTGTGGTACGGATACGGATAGGCCGTGACCTCGGGGGGCTGGAAGGCCCAGGGCTGCGGCCGCTGGTCCCAGCCCCCGCCCCAGAAGGCCGACGTGTCGTCGAGCAGCGGGTAGGCGGCCGCCAGCTTTGCGAGCGCCGACTTGATGGCTGCGAGCTCTTGCTCCTCGTCGTCCGTGCGCTCCCTGGCGAGAAGCTCGGCCTTCCGCCCCGCAAGGAGGTCGGCCGCGGCCACGGCACTCGTCCCCGCCACCGACCGCATCGCGTCAAAGAGCGCCGAGCGGACCGGCCGCGCGAGCGCCCCGCCCGGCTCCTTGCCGTAGACCTCCACCTCCGTGTAGTGGTTCATGTCGTTCGACGTGTTGCCGCGGCTGTAGAGGCGGACGTAGCGCCCCTCGGCCCCCTTGGCGTCAACCAGCCGGCCCTCGTAGGTCTCCAGGTACTCCAGGTCCCTGCCCACGCCGAGGCCCGACGAGTTGTCGTGGTCGTTGTTGAAGAGGGTCGAGACGCCCGTGATGAAGTCGCGGTCGTCGCTCACCTGCACGATGGCGTCGTGGTAGAAGCGTGCCTCGCCGTGGAAGCGCCAGGCGACGATTGCGTGGAGTGCGAAGGAGCGCCCGAGGTCAATCTGCACCCACTGGCGGCCCGGGCCGAGCTCCACGTAGGAGCCGTCGCTGCCCCGCTTGTCGCCGTCAGTCACCTGGGCGAGCTCGCCGATGATCGGCGCATCGTCGCTGCTCGCCACGGGCTTGCCGCGGCTGAGGAGGCGTGTGCCGGCCGGCGCCACGAAGGGCGGGCGCGGCCTGGCCGACGGCTTCTCCATCTGCGGCGTGAGCTGGATGTTCTTTGCGGTGCCCCGGAACATCGGCAGCGGCAGCACGAGCTTCAGCGGCGCCATCGTCCCTACCGGCAGGGCGGGCACGCCACCGCCACTGGTGGACCACGGGAGACCCACTGGAGGCTCCGCCACCAGCCCGCTGTCCGTCACCACCAAGGAGCCGCCAGAATCCATTATCTGCCCCGCTTGGCCGTGCCACAGCACAGGGACGCGCAGCGTGCCATTGGCGCGCTCCCAGCGGACCGAGAACGGTTCGAACGCCTCGGGGTCCCTCAGCCGAAGGCTGAAGCTATCGCCATCCACATCGAACCAGTCGTAGCTCCCCCCTGTCGTTCCCCACAAATCGCCGCCGGGGGATACCCCATTGACCGTCGGGGTTCCTCCCCACAGCCAGGTGTCCCCGTCCTCAAACCGGGACATGCTCCGTGACTTGTCAACTAGCAGGGTTAACATGGACCAGTTGTCAACGATCAGATTGGCCGGGTCGAACATCCGTAGGACGGGGCGCTCGGCGGCGCTCCAGTTGATGCCTCGCTGGACCTCTAGCGCGATCGAGCGCTGGCGGGCGTAGTCGGCGGCCAGGTCGGCGAACCGGGGCCGCGTGACGCCGAGCAAGCTCTCTGCTTTTCGCCGGCCCTCTTCCGCCGCCTTGTTCCCCAGGTCGAGCTGGAGGGCGCGCTCGTACTGCCGAAGAGCGTCGTCGTACGCCCCGTTCTGAAGGTGGGCGTCGCCCGCCTTCGCGTGCTGCTCGGCGATGAAGCGGTTCTGGTCCGCCTGCACCCTCCACTGCATCTGGTAGCGCTTGAGGAGGTCGAGGGCGGCGGCCTCCTCGAGGGTCGCCGGCACCATGTCCTCCACGGGCACTATCTCCCCACTGGAGCGCACCAGGTCAATCCGCTCTGGCGGGAGGCGTCGCGCCCTGGGCTGGGCGCCGCGCGGGGCCTTCGATGCGCCTTCGATCAGGCCAGCGAGCAGGCCGGCCGGTGCCCGTCCGCTGTCCAGGAGCTCGTAGAGCGCGTAGCGGGCCAGGCCATGCGTCTGCGTGCGCCAGCGGTAGAAGCGCGGGGCAGCGCCGAACTGGAGCTTGCCGACGATCTCTCTGAGCTTGCTCGGCTTCTCGTCCGGCGGCGGGGCGGTGCTCAACGCCGGCCGCTCGCCCCCGCCCAGCGGCTCCGTGACCACGGGGATGGTCTTCGGGGCGGGGTAGAGCGCCCAGTGGTCCTTCCGCCCGCGCTCGACGTTGTACTGTGAGTACATCGCGTCGTTCTCGAGCACGATCAGGCTCGTGTAGGGGGTCATCACGTAGTACTGCTTGGAGAGGGCGACGATTTCGGGCTTGTGCTTCTCGCCGCCCTTGAGCAACTCGTCAATGTGCCGCTTGGCCCAGAGGCGGGGGATGAACTCCCCGTCGGACGATGCCCCGGCCAGCGGGTAGCGCCGCTCGAAGGGCTTGCCGCCGAGCCTGCCCCGAAGCAGCATCGTGGCGGGCAGTGCGCCAGCCGTCCGCCCGACGACGCAGAGCGTCTCGCCATCGGCCAGCGCCCGCGCGCTCGGATAGGCCGCGACATCGCACGGCTTGCCCGAAGCGTCCAGAAACTCTACACTTACGTCCGCCAGCCTCGGCGTGTTCAGCGACGCCACGAGGTCGAATGCCCGCCAGTCAATGTCCTCGTCGGGGTTGATGTGGGTGAACAGGCCGCCGGTCTGGTCGCCGGCGGCCTGGAGGAACGTAGCGTCTGCCTTCTTCCCCACGCCGATGCCGATGAAAGTCGCGCCGCTCGGCAGGAGCTTGAGGAGTTCCTCGATGCTGGTCTGGCCATCGGTCGCGACGCCGTCGCCGAGATAGAGGATGTGGGGGTTGGTCGCTTTCGCCGTAACCATAGCCTCTGCTGCCACTTGTAGCGCCGCGGCCAGATTGGTCGCGCCAAGCGGCAGGTCCACCCGCGCCGCCTCGACAAGCCTCCTGGCGGCGGGGTCGTGGACCCCCACGAACCCGGGCTCAACCACCGCCGCCCCAGTGTTGGTGTTGATCAGGGCCACACGGTCGAAGTCGTCCGCCTCCCGCAACAGCCGGTCGAGTATGTATGCCTGCGCCTGGATGTCGAGCTTTGTGCGGGAGCCCGAGACATCGTTGATCACAACCCATTGGCGCGGCTTCACTTGCATTCGGCCGGGCAGGCTCGGCGCCACGCGGGCGAAGACGTATCGCAGCCCGTCCTTCCCAGTGGTTGCGAAGCCCTCGCGAGAGGCCGCCTTCCCAGGCACCAAGTGGAGCAGGAAATCCTGGTCGGGCTTCACATCCGACGCCTTGTAGTCCAGCACGATGTCGTCCCTATCTTCAGTGACCGCAAGGGGATGCGTGCTGGAGCGTGGCTCGAACTTGTGCGCCCCGCCTTTGATTCGCGTGTGGATGGTCAGCTCGCGGGCCTTGTCGTGGGTGTGGTCCATCGGGAACCAGTAGCGGAGGGTGCCGTAGAGTTCGGGGAGTTGTTGGGTGTAGCTCAGGAAGATGCGCTTCTCCTGGCGCCCCTCGATGGGGAAGATGCGCATCTTGAAGACGTTGCCCTCCATCATCTCCAGGAGCGCGGGGTCTCGGCGCTGGAGCTTGATCTCGGTGTAAATCTGCTGCCCACGGCTCCGCTCGACCATCCCGCCCTCATTTAGTGAACCACTTACATACATGGCCAGCCGGCTCACCGAGGCGTCGGGCGGCAGCGGGAAGTAGAACGTCCCCTCGATCTGCCACGGCACGTGGTTGAAGAAGGTCTGGTCCACCGTCGTGCGGGCGATGCCGTTCTCTATGTGTATATCCACGTGGTACTTACGGAGGGTCAGGCGCATCTCCTGCCCCCACGGGTCAATGGCGATGAGCTCGCCGGTCTCGTGCCTCTCGCGGCTAACCAACCGCTCCTTCTGGCTCAATGCCTCCCGCGCCCAGCTCACCAGGTGGGAGAGCCGCGGCGCCGGCCCGCGACGCGGACTCTCGCCCGTCCGCACCACGCCTTCCTCGCCGGCGGACACCTCCACCTCGCCACGCTCGCTCGACAGCTTCACCACCCCCTGCGCCACGGCGACACGTGTCCCCTCATCCGTGGCCACGGCGAAGCGTGTGCCCATCGCCTCCGCCCTGCCCTGGGGGGTGGCGACGACGAAGGGCGTAGGTGCTTTGGCCACAATGAGATACAGCTCGCCAGAATCGAGCCGGAGCCTCCGCTGGCCCTCCTCCGCGAACCTCGCGCCCCGCCGCACGATGAGCACCGAGCCGTCGGGCAGAGCCTTTATCATCGCCTCCCCGAACACCCCCTCGCCGGTGGGAGCGGTCGCCCAGTTGGTCGGCGTGACCACCCGCACGGGTGCCGGCTTGCTCCCGAAGAGCAGCCAGCCTCCGAGAGCCAAAGCCATCGCAGCCGCCGCCGCGACTGCCAGACGGACCAGGCGGCGCATCGGGGCCTTCGCCTGCCTGGCCTTGAGGGCAACGAGCATCGCGGCCCGGCGCTGCGGGTCGAGCTTCGGCAGCGCCCCGCCCCTGCGAAGGAGGCGGGAGAGGTTCTCCTCGAATGCCTTCTCGTTCAGTTCGTCAGACATCAGATAGCTCCCGACTTGGCGATGGCGAGCATCGTCTCGCGGAAGGCGGCCCGCGCCCTGCGCAGCATCGCCTTCACGGAGTCCACGGTCGCCGACCGCATCCTTGCGATGGCCTCCAGGGGGTGGCCGTCCATGTACTTCGCCTCCAGGACCTCGCGGTATTGGGGCGGCAGGTTCGCCAGAGCCATGCCCACGAGCTCGCGGGTCTCCTCGCGTTCCAGGGCCGCGTCCGGCAGGGGCTCGCGGTCAATCCGCTCGAAGACGCGGGCGAGCGAGGCGTCCACATTGTCCCACGCCTCCTGGAGCTGGGCGGCCCTTCGGTGGTGTAAGAGCAAGTCGCGTATGATGTTACGCGATAGGAGCCGGAGCCATGTCGCCATCGAGCCGCGGCTGGGGTCGAAGTCACCCAGGCGTTCGAGCGCCAGGGCGAAGGTCGCCTGCGTCGCATCCGCCGCAAGGTCGGGGTCGCTCCCAACTCGGTAGAAGGCGAAGGCGTAGAGCGAATCCACGTTCCCCTCGAACCACGCCGCGAGCGCGGCGGGGTCGCCCCTGGCGAGATGCCTCAGCGTGCCTGACTCGGATTCGGAGGAGCCGCTCAAGCTCGCCCCCTGCTCTTGACGCCCTTCATGACGCCAGGCCCCTGCTGGCTCGCCTTATCATAATATGTCACTGGCCGGATTGGAAGTGTCGCCTCGGCCCCCTTGTTCCTTTTCGCTCAGGGTGCAGAGCGACCCGACCCCGGGGTCAGGTTGGCTCCCCGACGAGGGCTCGAAGTCCTCGTGGTCCGGGACCGCACGCAACGTCGCGCCCTACTCTGTGGCCGCGCGCTTCGCCCAAGGACCGGGCGCTGCCCAAGCTGCCTCGAAGCCCCGACCTGCGCGAATCGCTTCCACAACCGGCATGAGGAAGGCGGAGACGGCACCCACAACTTGGCTCAGTTCCTCTGGGACATCCCTGAGGCGAGTCTTGCGTACAAAGCCACGCCACTGCGTGTTCTTCCCAGGCACTTCGGCGAATGCGGGCGTCAGGGCGATCGGCTGCGGAGGAATCTCGGTGCCGCGTGCGCCGAGCGTTGTGCCGATGGCCCTGGCCAGGGTGGCCCCGTCGAAGTCGAAATGCCTGGACAGGAGCCAGATGTCGAAGAAGTCCTTCATTCGGCTGTTCAGCTCCCCCAGCTTGATCATGGCTTCGAGCTTCTCGGCCACGGCACTCTCGCGGCTGTATCCCCGCAGGCGAGGCGAAGGCATGGCGAGGAGTGTGGGGAACTCCACGGGCACCGGCGGGGGCTCCACCACGTCGCCGAAGCCGACGTCCAGTTGCATCGCGATCCGAGCGTTGCCGAGGGCGCCTCCGAAGCGGATGCGCACTCCCTCGTAAACGGCCTCCTCGGCGATCCGTTGACCCACCACAGTGGCCGGGTCGAATAGCAGCCCGTCCGCTTCGACAGGCTCCACGCAGACCTCGCGGCCTACCGCAACGAGGGCATCCACATCGTTGCGTGTGCGCCCCAGAAGGTCAATGTCCATCGTCGGACGCGAGATGGGCGCGTTCCACGCAGTGAGCATGAGGGCGCCCTTGAGCACGAACTTCTCGGCATAACGGGAGACGGACAGCCTGTAGAGGAAGCGTTCCATCGCGTAGAGCTGGAGCACCTGGTTGAACGGGCGGTTGCTCTGTTTGGCCGCGTTCAGCAAGCGCTGGTGTACAGAGGCCGCGACGTTCTTGAGGGGGCGCTTCGTCACAGCAGCGCCTCCAGATAGGGCCGCATGACTCCCCCGACGCGGCAGATCCGCGCGAACCGCATCAGGTCATGGGCCTTCAGGGGGTTCCTCTCGCGGTACAGTCTCAGCGCCTCGATGGCGACGTCGAGGCCGATCTTGTTGCGATACTTGAAGCAGTCGGCGAGAGTCTTCTCGGGGCTGTAGACCCGAATGGGCACCCCGTCCACCTCATGGCGGCCGATCCCTGCGGTGAAGGCCTTGCCGCTGAACCAGAAGACGCGGAGAGGAGGATGTTCGAGCCTTGGCCGCTCTGCGCCGCGTGCCAGGGCCACGTAGACCTCATTCGGGATCTGGGTGGTCAGCTCGTGGTACGCCAGGGCGGAGATCAGGCACACCACGCCGTGCGGCACCTTCAGGGCGACAGGCACCAGATCGGGGTTCCCCAGGGGCGGCTGGTCCGCCAGCCGGTAGAGACCGCGGGTCAGTCGCACCAGGATGCCCGCATCCCGCATCGCGTATAGTGTTCGGGGATGCACGCCCGCGGCGAGGGCCTCGCCCGTTGTGAGCATCCCACCACTGCGACGGAACAGCTCTTCCGCGCGCCGGATCGAATCCTGGTTCCTTGGTGCCATACGCGGCCTCGGATAGAGTTACCAGCAGCAACCCCTACGTGCTGGTAAGTCTATCCACTCCGCGCGTGGTTGTCAAGTGCCGCCCTTTTCCACGGGACCCCAGCCCGGGTGCCGGCGCGGACAACGGGGGGCGCGCCAGGCCTCGGGGTGCGGCGCAGGAAGTCATCGGTTTGCAGTGGAATGCGCGGCGCTTCGGGAAACTGCCCTCGGCCCAGCCGTGCTGTAAACCAGAGCAGGCATCATTTCACGCCCGAAAAGTGGCTCGCCGTAGATTTTCAGGTAGGAGCAGATGAACCTGGGGGCGAAGAGCCGCTTGGCCGGCTGCGCGGGGAGCGCGTAGGAGGGCTTCGGCTCGCTCAGGCGGCGGACGAAGGCGAACCGCGGCTCGCCCGGCTTGCGTAGCTCCTCCTCAAAGAGCTCCCGCACAATCTGCTTTATCCGCGCGGCTTTCTGGCGGACCTCGGGGTTCGGCGGCTCGTAGCGCACCGGCTCGCACGCCGGCTTCGAGCCGCCCAGGATGACCCAGTTCGCGTGCTCCTCCACCTGGAGGAAGTTCATCAACCCCTGGGGCGTCGTCTCCAGGAGGGCGGCCAGTTGCTCCATTGGGAGCAGGTGCCAGTTTCGGCGGCACAGGGTCATCCAGAAGTAGCCGCGGGCCTTTTGCTCGGGCGGGATAGGTGCGGCGGGCGGCAGGCCCATCGAGTTGGCCATCGCCGCCACGTTCTCCACCGAGGTGCCGAGCAGCTTCGCGATTCGCTCAGGCTCCACCGCCTGCCAGTTGCGCCACACCGCGGCGTGTGCCCGGTCGGGAAAGTGCGCGAGCAGTTCAGCCGCCGGCACCGGCCCCGCGGGCGCCGGACCGCCCGCAGCCGCCGCTAACCCTGTGGCAACCAACACAACGAGCAAGGCCGACGGCGTGCTCTCCAGAGTGGCCATCGCTCAACGCCTCATTTGCCGGTAAGACGCGCGACGAGGAGGTCCTCGAAGGCGGAGAGGTCTTTCCAGGACATTGCGCAGTCCATCGCCTTGCCCTGGGGGTCCTCGCGGGTGAAGCCGTCGTCGGTGACGACGATGTTGAGCCGCTCCATGTTCAGCAGGTCGGTCGAGAACGTGAGGTAGATGGCCACGGTGTCGAAGAGGACCGAGCTGGCGTCTATCTTCTCCGGCTTGTTCGGGTTGTGGGCCTTCCACCAGAAGCGGTAGTTCTCGATGACCGCCTTGGCGATGGCGTCGTCCGATTCTGCGACCTTGCGATACTTGTCGCCCCGCAGGCGCACGATGCCGCAGGTGTCGAGCGGCGTGATGGTCATGGGCCAGGGGGCGGTGAAGACGGCCTGGCACGCCTTGACGTCCTGCTTGACGTTGTATTCGGGCTGCGGCTTGGGGCCGCCGTTGTAGCCCTTGCGGATGCTGCCGTGCATGCCCACGAAGCGTGCCTTCTTCGCTATCTCGGGCTGTTTGGCGAGCGCGGCCTTAATGTTCGGCACGGGGCCGATGCAGATGAGGGTGACGGGCTGCGGCGCCGCCATGATCATGTCGATCAACGCCGCCACGCCGTCGTCGTGCACCTTGCCCGGGTATTTCGCCAGGTCGTAGTCAGCCACCCAGGGTCCCTGCGGCTTCCCGTGGCCCTTCTGTTGAATGCCGACGGCGACCTGCACCTCCGTGCGCTTCGCCACCTCGAGGAGTTTCGCCGCGATCTTCGCGCGGTACACCGTGTCGCCCGTGTCGGTCACCACCATCTTGAGGTCCACCTCGGGCGACTTCAGCAGCAGCGCCAGCGCCCACGTGTCGTCAATGTCCCCCCCGATGTCCGTGTCCAGGATCACCGGTATCCTCCCCGCCGCCGTGCCCTCGGCCGCCGTGGCCGCGCACGCCAGGCCAACGATCAACAGGCCAGCCGCCCACGCAATGCCTTCCACGGTGAACATCCTGCCTCCTTCCCTGTTTCGGAGAGCCCCTTTGTGCAATGGCCACTTGCACAGATGCCGGACCAGACCGACGACGGCTATCATGCCGCGGCAGAGGGCGGGTGTCAAGGCGATGGCGTGGTCGAGTATGACTTCGGGTTTTGGCAACCGCCTCCTTCCCCCGCTTCTGGTCGTGCTCGTCGTCGTCCTCGTCGTCGTCGTCGAATCCGATTGCGCCGCTCACAAGCAAGGCCAGAACGCTCGACGACGAGGACGACGACGACAACGACGACGATCCCGGAATCAGTGGTCCGCCAACACCAGAAGTCATGCTCGCGCGGCTCAGACAGGAGGCAGGAAGGTCTCGACGAAGCTCCTGGCGTCGTGCGCACTGAAGGGCAAGGATCATTGCGTCCACTTCCTCCACCGAGGCCTTGGCTCTTCGGGGCTTGTCCATCGCATATCACTCCTTCTGTCCCTATCATGCCATCGTTCTGCTGCCGGGCAAGCCGCCACAGGGGGCAAACGGCGCCGCCCACCCGCGGGCCAACCGGCGCCTTGCGGACAGACTCAGGGGAGGGCAGCAATAAGTGAAAGTGAAACACCCCAGCCGACATGCCCTTGACGGCGTGTTGGGCGGGACGTATAATCAGGCCAGACGAAAGGGGAACCCCATGGCGTTCACCATAGCGAAAGAAGCGGCGCCTCTAGCCCAGGATGCCCATGGCGTGGTGCGGATCGGCGGTACGCGCGTCACACTCGACAGCGTCGTGGGGGCATTCCTCGAAGGGGCAAGCGCCGAGGAGATCGTCGCCCAATACCCTGCTCTGGACCTGGCCGATGCCTATGTGGCCATCGGCTACTACCTCCGCCACCAAGCCGAGGTCGAGTCGTACCTCCGCGAAGCCGAGCGGCAGGAGCGGAAAGCCAGGGAACGAGCGGAACGGCGTTGGCCTCCCAACGGCATTCGGGCGCGCCTGCTCGCGCGCCGGGCGCGGAGCAAGTAGCCTTCAGGGGGAGTGGGCGGGAACGGTCACCTACTTGCCCCTGCGTTGAGACGGACTCCTCCATTCTTGCTGTCTTGCTGTGCCAGGCACCGCGCCGCGCCGCCCCACGATGGTTGAAGTCGCCGGGAGCGCCAGAGTATAATAGGGACACAGGGATAGCCGTGGCCTGGGGCCCCAGGGACCGACTATGAAACCCAAAGTCTACGTCGAAACCTCGGTTGTCAGCTACCTAACGTCGAAGCTTTCGAGGGACCTGCTGGTTGCGGGCCACCAGCAAGTGACCCAGGAGTGGTGGGACCTGAAGCGGCAGGACTACGACCTGTTCTGCTCGGAAGTCGTGGTCCGAGAAGCGGGCGAAGGGGACGCGCAGGCCGCCGCCAAGCGGCTTCAGGCGATCCAAGACGTGGCCACCCTTGAACTCACCCAGGCCGCCCTTGACCTCGCGTCGGAACTCATCGCGCGAGGCGCTGTGCCGGCGGAGAAGCCGGAGGACGCGTTCCACATCGCGATCGCCGCTACCAACGGCGTAGACTACCTGCTCACTTGGAACTGCGCGCACATCGCCAACGCCAAGGTGCGCCACCTGGTCGAAGGAATCTGCCACCAACTTGGATACGTGCCTCCCGTGATCTGCACTCCCGAGGAGCTGATGGAGGATTAGCCCATGTGGAAAGACCCCATCGTGGAAGAGGTCCGGCGCGTGCGGGACGCGCATGCCGCTCGGTTCAACTACGACCTGCGCGCCATCTACGAGGACTACAAGGCCCGAGAGCGGGCCTCTGGCCGGCAATACGTTTGCCTCCCCCCGAAGCGGCCCGCCTCTCCCGCGCGTGTAGTCGCCAGCGCGAAATCGCATGCTCCGGCCAGCACGTAGGATACTCCCGTGAACACAAGCGAGCGAGGAGGGGGCAGGCAGTTCGTCCTGGCCGAGACCAGGTCGAGCGGCTCAAAGACCCTGTCGCAAGCCGAACTCATGAGGCGGCTGGGCCTCCGCCCAACCCCGCGTGCGCGCCACCGGCGGCGACGGGCTCGCTCTCCGCGGTGACGGGGAATAATCCCGAATGGTGTCCCAGAACTCCCGAGACCAGGGCCTTCCGCACCTTGACTGAAGCGGGCCTACTTGTTAGCCTATCCTGCGCAGGCGCTGACGGTTGCGGGCCACTCTGAGGAGGATGGCAATGGCCACACCGCAGGAACTTCTTCAGAAACTCGAGGAACGCTTCATCCTGGGCGAAATCACTGAGGAAACCTACAAGCAGCTCAGGGCGAGCCTAGTCGGTCGGCTTGGGGGCCAGGAGGCAATGGGCGGCAGGAACCAAGGAGGTGCAACCCAGCGCGGCCTCGTCATCTGTTCGATCTGTCACGAGGCCACTGAACCGGACAATGTGTTCCGCTGCCGGAAGTGCGGGGACCCTAATATCTGCTGGAGGCACCAAGTAGGGACCCGCCTCTGCCGCGAGTGCGGGAACATGATGAGGTCCGACGAGCTGACTGACTCCGAGGCGATGGATCTGGCCCTTGGGGAGTGATCGCCTCCGGAGATGAGCCGGCGGTGTCGCGTCTTCAGATACCAACTACAGGCGTTTCATTTCTGTTTGTCAAGGGCTTTTCGGATTCGCTCTGGCGCGGGGCCTCGGCGCGGCGAGCGGCTGAGGCGGCGCAGGGAAACGGGACAGCCACGGATGGCACGGATGGCACGGATAGGACAAGGAGGCGAGCGGGATCGGGAGCCGAACCCTGTCGGTCTCGCTCTCTTATCCGTGCTATCGGTGCAATCCGTGGTTGGCCTTCTCCTCTCCTCCGGCTCTCCTGGCATCGTGCCTGACACCCATAGGGCCTGGCGCACCAAGAACATGTGGGAATGGTAGGCCATGCTCGACAACGCGGCGAGCACCTGGGAAATGGGCTTCGTGGCCTTGTAGCCTTGGGGTCGGGTCGTAAGAATCCATTTTTCCCCTTTTCCGCGAGGCTTCCGAGACCAGCGGCCGTGGAGCGCGGTTCCGCCCATACTGGGTCAAGTGCCCACGCGCAGTTGACCCGGTATGGGAAAAACCGCCAGTGACGCGTCCGGATCGCCAAAGCGCCCATAGTGGGTCAAACACCTGTGTCGCGCAGGTGATACAGTATGGTGGGACCGCCACGGAAGCCGCCGGATCGCCAAAGCGCCCATAGTGGGTCAAACACCTGTGTCGCGCAGGTGATACAGTATGGTGGTGATTCCAGGGGACACCTTACTCGATTTCGCTCCCTTCGGCAGGGTCCCGGCTGCCGGCTTCCGTCTCGCCGGCCGGGTGGATCATAGGCGTGTCATTTCTGTTTGTCAAGGGCTTTTCGGGTTCGATCTGTCGCCGGGCCTCGGCGCGGCGAGCGACTTAGTGCGTCGTTTCGCAAGTGCAGTGACGCACGTCCGCCGCCGAAACGACGCACTTCCATAGGGGCTATCGCCCCTCTGGCGTTTCGCGGTGCTGCACCGGTTCGCACCGCTCCACTGTCACCCCTTGGGGGGACTTCTGCGTCCCCCCAATCCCCCGCAGCGTGGCCGCTCCGGGGCGCTCGATACGTCACCGGACTTCCGAACGCGGCCACTTAGCCCGCATTTCTCACCAGCGGCTGGTGAGAAATGCGGGAACCACCAAACCACAAGCACCAAGCGCCAAACAAGCCCCAAACTCCAATCCTCAATGGTCCAAGCGGAGACTACGTGGTGTTGCCC
>Ga0194110_10007651_pt1 | contig 12422 bp, 8 predicted proteins | sample TA2Kig1200mmetaG_FD_146192 | JGI IMG/M metagenome (GOLD analysis project Ga0194110, IMG submission 146192) | Freshwater microbial communities from Lake Tanganyika, Tanzania - TA2015032 Kigoma Deep Cast 1200m | ecosystem: Environmental > Aquatic > Freshwater > Lake | place: Tanzania: Lake... | reverse complement strand
ATGGCCAGGCCCGCGGCCACCAGCGGGTAGACCGCCCACGGCACGCCGATCAGCTGCGGCACCTGCGCGATGAAGATGAGGATCGCGAGCGCGTTGACGAAGCCGATCATCACGCTGCGGGGGATGAAGCGCATGAGCCGGGCGACCCCGAGCAGACCCAGGACGACCTGCAGGATGCCGCCGAGGATCACGGTCGCGAGGAGGTAGTCCACCCCGTGCTCACGGGCGACGGGGGCGATGACGAGCGCGATCGCGCCCGTCGCCGCGGAGATCATGGCGGGGCGCCCGCCGAGGAAGGCGATCGCCACGGCCATCACGAAGGACGAGAACAGGCCGAGGCGGGGATCGACTCCGGCGATGATCGAGAACGCGATGGCCTCGGGGATGAGGGCGATGGCGACGACGAGGCCGGCGAGGGCTTCGCGGGTGAGGAGGCGCGGGCTGCGCAGCGCCTGGAGGACGGTCGGTTCCGGGCGCGCGAGGGCGGTGGTCATGAGGACTCCGGCGGGGCGGGCGCGCGCAGGCGGGCGCGGCGGTGGGGAGAGAATCGTGGGGGTCGCGAACGCGACCGGAAGAGACTCTACCGTAACGAGAGGGTTGCGGGATCGGGGATGCCATGACGGACGCGCGGCCGATGCAGATCGGAGAGCTCGCGGAACGCACCGGACTGTCCATCCGGACGCTCCGGCACTACGACGAGATCGGCCTGCTGCGGCCGTCGGCGCGCAGCGAGGGCGGGTTCCGGCTGTACACCGCGGACGACGAGTCCCGCCTGCTGCTCATCCGCCGCATGAAGCCGCTCGGCTACTCCCTCGAGCAGATGGGCGAGCTGCTGGCGGTGGTCGACGGACTGGATGCCGCTCCCTCCGACGCGGCACTCGGTGCCCGGCTGCACGACATCCGCGCGGAGGCCGTGCTGCGGCGCGACGACCTCCGCCGCAAACTCGCCGCGGCCGAGGAGTTCGTCGCCCAGCTGGAGGCGCGGTCGGCGGAGGGAGGAGATGCGGGCAGCGGAGGAGTCCCTCTGCGGTGAGGGTCCTCCCTTCGCGGCATCCCCTCCCTGCGTCGACGCGAGAGCGCGCGTTCGGGCGAGGCCGAGCGCCGTGTAAGATCGTCTGTTGGAAGTGTGTCCGAGCGGCCTAAGGAGCATGGCTGGAATCCATGTAGGCGGGGTAACTCGCCTCGCAGGTTCAAATCCTGTCACTTCCGCCACCGGAGCCCCGCCGAACGAGAGTTCGGCGGGGCTCCGTCGTTCCCGGTACGTCCCCCTTTCGGCGCCCGTCTCCCCGACGAGAGGGGACGGGGATGCCGTCGCGGCGGGCGTCAGTGCGAGACGAGCTCCCGCGACTCGGCGTAGGCGCTGCCCGGCCGCACGACGAGCGAGCGGGGGAGCGCGGCCGCGACGAGCCGGCGCACCGGCGACACCGCCGTGGTGAGGGACCGGTCCACGGCGTCGACCGCAGCGCCGAGGCGCGGACCCGCGTCGGCGTCGACGGCCTCGCCGGCATAGCTCGCCCGTTCGACCGCGTCGACGAGGAGGTCCAGCGCGCCGGCGTCGGCGCCGTGCCGTTCTCGCAGACGCGCCGCGTACCGGCGCGGCGACTCCGCGGCGGGGGCGGGGATGCCGAGGTCGATCGCTCTCTCCTGGATCGCCGTCCAGGCGGCGAGGGCATCGCCGGACAACACACGGGCCCGCCGACGGCGGCGGCGCAGCATCCGCGTCACAGCCGGAGCGGCGAGCAGGAGCAGCAGGACGACGGAGCCCGCAACCCAGGCGGCCCATGTCGCGTCGGTCTCCGCGGCCGAGGCCGCCCCGGTTCCGCCCGTCGGCGCCGCGTCCTCGTCGGACAGCTGGGGCGCCGTCGTCGGCGCGGGCTGGGGCGCAGAGGCATCCGGCTGGTCCGGGGTGGTGACGGCGCCGCCCTCGGCGTCGGTCGTGCCCGGCGCGAAGTACGTGGGGACGCCGAGGCTGTTGGTAGGTTCGAACTGCACCCACCCGATGCCCTCGAAGAACACCTCCGGCCACGCGTGCAGCTGCGACGAGCTGACGGTGTAGGTCGTCTGCCCCTGCTGGGCACCGCTCGTGGGGGTGCCGGGGAGGTAGCCGACGACGATGCGCGCGGGCATGTCGAGCGTCCGCGCCATGACGGCGAACGCCGAGGCGAAGTGGACGCAGTACCCCTCGCGGCGTTCCAGGAACTGTGCGACCGCGTCCAGGCCGGCCCCGTCGAAGCCGTCCTCGACGGGCGCGTCGAGGGAGTAGCGGAAATCGGTGCCGCGGAACCACGCCTGCAGGTCGACGAGCGCGTCGTAAGGGGATTGGGCCTCGGCGGTCACGGCGCGCGCCGTCTCCGCGATGACGGCCGGGACGTCGTCCGGAAGCGAGCGGACGGAGTCGGGAAGGCCGTCGCCGCCGACCGGCCGCGCCCGGATCTGCTCGAGGGTGGGACGCGGCACCCGCGTGGAGATCTTGTACTCCTGGTCGCGGGTGGACCCCGAGCGCGTCACGACCGTGGCGTTCTGGGGAAGTCCCAGCCAGTCGCCCTGCAGCCCGGACACCTGCAGCGCCGGGTACGGGATGGGCAGCCACGGGCTGTCGAGCTCGTCCACGACGACGTCGGTGGTCCAGTCGACGACGGGGATGTCGGCATCCACCGTCACCGGATCGAAGACGGGACCGTCCGCAGGCACCTGCACCGTGTCGCCCGTGTCGGGCTCCCAGACCGAGCCGTCGAACTGCGAGAGGGTCACCGCCCGCAGGTAGGGCGCGCGCGGAGCGGTCGTGCGGACGTCGAGCACGTCGACGGGCCGCGGCTGGCGCAGGTCGTTGCCGAGCTCGAGGTTGGGGTTGATGGTCGAGCCGAAGCCGCCGCTTCCGCCGGAGGCGAAGCGCAGACCCGGCTGGGGAAGCAGCGGGGTCGCGACAATCGCGACGACGACCGCGACCGCGGCGATCCCGACCGCCGTCGCGGAGGCTCCGGCGAAGCGCGGCCGGGCTGTCGTGCGCGCGCCGTCCCCCGACGCTGCCCCCGTCCGCGAGCGGGTCTCGACCCGCAGCAGGAAGAGGATCGCCGCGGCCAGGAGGACGAAGCCCGGCACGTCCACCTCGGCGGGGACGGCGATCGTCGGGATCAGCGAGACGGCGACGAGACCCACGCCCGCCAGCAGCGGCATCCGCGCCGTGAGGACGACGTGATCGAGCACGATCGCCAGAGCGCCGACGGCGGCGACGAGGACGAAGGAGAGACCGTTCGCCGCGTCGACGGGGGCCACGCCCACCCGCACCTCCTCCGCCGCAGCGGCGACGAGGTCGGGGACGAGGCCGAAGGTGGCGGGGGTGGGGATGATGCCGAGGAGCGTGCTGCCCCGCCCGAACATCGCCGTCAGCAGAAGGATCCAGACGCCCGCCTCGAGCACGCTCACCACGAGGGCGGGGAGGGAGAACAGGCGCGCCACCAGGCCCGTGCCGAGGACGGCGACGGTCACGCCGAGGGCGCCGGCCGTCCACGCGCCGGGCTCGATGACCGAGAACACCGGCAGCAGCGCGGCGACGATCGCGGCGAGGACGCCGAGCGACAGCAGCAGCGCGTCGCGGCGGCGGCGCGGGGAGCGGAACGTCGACGGGTCAGCCGCGGACATGCGCGAGCCCCCGGTCCAGGGCGGCGTCCCACGCCGCCGCGACGTCGCCCGCCGGCGAGAGCGTCGCGGCGTGCCACCCGGCGCGGCGCAGACCCCCGACGTCGACGGAGCCGCCGACGCTCAGCAGCACGGGCAGCGCCGAGTGGTGCGCGACGCCGCCGAGGGCGACCAGGTCATCCTGCTGCAGCGCCCCGGTGACGACGACGACCGGTCCGAGCAGAGCCGACGCCGCGGCGGGCACGAGGCGGTGGCCGAGGCCGTCGTCCCGCGCGACGACGGTCGCGAATGCCGCGGCCAGCGCACGCGCCTCGCCTTCCTCCCCGCCCTCGACGGGGTCCGCGAGGAGCGTGCCGTCGCTGTCGACGACGTCCACGGTGTAGCCCTCGTGCACGAGGCGCGCGACGGCCGAGACGCACGCCGAGACGGCCGTCTCGAACGCCTCGTCGGCGCCGGGTGCGGTGGCGTCGGGCGACCAGCGCCGGACGTCGCGGTCGAGGATCACCGTCGCGGCGGGGCTGGACTCCTGCTCCTCCTGCCGGACCATGAGCATGTCGCGGTGCGCGGTGGCCCGCCAGTGGATGCGCCGCATCGAGTCGCCGGGGGCGTACGGGCGGGCGACGAGGTTGTCCGCGCCCTGGCCGAGCTGCAGGGCGGCGGTCTGCCGTGTGCCGCCCGCCTCCCCCGACGCGGGCGGCAGGGGAGCGAGGTCGACGATGCGCGGAGCGACCGTCACGGCGGTCGTTCCGCCGAGCCCGAAACGGCGCCGGACCAGTCCGAACGGGTCGGTGGTGGCGACCTGCAGGGGTCCGAGCGCGTGCACGCCGCGACGGGCGCCCACGGCCTCGTACCGCAGCGTGATCGGACCGGACCCGGAACGCAGGCCCGAGCCGGTGGCAGGGAAGCCGCCCTCGGCGTGGCCGCGCAGTCCCGCCGGGAGGGTGTCGGTCCAGCGCCCGGGGGCGGTCGGCAGTGCGGTGCGCAGCCCGACCCGCAGCTCCACCGCGACGAGCCGGTCGACCTCGGCGGTCTCGGGCCGCAGGGTGCGCGACACGTCGTCGGTGCGGCGCACGAGCAGCAGGGCTGCGGCTGCGGCCAGCAGCAGCACGGCCAGCAGCACCGCGAAGTACAGCAGCTCGGGGATGCCCGCGCGCTGCGCGACGATGTAGGCCGTCATGGCGAGCACGAGCGCACCCGTGCCGCGCAGGGTGAGCGGCCAGAGACGTCTCACGGCCCGCTCACGCGTGCGCGGCGAGCGGGACGCGCACGCCGGCCGCGATCCGCTCGAGCGCATCGGCGACGACGACGGCCGTCGCGCGCCCGCCCGCGGCGGAGCGGTTGGCGATGAGGCGGTGACCGAAGACGGGGGCCAGCAGCGCGGAGAGGTCGTCGGGGATGACGTACCCGCGGCCGTCCAGGGCCGCGCGCACCTTCGCGGCGCGCACGAGCTGCAGCGTCGCGCGGGGGCTCGCGCCGAGGCGGATGTCGGGGTGGCTGCGCGTGGCCTGCGCGAGCGCGACGGCGTATTCGCCGAGGGCGGGGGCCAGATGCACGTTCCGCGCCCACGCGATCATGGCGGTGATCTGCCGCGCCGAGACGACCGGTCGCAGGGTGTCGAGCGGGTTGCGGGTGTCGCGCTGGCGCAGCATCTCGGCCTCGGCGCCCGCGTCGGGGTAGCCCATCGAGATGCGCATGAGGAAGCGGTCGCGCTGCGCCTCCGGCAGCGCGTACGTGCCCTCCATCTCGAAGGGGTTCTGCGTCGCGACGACGAGGAACGGCGAGGGGAGCACGTGGGTGCGGCCGTCGACGGTGACCTGCCGCTCCTCCATCGCCTCCAGCAGCGAGGACTGGGTCTTCGGCGACGAGCGGTTGATCTCGTCCGCGATGACGATGTGGGCGAACACGGCGCCCGGCGTGAACTGGAACTGCCGGTCGACCGGGTTGAACACCGAGACGCCGGTGATGTCGCCGGGCAGCAGGTCGGGCGTGAACTGGATGCGGCGCACGTCGGCGTCGACGGTCGCGGCGAGCGCCCGCGCGAGCATCGTCTTGCCGACGCCGGGGACGTCCTCGATCAGCAGGTGCCCCTCGGCCAGCAGCGCGGTCAGCGCCGCGCGCACGGCGTCGGGCTTACCGTCGATGACGCGGGAGATGGATGCAACGATCTCGCCGGTCAGCCGGGCGAAGGACTCGCTCGTGAGCTCCGACTCCGGCCCGCCGGCATCGGAGCGGCGCAGGCGGGCGACCGCCTCGGGCATGACCGTCTCGTCCATGGCATCCCTCTGCTCGTGGATGTGCCGGAGGCGCGTCGTGGCCGCCGTGACCCGATCGTAACCTGCTGACGTGACGAGAAGGCCGTGAGTCGAGGTCCCCCCAGCCGCCGCACGGTCGCCGTTCAGGCCCCTAGGATGGACCGCCGACCGAGGAGGCTCGATGAGCGACGACCGTGTGCCCGCCCCCGTCCTGGCCGTCGACATCGGCGGGACGAAAGTGGATGCCGCCGTCGTCACGGCCGCGGGCGACGTGGTGCGCGAGAGCGTCACCCGCCGGCCGACCGGCCGGGACGTCTCCCGTGAGGAGATCGCCCGGAACATTCGGGAGGCCGCGACCGCCGCGCTCGCCGCGGTCCCGCACCTGCGGGTCGGGGCGATCGGGGTGGGCAGCGCCGGTCCCATCGACCGACCGGCACGGGCCGTGTCGCCCCTGAACCTGCCGAGCGCGGCGGGACTCGTCCTGGACGAGGTGCTGCGCTGTCTCGTCGACGGCCCGCTCCATCTCGCGCTCGACGGCACCTGCATCGCGCTCGCCGAGCACTGGCGCGGCGCGCTCGTCGGGTGCCGCGATGCGATGGCGATCGTGGTGTCGACGGGAGTGGGCGGGGGCCTCGTCCTGGACGGCCGCCCCGCGAGCGGGGCGAGCGGGAACGCCGGGCACCTCGGGCAGACGTTCGTCCGGACCGTCGAGGACGGGGACGTCGTGTCATCCACTCTCGAGGCCGTCGCGGCCGGACCGGGGACCGTGGCCTGGGCGCGGTCGCACGGCTGGGCGGGGGAGACGGGTCTGGACCTGGCGGCGTCGTACCGGTCCGGCGACGAGATCGCGGTCGCGGCGGTCCGCCGCTCGGCCACGGCCGTCGGGCAGGCGATCGCCGCGGCGACGACGCTGTGCGACCTGGAGGCCGTCGCCATCGCCGGCGGCTTTGCGCGCGTCGCCGACGACTACATCGATCTCGTCCGCGCTGCGGCGCAGACCGCGTCGGTGCACGCCTACGCCCGCCGCTGCCGCATCGTGGGGTCGGGCCTGGACGGCGACGGGCCGCTCCTGGGCGCCGCCGCCCTCGCCCTGCGCCCCTGACGGGGCAGGGACAGGGGCTAGAGGACGGCGAGGGCCATCAGACCCGTGGATGCCGCCATCCCGACGATCTGCGCGCGATCGAGCCGCGTCCGCATCCGCCGGGCCGCCACCGCCGAGAGGCCGAGGTAGCCGGCGGCCACGACGAGCAAAAAGGGGATGAGACCGACGCCGTGCGCGTGTCCCGCGCCCGCGGTGTGACCGCCCATCCCGACCTGGAGGGCCGCCATCACCACCATCCCGAGCGTGGTGTGCACCGTCATCAGCGCGGGCACCCGCGGGGCGCGGCGCTGGCGGGGGCGCCGCCAGACGGCCAGGCCCACGGCCGCCGCCGACAGCAGCGCGGTCCAGTACACCGGCGGGACCCATCCGGCGAGGGCGGCGTCGAGCATCGCGAGCAGCATGAGGACGGATGCCGCCAGCTCGGGCGGCCGCACCCGCGCGCGGTCGACGGCCACGCAGCAGGCGCCGATCGCGGCGGGGGCGACCGCCCACGCGTGAAGGACCTCGCTCATCCCGTCAGCAGTGGCATCCGTGGCCCGGCGCATCACCGGCGTGCGGACCGTGCCCGGGGGCGTCGTCCTCGGCTGCGGGGTGCGCGGCGGGCGCGCAGTGCGTCATGGCCGGCGCGGGGACGTTCAGTACGGGGTTCCGCTCGAAGAAGTTGTACGGCTTCAGCGTGAACTTGGCGTAGTCCATCGGCATGACCGGCCAGTCCTCGTTGCGCGGGAAGTGCGTCAGGCCGAAGGTGTGCCAGAGCACGACGTCCTCGCCCACGAGCGGCTCGTCGCCCGCGATGAACGCGGGGATGCCGGCGCCGCCGGGGTGCTGGTTGACGAAGTCGCCCGCGGCGTAGCGCTCGTCGGGGTCGTATCTCGTGACGAAGAGGTTCTTCGTGGCGAAGGCGGCGCGAGCGGCGATCGACGAGGCGTCGTCGGCGAGCAGCACGGGCGTCTCGGTCGGGAAGAGCATGTACGAGGTCGCCTGTCCGCGTTCGGTCGTCTTCTCGGTCGAGGCGATCTGCCAGACGCGATTGACCGCGCCGTCGGCGACGCGGCCCGACACCTTCTCGGAGGCGATCGGCGTCACCTTTTTGGTGAAGGCGTTGCCGGCCGGGTTGGTCTCGGAGATCGGCAGTCGCACCGCGTCGATCTCGTTGACCACATTGGCGACGCCGTCGACGGTCATGTCGAGTCGGGCGGAGAAGAGGTGCTGGTGGTAGGGCGCCCCGAGCCCCGGCGCGACCTCGGACGCGAAGGGGTAGTCCGCACCCGGATAGGCGGAGGTGAACAGGATGCCGGTGAGCTTGGCCTCGCACTCGATGGTGCCGTCCAGGTAGAGGTACCAGTAGAAGCCGTAGTCGTAGTTGCCGACGGTGGTGAAGAAGGAGATGACGAGACGGCGGGCGCGGCGGACCTCGCTGGAGCCGGTGAAGATGTCGGTGTGCTTCCAGAGGGAGCCGAAGTCCTCCTCGTGCATGCACACGGCGTTGCGGATGGTCCGCGGCATCCCGTTCTCGTCCGAGAGCACGGCGTCGACGTAGGTGATGTCGCCGACGCAGTCGCAGCCGAGCTCGAGCTCGTTCGTGTACCGGCCGAACAGGTACTCGCCCGTGTCGAAGTAGTTCTGCCAGAAGCGGTTGGGCGCCGGGTCGGCGTAGGGGACGACCATCTCGCTGATCGAGCCGCGGTACATCACGGGCCGCCCGGCGAAGGACAGCTGACGCAGGATGAGCCCCTCGCGGGTGTCGAAGCCGATGCGCAGGTCCCACTCGCCCCACGTGACGTGCTCGTCGTCGACGGTGAAGCTCGAGCCCTCCGGCTGCGTGATGACGATCGGCTTCAGCCCCTCCAGCGGCGGGCCCTGGAGCTCCGGGTCGTCGAAGTTGCCGGACGTCTCCGGCACGGTGAAGCCGGGGGTGTCGACGATCTCGATGATCTTCCGGTCGGCGACGTCGATGTACGCCGTGAGGCCGTCGACGGGGTGGGCCCACGGGTGGTCGGCCGGGTGGTCCTGGCGGAACGCGAAGGTGCGCAGCACGCGCCGGCCCACCTCGTTCTCGTAGCCGTAGTGCCCGGCCGACAGGGGGACGAGGACGACGTCGGCGGTGGTGAGCCCGCGCGCGGCGAGCGCGGCGATCCACTCGGCGCTCTCGTTCGCGATGATCCCGACCTCCTCGAACTCCGCGTCGAGGATCGGCAGCTGCCCGTCGGACCCGTCCAGCTCGGTGGAGCGCAGGACCTCGCCGGTCGTGAGCGAGACGACGAGGTCGAGCGAGTGCGCGGTGCGCAGGTTCAGCAACTGCACGCGGGCGCGGCGGTCCGGGAACGCGGTCTCGCCGCGCTCCCACGCCAGCACCTCGCCCTTGGGCGCCTCCTCCAGGCCGACGTACGCGAAGCGGGTGGCCTCGTCGACGCCCTCGAGCCCGGCGACGACCGCGTGGACGGCGGTGATCTCGGCGAGGGTGAGGGAGGCCAGGGGATGGGCCGGGGCGGCGGGGGCGGCGAAGGCGGTCGAGGTCGGGTCGGTGAGCGTCATGGTGTCTCTCTCGGGTGGAACGGGTGGGACGGGAAGGAGGAGGGGGAGGGATGCCGCGGCGCCGAGGCCGCGGCATCCGGTCAGCCCGCCGCGATGGTGTCGGTGAGCTTGGCGTAGGCGGCCGGCCGGCGACGGCGGATCCACGCGGCCTGGGCGTAGCCGAGGGCGGGGAAGACGACGACGAGGGCGAGCAGCGCCCAGCTCACGGCGCCGAAGACGGGGGCGCCGTCGGCATCCATGTCGCCGACCATCACGGGGAAGTACGCCACGATGATCACCGCCGACACGGCCAGGCCCGCGAAGCCGAGGGCCGGGGCGATCACGGTGTTCCAGACGCGGCGGTCGGCCCGCGTGCGGCGGAAGTAGACGATGACGGCGACCGAAGTCGCGGCCATCAGCACGGCGATGGCGAGGGTGGCGACGCCGGCGAACCACGTGAACACCTGCAGCAGCGGGTCGAGGTTCAGCACGGCGAAGACCACCGTCAGCACCGCCGCCGTCGCGGTCTGGACGATCGAGGAGACGTGCGGGGACAGGTGCCGCGCGTGCACCCCGCCGAGGCGGTCGGGGAGCACGCCCGCGCCGGACATCGCGTGCTGGTAGCGGGTGAGGACGTTATGGAACGACAGCACGCACGCGAACATCGACGTCAGCAGCAGGACGTTGACGATGATCTCGCCCGCGGTGCCGAGGTAGATCGCGACCGTCCGCAGCATGAGCGTGCCGGGGTCCTCCGCCGCGGCGGCGAGCACGCCCTCGGGACCCCACGCCATCACGAGACCCCACGAGGCGAGGGTGTAGAACACGCCGATCCCGATGACGGCGCCGTAGGTGGCGCGGGGGATCGTGCGGTCGGGGTCGCGGGCCTCGTCGCGGAAGATCGCGGTCGCCTCGAAGCCGATGAACGCGGCGATCGCGAACATCAGGCCCACGCCGGGCGAGCCGCTGAGGACGTTGGCCGGCTCGAAGGGGGCGGCGCTGAGGCCCTCGGGACCGCCGTTCACGACGACGGCCGCGACCAGCACGAGGACGATGCCGACCTCGGCCACCAGCAGCACGCCGAGCACCTTGCTCGAGAGGTCGATGTGGCGGTAGCCCAGGATGCCGACCAGCCCGACCACGGCGAGCGCGTACAGCCACCAGCCCAGGGCCGGGCCGCCGAGCGAGACGACCGTGATGCTCAGTAGGTAGCCGATGTAGCCGTAGACCGAGATCTGGATGGTCGTGTAGGTGAGCATGGCGGTCCAGGCGGCGGCGAGCCCGGACGGGCGGCCCAGGCCGTAGCCGATGTAGGTGAAGAACGCGCCGGGGCGGGGGACGTGCCGCGTCATGGCGGCCAGGCCGACCGCGAACAGCAGCAGGACCACGGCGCTGACGGCGTAGAGGGTGGGGAAGCCGGCGCCGTTCCCGATGAGGATGCCGAGGGGTGCGGCGCCCCCGACCACGGTGAGCGGCGAGGCCGCGGCGACGACCATGAAGACGATCGCCGTGACGCCGAGGGAGCCCTGCAGCGTCCGCTTCGCCGACGCCGCCACCCCCTTCGATTCGAGCTGGGTCATTCGGTTCCTCCGGAGTGTCGGGTGTCGCGTCCGAGGTTCCTCCCGCGCCGTTGCGGAGCGATGTAGCGGGCGTAAAGGTGTGCGCGCACCCGGTGAGACGGGCCGCCGACGGGGTCTCACCCGCGGTCACGCCCCGGAAACATGGGCGTCGCGGCGGGGCAACCGCGTTCCCGTACGGTCGGGGCATCCCGACGGAGACCGACATGACCGCACTCTCCCGCGCCATCGCGCGGCCCGCTCCCGTCGCCGGGTTCGGCGACCGCTCGCCCCTGCACGGTCTGGAGCGGCGGCGGATCGGCGTCGTCGACCTGGCGGCGCAGTCGGTGGCGGCGGTGGCACCGGCGGCCGCAGCGACGACCGTCGTGCTGATGGTGGCCGGCGTCGCCCCGGGGGTCACCGTGACGGCCATCCTCGCCGCCGCGATCCTCGCCTTCGGCGTCGCCCGCACCGTCGGCGTCTTCGCACGCCGCTTCGCGGCCAGCGGCGGCCTCTACACCTACACCGCCCGCGGCCTCGGCACGCGGGCCGGGCTCGCCGGCGGGGCCGCCATCCTCACCGGGTACGCGGCGGTGGCGATGTTCGCGCTGCTGGGCGGGGCGTACTACACGTCCTATCTGCTGCGCGGGCTCTGGCCAGACCTGGACGGGGTCCTCGTCGCGGCGGGGGCCGTGGTCGCGCAGGCTGCGCTGGTCGCGTTCGTGCTGGTCCGCGGCATCCGGGTGTCGGCGCGCGCCGCCCTCGTCGTCGAGACGCTCTCGGTCGTCCTCATCGTCGCGCTGCTGATCGCGCTGCTCGTGAGCATCGGCCCGATCGACCCGTCCGTGCTCCTCGGCGCCGGAGCGGCGGGGGCGACCCCCCTGTCCTTCGCCGCCGGCGCGGTGATCGCGCTGACGGCCTTCGTCGGCTTCGAGTCGGCCGCCACCCTCGGCGTCGAGTCGGTCTCGCCCCTGCGCAACGTGCCCCGGGCCGTCACCGGCACGGTCGTGCTCTCGGGGGCGCTGTACCTCCTCGCCGCGGTCACGCAGGTCGCCGGGTTCGACGCCCTCGGCGCCGACCTCGCGGCCAGCGCCTCGCCCGTCAACGACCTGGCCACCGCCTCCGGGCTCGGCGGCTGGGCCGTGGTGGCCGACGTCGGCATCGCCGCGTCGTTCCTCGCGTGCGCCATCGGCACGACCACCGCCCTCGTGCGCGTGCTGTTCGCGATGAGCCGGGACGGGGTCCTTCCCGCCGCCGTCGGCCGGACGCACGGCCGCTTCGGGACGCCGGCGGCCGCGGTCGGCGCGGCGGTGCCGGTCATCGCCGGGGTCCCGCTCGTGCTCGTCGTGACCGGCGTCGACC
>Ga0194110_10007649_pt1 | contig 12424 bp, 10 predicted proteins | sample TA2Kig1200mmetaG_FD_146192 | JGI IMG/M metagenome (GOLD analysis project Ga0194110, IMG submission 146192) | Freshwater microbial communities from Lake Tanganyika, Tanzania - TA2015032 Kigoma Deep Cast 1200m | ecosystem: Environmental > Aquatic > Freshwater > Lake | place: Tanzania: Lake... | reverse complement strand
CAACCTCCTGATGGACGAACACGGTTACCTTCCCACCCACGCCTGGTTCGCGGCCTTTGCGCCTTTTGACGATCCCGAGATCGCCTTGATCGTCTTCCTGGAGGGAGGCGGCGAGGGATCACAGACGGCCGTTCCGGTGGCGGCGACCATCCTGCGGCACTATTTTGGGCTGCCCCAACCGACGCCTGTCCCCACGCGGGCGAGCGCTGGCGGGTGATGAGCGCCAAGGAGAGCACAGCCGGCCCCCGAGAGGGGTGCAAGCCGGCAGCCTAAGCGCTTTGGAGATAGAGACAAGACGGACTATGGCGGACTCGGTGTTCATCAAGGGAACCCGCGAGGGACTGACGATCACCTTCACGGCCGACGCCTCGGCGCCCGTTGATGTGGCCGGCGTCCTGGAGGATCTGGAGCGTCACCTCGGCACGCGCGGGGCTTTTTTCTGCGGCGGCTTGGTGGCTCTGGAGCTGGGCGACCGCGCGATCCAGAAGGAAGGCCTGTCTCAGATCGCGGACCTGCTCAAGCGGCACGAGATGACGCTGCGCACCGTGGTCACCAACGACGCGACCAGCGGCCGGGCCACCGACGAGCTGGGGCTGCGATGGGTGCGCCCCGAGCCCTCGGCCGAATCCGGTGACACGCCCATGCAGAGCGGCGCTGCGGAGGCCCCATCGGCGCCCGCAAGCCGTGAGGCGCCGCCAGAGTCCGCCAAGCCTGCCGAGGGCAAGTCACGCCGTCCCGCGCGCCCGTCGGAGCCAGCTCCCGCTTCCCTCTCGCGACAGCGCCAGGACCCAACCTACGAGGGCGGCCGGGGCATCCTGGTTCGCCACGTGATCCGCTCCGGCCAGGTTGTCCGCCACACGGGGCACGTCACGATCATGGGCGATGTCAACGCCGGCGGAGAGGTGGTCGCGGGGGGAGACATCATCGTCTGGGGGAGGCTCTATGGCACGGCGCACGCCGGCGTGATGGGAGACGAGTCCGCTGTCGTCTGTGCGCTGGAGATGGCTCCTCTGCAGCTACGTATCGCCCACGTCGTCGCCCGCCCGGAAGACGAGACCCGAGGGAAGCGCAAGCGATCGCGAGAGGACGCTCCGCAGGCCGAGGTGGCCTACATCCGGGGAGAGACGATCGTCGTTTCCCCCTGGGACAAGGCTCGCGACGGGCGCAGAGGACGGGAGTCGAGCTAGATGCCAACGCGCGTCATCACCATCACCTCGGGCAAGGGGGGCGTCGGCAAGACCACCACCACAGCCAACCTGGGCGTGGCGCTGGCGAAACTGGGCCAGCGCGTCGTGGTGATTGACACAGACATCGGGCTGCGCAACCTCGACGTGGTCATGGGATTGCAGAACCGCATCATCTATGATGTGGTGGATCTCGTGGAGGGACGTTGTCGTCTGCGCCAGGCCCTGATCCGCGACAAGCTGGTCTCAGAGCTGTATCTGCTGCCCGCGGCTCAGAGCCGAGACAAGTCGGCCATCAGCCCGGCCGACATGACGCGCGTGGTCGGGCAGCTTCGCGGGGAGTGTGATTTTGTGCTCATTGACTCGCCCGCGGGCATCGAGCTGGGCTTTCGCAACGCCGTGGCGCCGGCCGACGAGTTCATCCTGGTGACCACACCCGACCTCGCCTCGATTCAGGATGTGGACCGCGTCCTGGGCATCCTAGAGTCCGAAAGTGACCGCGATCGCTTCCTGGTCATCAACCGCTTTCGCCCGGATCTGGTAAAGCGCAAGGAGATGCTCAGCCCCGAGGAGATCCTGCGGATGCTCTCTGTCGAGCTCTTGGGGATCGTTCCCGAGGCGGAGCAGGTGCTCGTCGCCAACAGCCATGGCATCCCGGCGGCCAACGACTCACGCTCTCCCGTGGGCAAGGCGTATCAGGGCATGGCCCGCCGCCTGATCGGCGACGACGCGCCCGCGACGCTCATCCTCGAAGGCAAGAAGGGGTTCTGGAGCAGGCTGCGGTTCTGGAAACCCGCTGGCTCTTGATGCTCAGGTCTGCTCGCGATCTGGATTGGTCATGCTGATCACCACCTGGCGTCGCTTTGACCTGCCCTTTTTTGTGGCCACGCTGGCGCTTGTGCTTCTTGGCTTGTTGATGATCAGCAGCGCCTACGGGATATCCCCGCTCGCCAGTGAGGAGCCCCTGCTCAGGAACCCCATCTTTCGCCAGGCGGTCTTTGCTGTGGTGGGTTTGGTGGTCTATGGGGTCGTGGCTGCGCTGGACTATCGTGTTCTGATGGCGCTCCATCGGGGCATCTATCTCTTTACCCTTGGCGTCTTGGTGGTGACGCTGGGAGTCGGGAGCGTCTCCTTTGGCGCGCGGAGCTGGCTGGCGTTTGGTTTGTTCGACATCCAGCCGTCGGAACTCGCCAAGGTACTGATGATCATTGTGCTCGCCCAGTGTCTGGGTCGGGAGCAGAGCGAACTCGAGACCGTGCGCCCGCTGCTGCAATCCGCGATCCTGGCGGCGCCGCCGGCCCTGCTGATCTATCTGCAGCCCGATTTCGGCATCGCGCTCATCCTTGGGGCTACGTGGCTGGGCATGGTGTTCCTCGCGGGTGTGCGCTGGCGACACTTGCTCCTGCTGGCGCTTCTGGTGGCCATCATCACGCCGGTGGTCTGGTCCCAGATGCCGGGCTACATGCGCGAGCGCATCATCACCTTTCTGCTTCCGGATCTGGACCCTTCGGGCACTAGCTACAACGTCACCCAGGCCCTGATCAGCATCGGCTCGGGGGGCCTGTGGGGCAAGGGCTTTCGACAAGGCCCCCAGAGCCAGCTCTATTTCCTGCGCGTGCGCCATACCGATTTCATCTTCTCCGTGCTGGCCGAGGAACTGGGCTTTGTGGGCGCCATGCTTATGCTCGCGCTCTTTGCTTTCATGCTCCTGCGTCTCATGCGCATCGCGACCGTGGCCCAGGATCGCTGCGGCCGTCTGCTGGCGGCGGGGGTGGCTGCGATGATCCTGGTGCAGACGTTCATCAACGTGGGCATGAACGCCAACCTGCTGCCCGTTACCGGCCTGACGCTTCCGCTGGTCAGCTATGGGGGGAGCTCGTTGCTGACCACCCTGCTGGCCCTCGGGCTGGCTCAGAGCGTGGCCATTCGCCAGCGAATGGACGCGAGCCCGCTCGAGCCCGTGGGCCGATGATCCGCTTGAGGAGCATCTCATGACCGCTGATACCGTCCGCGTGCGCTTTGCGCCCAGCCCTACCGGTTTCTTCCATGTCGGCGGGGCGCGCACCGCGCTGTACAACTGGCTCTACGCCCGCCGAGAAGGAGGGCGGTTTATCCTGCGCATCGAGGACACGGATCGCACGCGCTATGATCCGCAGGCGCTCCCCGATCTGCTGGAGGGGCTCCGCTGGTTGGGGCTGTGGTGGGATGAAGGGCCGGAGGTGGGCGGCCGCTACGGCCCCTACTACCAGTCCGACCGCGCGCATCTCTATCGGGAGTATGCGGAGCAGCTCGTCGCCGAGGGCAAAGCCTACCGCTGCTACTGCACGCCTGAGCGCCTGGAGGCCCTCCGCGAGGAGCAGCGGGCGGCGAAGCTGCCGGTCGGCTATGATCGGCGCTGCCGCCACCTGACCCGCGCGCAGATCGCCGATTACGAGGCGCAGGGCATCGCGCCGGTGATTCGCCTGGCCATCCCCACGGAAGGCGCGACCGAGTTCGACGATCTGCTGCGCGGACACATCACGGTCGAGAACAAGCAGCTCGATGACCTGGTGCTGCTCAAGTCCGATGGCTTTCCGACCTACCATCTGGCCAACGTGGTGGACGACCATCTGATGTGCATCACCCATATCATGCGGGGGGAGGAGTGGATCTCTTCCGTCCCGAAACACGTGCTGCTGTACGCTGCGCTCGGTTGGCCGATGCCCGTCCAGCTTCACCTGCCCACGATTCTGGACCCCTCCGGAAAGGGCAAGCTGAGCAAGCGCAAGAAAAAGCTGCCCGACGGTCGCGAGATGCTGACCCTGATCCACGAGTTCCGTCAGGCCGGGTACCTGCCCGAGGCAATGGTCAACTACCTGGCGCTCGTAGGCTGGTCCTACGATGGCCAGACCGAGTTCTTTGGCCGCGACGAACTCGTCAAGCACTTTGGCCTCGAGAGAATCAACAAGTCGCCTGCCTCGTTCTCGTATGAGAAGCTGGAGCACATGAACGCCACGTACATCCGCGAGCTCGGCGACAACGATCTGGCGGGACGGCTGTTGCAGGTGTTCCTGCGGCAGGGGCTGACTACCGACTTTGTGACCGTGCTCCGGTTCGTGCCGCTCATCAAAGAGCGCATCAAGACGCTGCAGGACGCCGTGCCGCTGCTCGACTTTTACTTTGCCGAGCGGCTGGAGTACGATCCCGCGCTCCTGATCGGCAAGCGCATGGATCGCGAAAGCACGATCCGGGCGCTGCGCGCGGCGGAAGGAATCCTGGCCTCGCTGGAGAGCTTCCGTGAAGAGGCGATCGAGGACGCGCTACGGTCCGCGCCCGCCGAGCTGGGGCTCAAGGTAGGGGATTTCTTTGGCTGCATCCGCGTGGCCTGCACGGGCAAGACGGTCGCGCCGCCCCTGTTTGGCACGCTGAGCATCATCGGACAAAAGAGGGTCGTCCAGCGCATTCGCGAAGCGCTTGGGCGGCTGGAGGCGCTCTAGGGCATCGGTCAGGTAGTAGGCGAGTGCCGATGGTGTAGCGCCGGTTCCCGGCCTGAAGGCTCGGGCCACGGGTACCAAGCCCACCGCCGTGGGCTCGCAGCGCATGCCTTGAGCCGACGAAGGTCGGCTTCGTGCCCGTAGCGCGTGGCCTTGGCCCGCGCGACAGATACAGCGCGATTACTTGACCAGCGCTCTAGTCCCGGACAGGGTGCGACAAACCATCCTCGGCCTCACTCGCTCGATAGCCCCTACGATGCGTCGTCAGGATACGTCTCGATCGCGCGTTCTATCTCCGCGATCAGCCGCTGGCCGGCCAAGGGCGTGGCGCCGTCTGTCTCCGAGCGCCAACGCGCCAAGACCCCCCTGGCGCGGCGCAAGCGTCGCCACTCGGTGCGCGCTTGCCGGGAGTAGCCCAGCGAGACGAATGCGTTCATCAGATGGTACCGGGCGATCACCTGGGCCACTTGATCTCGCAACCCCAGCCGCAGCGCACAACTGAGCGCGTCGAGGGCGCTCGCCTGCTCCCCGAGCTGCACATAAGCCATGCCCAGGTTAAAGTGGGCCTGAGGCAAGCGAGGGGCCGTTTCCGCGGCCTTTTGCAGCACGCGCCGCGCTTCGGCCGGTTTGTCTGCCGCGAGAAGAGTCAGGCCCAGCTCCGCGTAGCCAAAGTAGAGCTCAGGGCGCATGGCGATGAGCCGCTCGCAGGCCGCGGCGGCGGAGGCATAGTCGCCCCGCTTGCGATGGATGTGCGCGTACAACTGGTAGGTGCCGTAAAAGTCGGGGCGTTCCCTCTCCAGGCGCGCCAGCAAGGCCAGGGCCCCATGGTCATCCCCCTGCCGATGAGCATACTGGGCCTGGCGGAAGGCGACCGGGGTGCCATTGCGCGCCAGGCTAAGCCCCAGCGCCAGGGCCAGCGCCATGCACAGAGCCGTGCCCACCGTCCCGAGCCAGTCGTAGCCGGGCGGCATCGGCCACAGGGCAAACGCCAGGCTGGCGATGAGCAGGACGACCATCGCAGGAGCCGTATAGACCCCAGCCCCGTTGTATCCCAGAGCGGTCCCTCGCAGGGCGAGCTGGCGCCGCACCAGGAGCCATAGCAGGCTCGCCCCCGCGCACGCCGACGCTGCAGCGATCGTCACCCTGGCGGCGACGAGCCATGGCCCCGCTGGCAGAATGGCGAGCGTCATCCAGGCGAGCAGAGCGACCATCGCGCCAGCGATGGTCAGTATCTGTCTCCAATAAGGCTCGGTTGTTCGGAACTTGACTTGGTTCGTCATCGCGGCTGGAGGGCTCGCGGCTTGACGGGCTCATCCGGGGCGTGCAGCGGCGTGTCGCCGAGCTGCCTGTACACGCTGACGACGCGATGCAGGCTGGTCGCCAGCGTCCCGACCGCCAGGACCCACAAGGCCGGGTAGGTCAGACCGAAGAGCAGCGCCAGGATGAGGATCAGGCAGCGTTCCACGCGGGTCAAGAGCCCCACTTTGCAGTCCACCCCCAGGCCTTCGGCCCGCGCGCGCGCATAGCTGACCAGTAGTGAGCCCACGATGGTGATATAAGCCAGGATGGCCCCTGCGAACACACCTTGCGCCATGTACCACCAGGCCAGCCCCAGCAGAATGGCCGACTCGGACACCCGATCCAAAACGGAATCGAGAAAGGCGCCAAACTTGGTGGGCCGGCCCACCTGACGGGCCACCGTCCCATCAAAGGCGTCAAAGATCGAGGCAAAGAGGAGGCCAGCGCCCCCGAGACGTAGATATCCCATGGCGATGGCCACGCCGACGATGACGTTCAGCAGGCAGCCGATAATGGTCAGGGCGTTGGCCGATATGCCCATACGGGCGAGCAGACGGCCCGCCGTGTCCAGCAGCCGTCCGAACGTCTTTCTAAGCCAGGCGGTGAACATCAGAGTAAGCACTCGCTCCCAGTGGCTTGGCGCACAGCGCCCCGTATCATACAACCCGGGCCAGGGCGTGTCAAAGCCTGCCGCCGCGCCCGGTGTGTGCTTGGCGCCTACGTCGCCACCAACCCAAGCTGCACCTCATCGCGTGCTCCACCTTGCGCAGGTCATCATGGGTCAGCGCCCCCGCCTGCTTCACCAAGCGCTGTTTGCTCACCGTCGTCAACTGGTCCGCCATGGCCTTACTGGCAACCCAAACTCAACGCGCGACTGGCAAACCACTCGTCCAGGTCGCACCGCCTCTGTCTGCTCCGGCGCTGAGGCGATCAGGGACTTACCAGCCCGCTGTAACGCACGAGCGCATACGCGACCACACGCCTCGCCTCGGAGGCATTCATCCATTCCCTGTAACGGGCCCATTTGTGCGGCTCGAGACGCTTGTAGGTCTCAAAGAACTCTTGGATCTCCCGGAGCCGATGCGCGTGGACATCCGCGATGTCGTGATAGCCCTCAAAGCGGGCATCGTTCACCAAGACGGAGAGGATCTTGGCGTCTTGGCCCTCCTCGTCCTCGATGACGAGTGCGCCGATGGTGCGGACCTGCACCACGCAGCCAACCTCCAGAGACTCATAGCTCAGCACCATGATGTCCAGGGGATCGTTGTCGTCGTACCACGTCTGCGGAACAAAGCCGTATTCCACGGGAAAGACGACCGAGGAGGGGATGATCCGATCGAGGACAAAGGCCTCCCAGTCCGAGCGGTACTCGTACTTGTCCCTCGAGCCGCTGACCACCTCGATGACCGCATTCAGCAGCTCTGGGGGGGCATCGCCAGCCGGAAGGTCCTTCCACAGGTTCATATGGGCAGGCTCCTATCGCGCTTCAGACGCATCGCATGGATGCTGAGAGAGGAGCAAGGGCGTTGCCCATGGACGGCAAGATCGGGGCTCATGGAACCGCCCGCGTACAGGCCTCGGGGACCGCAGGGGTCCCCGAGGCATCCGTCACGATCCCGGCAGTCCGCTTACCCCATCCGCTCCCAGATGGGGATCGCCCGTTTGGCGCCCTCAGGCCCCAGCACGACGGGCACGATGCCGACGATCTCGCACAGATAGGTCAGCGCGCGCACCCGATCGCCCACGGTGCCCAGCACATGGTTGCACGGAAAGACCGACAGGAACTCGTCGAATGAGCAGGTCAGTTTGGCGTGCACGTGCGGCCAGGTGGGGTTGGTCTGCGCGTTGATCGCCCGACGCGTCTCCGCGGGGAGGTCCATGCTCTCGCCCTTCATGATGGCCATGAAGGGTTTGTCGTCCCACACGCCCAGCCGCGCAAAGGTCATCTCCCCCGGCTTGGCGTCGAACTCGACCGAGGCCCCGCCGGCCTTGAAATAGAACTCGAGCGCCGGATGGAACGTGATCTTCTGAAAGTTCTGAGTCGGATCAAAGCTCTGCTCGGCGTACCAGGAGGAATGGTTGCCCGAGTTGCACCAGTCCCACAGGCCGTACTCGGGCAGATAGAGGCGCACATCCATAAAGAGCACTGGGAGGCCCCCGGTGACATACTTGAGCAACTGCATGGTCAACGCGGCATAGGCGTCGGCCTCCGTCGCGCATACCACCGACTCCTTGGGCCCGTTCCAGTCGTAGGGGTCGTTCATCATCATCTCGGGCACGTCGCCCAGGCAGACGTGCTCCGTCAGCTCGCGCTGGCCCTTGAGCCCGCAAAAATCAAAGCCCTTGTCCTGGTTGACGAGGTTCATGGCCAGGTAGAGGCGGAGCTGCGTCTTGAGGGTCTCGCGCGTCAGCATCTTGCCATCGTAGCGGATGCGGTCGCCCATCATCCCTTCGAGCCACTTGAGGCCTTTCTCCACCTCGGCCTCATCCACCTCGTTCTCCATCACCTTGACCAGCCAGAGCTGGTCAATCTGCCGCGCCGTGCAGCCCAGGGCCTTGATGGTGGGCACCAGATGAAAGTAGCCGGTCTCCATGCCCATCGAGTGCCCGCCATAAAGGCCATAGACCTCGTTGCGGATGGTGGTCACCGCCTCGGCGGCGCGAATCCAGTCAAAGACCTGCGCGTGGATGGCCGGGTCGTCAATGTTCCCCACGATGCGATGCGTGCGCACGCCCGCCTGCCGGAGGGCGCCATCGGTGGCCAGCAGGCCCACGTTGCCCGGGTATTCGCCGTTGTTGTTGGACAGGCTCAGGATGGGCACATCCCGGCCCACGCTGTTGACAAAAGGCCAGGCGAGGAAGGGAAAGTTCCAGACGTTGTAGCACATGATGAGAATGCGGCAGCCCGCCCGCCGCAGTTCCTCGCCCACCTCTTGGGCCACGCGGGTCGAGGTGATGATCTTGGAGCCGACCACGACCTCGGGCGCTGAGCCGTCAATGTTCTTCAGGCCCTTACGGATAATGTCGGCCCACTGGTTGACCACGGCGATGTTCTGCGGGTTGTTCGACTGCCACACATGCGGACGTTCATCGTTCAGCATCGCGATGCCGATCGGCGTGGTACGCATCGGTTTCTCCTTTCTTACACTCAGAGAGCTAGAGGATGGTTATGGCGGCATTGTAGACTTACGATGGGCAGTGTCAACTGGGCGGCCGCGCGCGCTGCGCGCGCCCTTTTTTTGCTGGCCTCCGGCGCCCATGGTATACTCTGTGTTCGTTCAGGCGCGGAGTCGCGCCCGAACATCGCCGGGCAGCCATAGGCCGTCGTCTCTTGCAGGCGGCCGCTCTGTTCGGGATAGAGCCGATGCTCCGCGAGCATCGGCGTTCTCTTGGCCGGATGAAACCGTCCACGCGTGCGCCTGAGTATGGCCAGGCCGGAAGGCCTTGCGCCCAGCCCCGGCAGCGATGCCATGCGCTCTCCGTATCCCCCATGCGGCAAGGGATGTCCTATCGCCCGCCGGGCGGTATGCCCACCGCGCCCCAGAGCGTCGCCGAGCGGATACGGGGCCGGCGAACGACCCAGACAGATACCGGGCGGACAGCCCGTGAAGAGGAGCTTGTGTGATGCGGAACGAACGTCTACGCAGATTGCGGAATATCGGCATTATCGCCCACATTGACGCGGGCAAGACCACGACGACAGAGCGGATCCTGTACCATACGGGGCTGATCCATCGCGCGGGAAACGTGGACGACGGGACCACGGTCACCGACTTTATGCCGCAGGAGCGCGAGCGGGGGATCACCATCCAGTCGGCGGCCATCACCTGCGAGTGGCGTGGCCATCAGGTGAACCTCATCGACACGCCCGGCCATATTGACTTTACGGCCGAGGTGCAGCGCTCCTTGCGCGTGCTCGATGGCGGCGTGGTGGTGTTCGATGGCGTGGCCGGGGTCGAGCCCCAGTCCGAGACGGTCTGGCATCAGGCGGACCGTTACGGCGTGCCGCGCATCGCCTTTGTCAACAAGATGGATCGCCCCGGCGCGGACCTGGATCGCACCGTGCAGATGATGCGCGACCGTCTCAAGGCGCATCCGGTGGTGGTGCAACTGCCCATCGGCCGCGAGGCGGCGCTCCAGGGCGTGGTGGACCTGATGGCGCAGCGCGCCCTGATCTTTGCGGGGGACGACGCCGAACCTGTCGAGACGGATATCCCCGTGGCCTTGCAGGAACAGGCTGAACGCGAGCGCGAGCGGATGATCGAGGCCATCGCCGATGTGGACGATGAGGTGGCCCTCGCCTACCTGGAGGGCGATGAGCTCGACGCGGAGACGCTGAAGGCGGCCCTGCGTCGCGCCACGTGCGAGGGGCGAGCGGTACCCGTGCTCGTGGGGTCGGCGCTCCGACATGTGGGCGTGCAGCCGTTGCTGGACGCCATCGTGGATTATCTGCCCTCCCCATTGGACGTACCCCCGATGGAGGCGCACGTCCCCTTTGAGGAGACGCGCGTGCCGTGCAGGCCCGATGAGCCGGAGCCGACGGTCGCGCTGGTCTTCAAGATCAGCACCGATCCCTATGTGGGCAAGCTCTCCTTCATTCGCGTCTACTCCGGCGCGGTGCGGCGCGGCGATACGCTGTACAATCCGGCGACCGACAGCACCGAGCGCATCGGCAGGCTGGTGCGCATGCACGCGGATCGTCGGGAGGAGGTCGAGGAGATCGCCGCCGGCGAGATCGGGGCCGTGCTGGGCCTCAAGATGGCAGGCACCGGCCACACCCTGTGCAAGGCGCAGAGGCCCCTCGTGCTGGAGGACATCACCTTCCCCGCGCCGGTGATCGAGATTTCGGTCTCTCCTCGCAGCAAAGCGGACCAGGACAGGCTCGCGGTGGCGCTGCAGAGGCTGCTGGACGAGGATCCCACGCTGCTGGTGCGTCACGATGAGCAGACCGAGGAGACCCTCCTGGCGGGCATGGGAGAGTTGCATCTCGAGGTGGTCATTGACCGCCTCAAGCGCGAGTTCGGCGTGGAGGTGGCGGCGGGCGCGCCCAAGGTGGCCTACTGCGAGACCATCACGCGCCCGGTGACGGTGGAAGGGCGCCTGGTGAAGCAGAGCGGCGGGCGCGGCCAGTATGCGGTGGTCGTGCTCGCGCTGGAACCGCTGGAGGCCGGCAGCGGCCTGATCTTTGCGAGCGCGATCGTGGGCGGCGCGGTGCCCAGGGAGTACATCCCCGCGGTGGAAAAGGGCGTCCGCGAGGCCACCAAGGCCGGGCCCTTGGCCAAGCAGCCGGTGGTGGATATCAAGGTCACCCTGGTGGATGGCAAGTACCACGAGGTGGACTCTTCTGACAGAGCGTTCGAGACGGCTGGCTCCATCGCCCTGCGAGAGGGCGTCCTACGGGGCCGGCCCGTTCTCCTGGAGCCGATGATGGAGGTGGAGGCGGTCGTGCCGCAGGAGCAGATGGGCGATGTGATCGGCGATCTGAGCGCGCGCGCGGCCAGCATCGTGGGCATCGAGCCGCATGTGGCGGGCATCCAGGCCGTCACGGCGCACGTGCCCCTGGCGCGGATGTTCGGCTATGCCACGGCGCTGCGCTCGCTCACGCAGGGGCGCGGCACCTTTGCCATGCAGTTCTCGCACTATCAGCAGGTGGACGAGGAAACCCAGCGCAAGCTGTCCGAGAGCGTAGCCTAATACTACAACCGCGCTTGGTCGCCACGTGACAGACGGCGCCCGTCGGGGTGACACGCGCGGCGGGGCATTTTCATCGAGCGTGGTGTCCTGCGGACATGGCAACTACCACGAAAACAGCCCGGACATCGGACAGGATGCACAGGATGAACAGCCCCCGCAGCCTCCACGCGGGCCGGTCGCTCGCCCCCGCAGGCGGGGGACAGAGAGGGAGCCCATTTCCCCGGGATCGCCAGGCCCCAGCCTGGCACGCCTGGCGCCCCCAGGATGCACAAGATGAACAAGATGTCCGCAGAATGGCCCTGAATCCTGTAAATCCTGTTCATCCTGTCCATTTTCACCTATTGTGGTGTCCTCTGGACATGGCGACTATCGGGATAGCAGGGCCAGCACCACGCCGCCGGCCATCACCGAGGCGATCTGCCCCGAGGTGTTGGAGGCCATGGCGTGCATCAGCAAAAAGTTGGCATGATCCTCTTCCTGGCCCAGCTTTTGCACCACGCGCGCGGACATCGGAAACGCCGAGATGCCACATCCCCCTAGCAGCGGGTTGATCTTGTACCCCGACAGGAGGCACATCAGCTTGCCAAACAGGACGCCTGCGGCCGTGTCCAGGATAAAGGCCACCAGGCCCATCACCACGATGAGGATCGTGTCCCACTTGAGGAACCTGGCCGCGACCATCGTGGAGCCGATGGTGATCCCCAGAAACGTGGTCACGATGTTGGCGAGCTCGTTCTGGGCCGCCTGGTTGATGCGCTCCACCACGCCGGCCTC
>Ga0194110_10007646_pt1 | contig 12424 bp, 8 predicted proteins | sample TA2Kig1200mmetaG_FD_146192 | JGI IMG/M metagenome (GOLD analysis project Ga0194110, IMG submission 146192) | Freshwater microbial communities from Lake Tanganyika, Tanzania - TA2015032 Kigoma Deep Cast 1200m | ecosystem: Environmental > Aquatic > Freshwater > Lake | place: Tanzania: Lake... | reverse complement strand
GATTAGGTATCGATTTCATAAACCCTCTTTCTTTAATAGTATATTTACTCAGTAGATAAGGAACATTAGTTAACACCATAACTAAGATCTGTTGAACCTTTAAATAAAAAAATGGAAAACATATTATCAGAACCTTCAATAGATCTGAAAAGAAAAAAATAACATCACATTAGACTATTTTGATAATAAAGAGCATGAATTGGTATTTATGATAACATCAGATATTTTTTCAATAAAATCAGGCAAATCAAATCCTTTCCTTATATCTTAATTCTCCAAATTTGATAATAAAATTAGTACCCTGACTTCTATCAAGCTCGATTGTACCATCAATTTGGTTGGTTAAACTGTTTACCAACTGTAAACCAAGCGAGTCTGTATTTCTAAAATCCAGGTTTTCGGGGAAGCCAGCCCCATTATCGCTTATTGTTAACTTATATTTACCATCAGTATCATAGAGTTTAATGGTGATTTCACCTTCTTTGCCTTCTGGAAAGGCATGTTTGAGGCTGTTTGACACCAATTCGTTTATTATCAGTCCACAGGGAATAGCTGTGTCTATGCTGACCAAAACATCCTTCATATCAATATTTAATTTTATCCTTTGAGGATCCACATTATAGGAATCAAATAGATAAGAAACTAAACTGGGCACATATCTACTTAAATCAATTTCAGCTAAACTTTCGGTTTGATATAAAAGCTCATGAATGATGGCCATCGACTTCACACGGTTCTGACTCTCTTCTAATACATTAATAGATTCTTGGTCATCTACATATCTTGTTTGCAAATTCATGAGACTGGAAACAATCTGCAAATTATTTTTAACCCGATGATGAATCTCGCTTAGAAGCACCTCCTTTTCTTTAAGAGATCTCTTAATCTTGTCTTCCGCTTTTTTTCGCTTTGTGATATCTTCAAGAATAGCCGAAATACCAATTATTTTTTTCTCCTTTCTGATAGGAGAATAATGCGCGATAAACGTGACCTGCTCCCCTCTCCTATTAATAATTGTCCATTCATGTTCACCGGGTTGTTTCCCTCGGATGATATCCTTAAAAGTCAATAGTACATTTTTGATGTTAATTTTAATCATGGGAAGCAGTCTAACAATATTTTTTCCAATTAATTCTTCGCGTTTAAATCCTGAAAGCTGCAAGGCACTTTCATTTACCTCAACAATAGTTCCCTTTCTATCCAATATTACAATTCCTTCAGCCGCATTCTCAACCACTAATCTGTACTTTTCTTCAGCTTCCCTTAAGGTATCTTCAGCCTTTTTACGTTCGGTAACATCACGTATAATTGTAGTGAAAAATATTTCACCATCTAACTCCCAACTAGACATTGATAATTCAATTGGGAACTCTGTACCATCTTTCCGAATTCCATAACCTTCTATAACACTATCAACTATCACTGAGTTTGGTGATTCAATATTTTTCATACCCTCATGATGATCAACCTTAGATTTGTCTGGGATTAGAACATCAACATTTTTTCCTAGAACTTCAGCGGAGGAATATTCAAATATTTTTTCCGCAGCGTCATTCCAAAATATAATATCCCCAAAACCATCTGTAGTCACAATAGCATCTTCAGCAGTTTCAACTACTGAACGAAAATGTCTTTCACTCCTTTTGAGAGCATTTTCCGTATTTTTACGCTCGGCGATGTCTCTCACCATTGCGGTAGCGATGTATGTTTCACCTACCCTTCTTGACGAAACTGAAAGTTCTACTGGGATTTCGGTTCCGTCTTTTCTTAGCCCTTCAAGTTCCAAGGTCTTGCCTATGACTGGGCCTGAGCCACTTTTCCTGAATTCACCGAATCCTCTTTCTTTTGCTTTCCTGTATCTCTTCGGAACAATCTTCATTAAGCTTTTTCCCAATATTTCCTTTTCAGCATACCCAAATAACCTCTCTGATGCCTGATTCCACAAAATGACCTTCATTTGCGAGTCAACAGATATCACACCATCGACGGAGGTATTGACAAGTTTGCGGTATTTCTCCTCACTCTCGCGCAGAGATTCCTCCGCCTGTTTACGTTCGGTGATATCTAAAAGAGATGCTACGCTATTCCCAGTCCCTGGGATCATATCAACGGTTGCAGAGATGTTTCTAACATTGCCCTGTTTGTCAATGAGCCTGAACTCATAATTTCTTGGAGCGGCGTTAGGATCAATTCTTCGCAGATTATGATACTTTTTTATCTTCTCAAGATCATCTTTTACCATGAATTCTATCCAGCTTTTGCCTTCCATCTCCTCTTTGGAATATCCAAAGAGTTTTTCAGTTTCTGTGTTTATCATGGATATTGTTGTGTCTTCCTCATCGATTAAAATTGCAGTCCCAGTGTTTTCAAAGATGGTTCTGTAATATGCCTCTGAAATTTTTAGAGCTTCTTCAGTCTTCTTAAGGTTGGTGATGTTTTTTGAAACCACTGTTATAGCTATTATCTTTCCTTGAGGATTTTTAACTGGGCTTAAAGTTCGGAGGAAATATTTAGAATCTTTCAGACTTTTATATTCATATTGAAGAAACTTCCCGGTCTTAGATACCTCATCCACTTTCTCTGAGAAATCCTCTGCTTCTTCTTCAGGCTGAAATTCACTGTATGCTTTACCTATGATCTGATCTGCTGGTAGACCAAGCCTTGACGCATATTTTTTGTTTGCAAACTGATACACACAATCCTTGTCTACCAAGTATATAGAGTCTTCACTAGATTCCACAAGGGATCGATACTTTGCCTCTGACTTCTTTAAAGATTCTTCTGCCAGTTTGCGTCCGGTGACGTCTCTGATTGATTCAATAGCCCCTGAAATATTGCCTTTACTATCATAAATAGGTGAGGCTTTCCCAAACAAAAAGGCTCCTCTGCCATCATATAAACATGGTACAAAACTTTCAGCATAAAGACTATCACCCTCTCTTTTCAGATAATCATACCTAGATTCAATATCTTTCTCAGGTGAGAGTACGAGATCAATTAAAATTGGTCTAGGTTCACCATAAAATGGCAGAGCATAGCTGTAATCACTCTTTCCAATCATATCTTTAGATTTAATGCCTGTCATATGTTCAATAGCCCTATTCCAAGCGATTACTTTTTTTTCTTTGTCAATGACAAAAGTAGCGTCAGGCAGGAAGTCAATTATATCCATAACCCTCTGATGTTCTTCTTTAATCCTATATTCAGCCTGTTTACGTTCAGTGATGTCTAAATTTATTCCAGTTACCCGAATGACTTTGCCATTTTCATCATATAGTGCTTTTCCTTTTGCATTAATCCAGCGGATCTTCCCTGATTTATGTAAAATACGGAACTCCAGATCGAAAGGTTGTTTCTTAGCAATTGCTTCATCTCGTTCTTCTTCAATTCTTGCTATATCGTCTGGATGAACCAGCCCCCGCCAGTCTTGATATGAATGTATCGTTCCCGGAACCAAGCCATACAGGCGTTCAAGTTCTGGCGACCAACTCAATTCTCCTGTCTGTGTAAACCAGTCCCATACACCGATGTTAGCGTTGATCTGCGCTAGTTTCAGTCGTTCCTCATTTTCTTTTAGCGTGATTTCCATGTCATGTTTATAAAGGGCCAGATCAATTGTGAATTTAAGTTCAGTCCTGTCAAAAGGCTTTAAAAGATAGCCATAGGGCTCTGTGACCAATGCCCTCTTAACAGTGGATTCTTCAGAATGCGCAGTAAGATATACGACCGGGATATCAAAATCGTTTTTAATATTCTCTGCAGCATCTATACCATTGATTTTCCCTTTTAGTATTATGTCCATTAAAATAAGATCTGGATTTATCTTGGCTGTTTTCTTTATAGCATCTTCCCCAGAAGAAGCAACCGTGGGAACTTCATATCCCATAGACTCTAAGGTTCGCTGGATATCCATAGCCTCTATGGCATCGTCCTCAACAATTAAAATCTTTGCTTTAGGCATTTTGTTGCCTTCATTTTATTTTAAATTAAGATTTCATTTATAACTTATTTATATTAAAAATTACTCTTTCCTAAAAATAAGCAGACACTCCTCCTGATAAATCGAGGTTCATATAAATCATATAAACTTTTATTGCTCATTGAGCACTATATTAAAATTTAAAAAATTCAGGTGCATGTTATTTCTAATAATTCCCCTATCACTTTAAACAATTCAAAAATTTCAAAAATGAGTTAAAAATTAAAATTCTTCTTAAATTTTTTAATTGATTATATTTATACCTTTAGCTCAATTTCGCTGTAAATTTACGCATAAATGTACTATATCCACTATTAATTTTAATAGCTATGATCTTACATAGTTAGTTACTTTCACCAATAACATAACTATTAAACTAATTTTAAAACCTAAATATTAATTATAGTAGTATAGCATAATTCATTGACAGTACATTAAAATAAAAAAATCGCTTATATAAAAATATAAAATAAAGAATTTAAGAATCCCTTTTAAATTAAGAACATATTTGGAGATGGAAATGATAAAAGTCAAGGTATTAAGATACGATCCAGAAAAGGATGCAGAACCATATTTTGAGACCTATGAAATTGAAGAGAAGGAGAAAATGAAGCTTCTGGATGCTCTTAATTATATAAATGAAAAATACAATGCAAATATCGCATACAGAAGTTCCTGTAGAGCAGGGCAGTGCGGTTCATGTGCCTTGAAGATGAACAACGAAGTTGTACTTGCCTGTAAAGCTGAAATCGAAGATAAAGCTGTAATTGAACCTCTTGATTTTGACATCGTAAAGGACTTAGTTGTGGATAGAAGTGAAATTGAAGAGCGGGTCAAAAAGATGGGACTATTTTTAGAACGAACAGTTGAAGAAAGAGATAGTCCCGAAATACTAAAACCAGAAGAATATGCGGATTCAAAGAAATTAAGGGGATGTATTGAATGTTTTTCATGTTTATCCGCATGTCCTGTTATAGCAGAAACATCTGAATTTTCAGGACCCTATTTCATGCGTTATCTTTCAAAATTTGGACTGGATCCAAGGGATGAAGAGGATCGAGCAAAAATTGGTTATCTTGAAGGTTTATACTGCTGCACTTCATGTGGAAAATGTGCCGAAGTTTGTCCTAAAGAAGTAAGCATAGTTGGGGGGGCTATTGAAAAATTAAGAGAAATTGCTTGCCGTGAAGGAGTGGGACCTCTCCCACCACATAGATCAGTAAAGGATTTAATATCTGATACAGGAAGATCAGTTGAACCCCTAGGAGAAGGCTTTATTAAAGCCGTATCAAAAAAATCGTCGGATAAAAAACCAAAAGTTGCATTTTTCACTGGTTGTATGGTAGATTACAGACTTCCAGAGGTTGGATTTGCACTTCTGGAAGTGTTAAAAGAGCATGATATAGACGTCATAGTGCCTGAAGATCAGGTGTGCTGTGGCTCTCCCATGATTAGAACTGGGCAGACAGACATTGTTGAAGACCTTGTGAATAAAAACAAGGAAGTCTTTGAAGAATATGATACCATAATCACTGTGTGTGCTGGGTGTGGAGCAACTTTAAAAAATGATTATCCAAATTTTGGTGTGAACTTAAATGTGGTAGATATAAGTGAATTTCTCGCTGATAGATTAAACACAACAGACATGAAACCATTAAACATGAAGGTAACCTACCATGACCCCTGCCATCTTGGACGAAGCCAGGGAATCAGAGAAGAGCCCAGAGAAATTTTAAAAAAGATCAAGGGTCTGGAATTTGTTGAAATGGAAGAACCAGATAGATGTTGTGGTGCAGGTGGAGGTGTACGTTCTGGAAAACTCGAATTAGCCCTTAAAATGGGTAAAAAGAAGGTGGATATGATAAAAAAGCTGGGTGTAGATGCTGTGGTGACTATCTGCCCGTTCTGCCAATATAATATTCAAGATGCATTGCAACAAGAAGGTCTGGATATTGAGGTATTAAACATCTTAAAAATTCTTGAGATGGCCTATGATTGCTAAGTTTGTGAATTATAAGATAATCATAAGCTTATGATTGCAAATTATTGATTAATGAGTTAATGAGTGAAAATATGATTTATGTGGTATTTGTTGAACCAGAATCCCCAGGAAATATCGGGTTTCTTGCGAGATCCATGAAAAATTTTGGATTTTTTGATCTGGTATTGATAAATCCCTGTGAAATTGGAGAAGAGGCCTACTATTATGCAATGCATGCAAAAGACATTATAACTAATTGTAAAATTTATGATACACTCCCAGAATTTATTGATCATGAAAAGATCGACTTTAATATAGGTACTACTGGGACAGCAGGTGGAAGCTACAATGTTTCTAGAATAGCTATCACTCCAGAGCAATTTGCAGAATCATTAAATATAAATGGAAACATCGCCATACTCTTTGGAAGAGAAGGAAACGGACTTTCAAACGAAGAGATATCTCTTTGTGATGTTATCGTCACAATTCCTACCCATGAAGCTTATCCAATAATGAATATATCTCATGCAGCCGCAATTATATTCTATGAAATGTTTAAACAGAAAAAAAATTATACCTTCGAGGGATTGGAAGAAGCAACAGCCAGTGAAAAGACCGCTTTAATAGATGACATGAACAATATAATCCAAGATCTTGGTTACCCTCCTCATAAAAGGAAGATAGCATCTGTAGTTTTCAGGAGGATCATTGGAAGAGCCTTCATCTCAGGAAGAGAGGCACACACATTAAAAGGAGTCTTAAGAAGAATAAAAAGAGGAATGAAAGGAAATGGAGGTATTTAATGTTATTTAATATGGGTCCGTTTGATATTTTAGGAATACTGATATTCATTCTAGTCATCCTCATATTACCATGGGCAATGAGAACTAGAATGATTTCGAGCGTTACCAAAGTGGCCATAGAGCTTGAGAAAATGGTGGAAGATGCCCAAAACATTCTAATTGAAGTATGCAGAGAAAAAGGAAACCCTCCCCAGGATCCTTCAAAGGCTATCCAAGATTATATTGAATTTTTTGTGGTTCCCCCTGTTGATCTGGATCCTTATGGAATTGTTAACAAATTCGAAAAGATTATGGAGATGGGAGAAGACAGATTTAAACAGATGGCAGATGTTATAGCTCCCGCAGCAACTGCAGATTGGAGATCAAATATAATAATGACTCTGAAGGCCACCATTGGGATTAACAGTGTTGCGAAGATAGTCAGACATAACCTTGAACTGGCCAGGAAAACTGGAAGCCTGCAAATATTGCTAATGCTCCAGATGAGTCTTCCCTTGATCTTGAGGATTGTGAAGGCACAGTTTGAAGGAACAAAGGCGTTCTCAGAAGGAAAACCAATTGGGGATGGACTGGGGCCGCTGGTAGCTGGAATGTTAATGAGTGGATACTCTCAAGATGATCTAGGGGAAATGGATGATATGGTAGTTGCCAAAAAACAGATAGATGAACGAAATGTTACCATTGTTCGCGCTCAGGGCCCTGGTGGAAAGGTTGGAAAGATTGGAAAGGTGATTACATCTATAATTAATGAAAAAGATATAAAAAGAATCATCACCATTGATGCAGCAGTTAAGCTTGAAGGAGAAGAAACAGGGAAAATTGCAGAAGGAATTGGTATTGTAATTGGTGGATTTGGAATAGATAGATGGATGATAGAGGAAGAACTTACAAAAAGAGACCTTAATACCGATGCTATTATTGTAAAGATGAGTCCAGAGGAAGCTATTGGCAATATAAACAAAAAAATAGTAGATGCGTCAAAGAAAGCACTTTCAGTGGTTGAAAGATCTATCTTAAGGTCAAAGAAAGGAACTGAAATCCTAGTAGTTGGTGTGGGAAACAGTTGCGGACTTCCAAATATTATATCTGACCTATCACAGATAGAAATCAAAAAAGAAGTGAAAACCGATAAAAAAGAGGGCAAGAAATGGCTATTTTAAGCGATAAAGATATCAAAAAAAATCTCAAAGAAGGAAAGATTGTAATCGAACCCCTAGAGGATCCTGAAATGCAAATACAACCATCATCAGTTGACTTAAGGATTGGGAATGAATTTAAAGGTTTTCGGATAATTCACAAACCATATATAAACCCAATGGATAAGTCTGATATTAACTCTTACATGGAATCAATTAACATAGAAGAAAATGAACCATTTATAATCCATCCAGGTGAATTTGCACTTGCCACTACCTATGAAACTGTAAAACTCCCCAATGATCTGGTTGCCAGAGTAGAGGGCAGGTCTTCAATTGGAAGGCTTGGAATAACCATGCATGTAACTGCAGGATATATAGACCCCGGATTCTGTGGTAAAATCACATTAGAACTTTCAAATGTTGGTAAAATGCCTGTGGCAATCTACCCAAAACAGAGAGTCTGTCAGGTGGTCTTTGAGACCATGACATCACCAAGCGAAAAACCATATGGACATCCAGACAGGGATAGCAAATACATGGGTCAGAAAAGGCCAGAAGCAAGTAAAATTAAACATGACTATGAAATAAAAAATCATTTCAAAAAAACTAAAAAAAAATAATTAAAACGTGAATTAAAAAATATAATCGTTAAGAAAATTAATTTAATCTTCAATTTATATAGGTAATAGATAATTGGAATCATAGAACCTGGAAAAAAGTTTAAAAAAAGTATAAAGAAGAATAAAGGAAAAAAAATTGTATACTTTTTTAAATTCTGCAAAAAGATATAAAAAAAGCTTTTTTAGCTTTTTTTAAACCAATTCTTCTTAGATTCAATCTAAAAAGGCATATAAAATAATTAAATGAAAAATAACCGAATTTAGTGATTATAACCTAGTTTAACCAAATTCAGGATGATTAAAATGAAACATGATAGAGTTATGCACATCGCAAAAAAAAGAGGATTTCTATGGTCTTCATTTGAAATATATTCTGGAGTTGCAGGATTTGTTGACTATGGCCCTCTCGGAGCTTTATTGAAAAACAAAATCACTGAAAAGTGGAGAAATTATTTCATTATTAGAGAGGGCTTTTATGAAATAGAATCCCCTACCATAATGCCTGAGGAGGTTTTGAAAGCTTCTGGGCATGTTGATCATTTTGCAGACCCTATGACAGAGTGTAAAAAATGTTTAGAAGTTTTCAGAGCAGATCACATCATCACTGATGCAACCGGAGAAGATGTGGAAGGATTACCTAACGAAAAACTTACCAAAATAATATCAACCAATAAGATAACCTGTCCTCGCTGTGGTGGCAGATTCACAAAGGTATGGAGCTACAATCTGATGTTTCAGACAGTTATAGGTGTTAAAGGGAAAAAAACAGGTTATATGCGCCCAGAAACTGCTCAAGGTATTTTTATACCATTTAAAAGGCTTTTAAGATTTTTCAGGGGAAAATTACCTTTTGGAGTGGTTCAGATCGGAAAAGCCTACAGAAACGAAATATCTCCAAGACAGGGAGTTATAAGACTCAGAGAATTCACCCAGGCAGAGGCAGAAATCTTTGTAAATCCAAAAAACAAAAACCATGAAAGCTTCTCTGAAGCGGCTGATGAGAAACTCATACTTTACCCTGCCGAAGATCAGATGAAAAACAAAGAACCTATAAATATAACTATCAAAAAGGCTATTTCGGGTGGATTAGTCTTAAGTGAAATGCTTATTTACCAACTGTTCATTGCAAAGAAATTTTTAGAAGATGTGGGAATCCCGGAAGATGTTATACGCTTCAGACAGCATCTTCCAACTGAAATGGCCCATTATGCAATAGACTGCTGGGATGTGGAAATAAATCTTGACAAATTTGGATGGATTGAAGTAATAGGAATCGCTGACAGGACAGATTTTGATCTTAAATCCCACAGTGAACACAGTAAGGAGGATTTGAGAGTATTTATAGAATTCAATTCCCCAAAAAAAGTCAAAAAACTCGTGATAAAACCAGATATGAAGAAATTTGGGCCGTCTTTTAAAGGTGAATCTCCCAAAATCATTAAAGTGTTGGAGAAGCTGGAAGTATCAGAACTTGTACATTCATTCGAGACAAAAAAACAATTTGAACTTGAATTGGAGGGTAAAAAATACACAATTCCCTCTGATCATGTGGAGTTTGAGGAAATTGAAGAGATTGTTAGAGGAGAGAAAGTATTTCCCCATGTTATAGAACCTTCTTATGGTATTGACCGTATAGTTTACTCAGTACTCCTACATTCATACATGGAAGATGAAGAACGCTCATATTTTAAACTTAAAAGAGATATTGCCCCTGTAGAAGTTAGTGTCTTTCCACTGGTAAACAAAGAGGATATGGTAAAAATTGCCGTTCAAATAAGAGATAATCTAAGAAAAGAAGGATTTTTGTCGGAATACGACTCTTCAGGAACTATTGGAAGAAGATATGCCAGATCCGATGAGATTGGTGTGCCTTTTGCAGTGACAGTTGATCATGAAACTCTGGAAGAGAATACAGTGACCTTAAGAAACAGAGATGATTCAAAACAGGTGCGGGTGCCTATTTTAGAACTTCACAATGTTTTAGGTGATCTGATATCGTTTAAGATTGATTTTAAGGATATCGAGAATTAAATATAGATTTATGTTATTATTAAAGGCCAAAAAGCTAGAGATTGAAATATTTAATCAAATCTTAAACCAAGAAATATTACGTAAATAGATATCCTTTTATCTAGGTCTTCAAAATTTGATAATATCCGCACTGTTTATATTTTATTCTGATACCAGTTTTTCCAGTTCTTCTTTTGGAAGTTTTTTGGCTATTGTCAATTTTGTTGGGCAACGTCCCAATTTTATATCATGTTTTTTGGCTAATTCTTTAAGATCTTTAAGTTTTGCTTTTTTGGCCAGTTCTTCTACGTCCACTCTTATTCCTCCTTTTTTCTTTTTTATTTACATCTCTGCAGTTATATTTTTAAAAAGATCATAATAATATTTTCTAATAAATGACTGATAAAACAAAAAAACTTCAAGATTCTCTAAACCAGAATCTACTAATTTAAAAATATATAGATAAATATGAGAATGTTTTTGATTTTTTATTTTATTTATTGTATAATATACTTTATTTCAGTGTAAATTTTAAAGACTAAACAGATACAATCGAGATTTAAATAATTTTTAATTTTTTAAAACTGAAATCTATATAATAAAATCTATATAAAAATAAATCTGAAGATATGATATCTAATGATATCAAAAAAAGTTTTTAAAATGAATTTAGAGACAAGACGTTACTATTCTAATTCGAATTTTTCAGCTTTATTCTTAAAATGGGCAAATAATTTATTACCCCAATCAATAGCATCTTTTTCTTTACCAATTAGAAGTTTAGATGTGTCATAGGTCTTATCATTGGAAAATAATCCTAAAACGATAAAATAATCAGTTACAACAACTGTCAACCTAATCTCTTCATTGGTCTCCCGTATTGTGAAATTTTTAGCTGAAAGTGCTTTCCTAAATTTTTTTTGGTCAGTTACTTCGATTAACTTATCTAATATTTCTGTGGTTAATATGAGTTCAACTTGGACATCTTTTTCTAACAGTTCCTTTATCAAATCTATATGAAGAGGGAAAAAAACTGGAGTGATTGCTCTTATTTTTTTAGCATTTTTTAATAGTTCAAAATAAGTTGTTTGTGGTTTGGCTATATTTATGGTGGTAGACTCCACAAGCTGAGAGTTACACAAACATCCGATATCTTCAAGCAGGTTCTCGGGTATTGCACCCATTTGATGATTTGACCATAATCTCATGAATCTTTTTATTGAGACAAGTGTTTGAGTTAGGTCTATCAGTTTTAGTATAATAATTTTTCCTGTTTGCGAGAGAAAATAAAGGTCTCCTTTCTTAAATATAAGATTTTTATTCTCAAGCCTATTCATGCTGTGTAAAATGGTAGAAGAGCTAAGATCAATTTCGCTTCTTAGAGTCCTTAAATTCTTTGACCCCTCACTTAAACTAAGCATTATTTTTTGCCTAACATTTGACGAAGCTAGGAATTTCAAATCATCTTTAACTTCATCATAGAGCTCAAAAATTTCCTCCTGATTCATTTTATCCCCTGATTACATTAACTTATGATCTTATCCCTCATAGACATTAATCTGATGATATTGTTTAATATACTTGGTTGTAATCGAATCTTTTGCTTTCTATGTAAACTTTTTCTTTGACATCATCCCAAAACTCTCCATATCATTATTGCACATGCTAATGGATGAGTCCAAGATTGTATGAGTCCAAGATAAGATTCTTCTAGGACTTCGTGTCGTGGGAGTATCTTTTTATAGCTTTCTATCTAGCTGAAGAATCTTTCTATTGTGCTTTTTTTATATTGTTCATAGTTGAAATTTTTAGGTCTTTCAGGCTTTTTTTTCTTCTGGTTTCTTCTGTTGATGGTGATGTTGGATTTTATGCCTCTTCTGGTGTTATGAGTT
>Ga0194110_10007642_pt1 | contig 12430 bp, 10 predicted proteins | sample TA2Kig1200mmetaG_FD_146192 | JGI IMG/M metagenome (GOLD analysis project Ga0194110, IMG submission 146192) | Freshwater microbial communities from Lake Tanganyika, Tanzania - TA2015032 Kigoma Deep Cast 1200m | ecosystem: Environmental > Aquatic > Freshwater > Lake | place: Tanzania: Lake... | reverse complement strand
GCCCGCGTTCAGCCGCTTCCTGCGCATCGCCGCACTGTGCAACGCCACGGTGGTGAACTTCACGAACGTCGCCAGCGACGCCCAGGTGCCCCGCACGACGGTGTATGAGTACTTCGAGATCCTGAAGGACACGTTGGTCGTGGAGGAGCTTCCGGCGTGGCGCGCCTCGCGCAGGCGGAAGCCCATCGCCGCCTCGAAGTACTACTTCTTCGACGTTGGGGTCGTGGCGGCCCTTCAGGGCCGCGCGGTGCGGCCGGGCACGCCCGAGTTCGGCCCGGCCTTCGAGACCTGGCTGCTGCACGAGCTGGCCGCTCACCGCGACTACGCGGGCGGCGAGCCGCTGAGCCACTGGCGCTCCACGTCCGGCTTCGAGGTCGACTTCATCCTCGGCGACCACACGGCCGTCGAGGTCAAGGCGAAAGAGTCCGTTTCGGCCAACGACCTGAAGCCGCTGCGCGCCCTGGCTGAGGAGGGCACGCTGAGGCGTCTCCTGTGCGTGAGCCTCGAGCCGCGCCCGCGCCGCGCCGACGGCGTGGAAGTGCTCCCCTTCGCCCACTTCCTCGACCGGCTCTGGGCCGGCGAGTTCCATTGACCCCCAAGGGGCCGCGGCCACATGATCGCCACCTGTCGCGACTACGAGCTGACGCTTCGCCACACCTTCCGCATCGCGCGGTCGGCCACAGACCTCGCCGAGAACGTCCTGGTCACTGTCGAGCACGGCGGCCTCACAGGCATCGGCGAGGCACACCCAAACGACTACCACGGCGAAGACCACCACCGCGTCCACTCCGCCCTCGACTTCTTCTGCCACTGGCTTTCAGCACACCCTGAGCTCGCCGAGCCGCTCCAGTCAATCAGCAATCAGCAATCAGCAATCAGCAATCTCCTCAATTCCCTCCCCCCCGAGGTCAAGAGCATCCTCGGCGCGGTGGGGGCGCTCGACATCGCCTTCCACGACCTCGTGGGCCAGAGGCTCGGCAAGCCGCTCTGGGAGCTCTTCGGGGCCGACCCAGCCAAGGCGCCCGTCACCTCGTTCACCATCGGCATCGCACCAGTGCCCGTGATGCAGGAGAAGGTGCGCGAGGCCGAACGCTACCCGCTCCTGAAGATAAAGGTCGGCACGGGACGCGACCTCGAAATCCTGGAGGGCATCCGCGCCGTCACCGACAAGCCGCTGCGGGTTGACGCCAACGCCGCCTGGACCGTCGAGGAGGCGATTCGCAACATCCGCGCCATCGAGCCGTTCGGCATCGAGTTCATCGAGCAGCCCATCCCGCCCGGCGACCCCGACGGCCTCCGACGCGTCCGCCAGGCCGTCGCCACGCCCATCATCGTGGACGAGAGCGTGACGGCGAGCGGCGACATCCCGCCCCTTGCCGGCGCCGCCGACGGCATCAACATCAAGCTGATGAAGTGCGGGGGGCTTCACGAGGCCAGGCGCATGATCGAGCTGGCACGCTCCCTGGGCCTCAAGGTCATGCTCGGCTGCTTCATCGAGAGCTCGGTCGCCATCACCGCAGCCGCACACCTCAGCCCCCTCGTGGACTACGCCGACCTCGACGGCCACCTCCTCATCACCAACGACCCCTACGACGGCGTGGCCCTCGACCCCCACGGCCGCCTCATCCTCCCGCACCGTCCCGGCCTCGGCCTCCTGCCAAGAGCCTGAACGCTCCTGGCACCACATTGAAAAAGACTCCTGGAGTCTCTTTCACGACGGCCCGCCAGAGAGCTATCCTGAGCAGTGGTTGCCGCCGTGCTGAAGGAGCGCAGACATGTTCGGTTGGCCAAGACGACGCGGCGCGGACGACCCGTACGGCATCCGACGCCTCGCGCGCGCCATTGAGAGCACCGGGCTCGTGATGCGCGCGAGCGACGCGGAGCTTGCAGAGGCCGAGAGGGCGCTGGGCAGACCTGTCCCCGAAGAGGTTGTGGCGTTCCTGCGCGGCTTTCCGGATCGGGGCGCTCGGATGCTGGACCCGGAGGGTCACGCGCAGCGGAGCTCCGCGCTCCGCCAACTGCTGATGGCCCTCGATGGCGAGGTCGCCCCCGCGGGCATCGTCGGCCCATCTGCCGGCGACCTCGCGGCCGGGCGCAACTGGTGGTATCTGATGTTCCACGCGAAGCCAGGCACGAAGCGGTTCCCCGAGTGGGAGGGGTGGCTCGGGCTTCGGTTCTCGCAGGGCGAGGAGGGCATCGCGCAGGCGGAAGCACGGTATGCCACGCGGCTGCCCGACAGCTACCGTCGTTTGCTCGCGGTCTTCGACCACGTCGCCCACAGCGGGCTGCACATGCACGAGGGCGTCCTCGGCCCGCGCGCGGGCGCCGGCGTGCAAGGCTTTGAAGGGGAGCTCGACTACATTCGCATGTGGCTGAGGGTGGCCGGCCGGCTCGCCGAGGCGTCGCCAGAGCAACTCGAGGCGTATCTGCCCTTCTATGCCGACCCATATGGCAACGAGTACCTCTTCGCCCGGCGGAGCCGCGGAACGGTCTTCAGGTTCGACCACGAGACGTGCGGCATCGGGCCGACGCCTCACTCGGACTTCGATGCCTTCTTCGCGGCTCTCCTCGCCGGCCGCCTCGGGCCGTGAGCGTCTGCCTGCGGCTGGGTGCGAGCTGAAGCTGTAGGTGCACGGATCTTCTCTGGAGCCTGAGAGGCTCGTATGGTAAAGCCCAGTCCGCGCCCCACGTGCCTTGATCGCGCCGCGTCGCCGGAGTATCCTGGGAGCGGTTAGCCTGCCCCTTGTTGCTGCAAGGAGATTCAGCAATGGCGCAGCGCGGCGTCTCGCGCAGGCGGTTCCTATCGGGCGTGTCGGCGGGCGCGGCGGCGCCGTACTTCCTCACAAGCGGCGCGCTCGGCGCGGAGGGGAAGGCGCCAGCAAGCGACCGCATCCAGGCCGGCGTCATCGGCACCGGCGGACGCGGCATGGCGCTCCTGGGCATCAACGGCTACCCCCGCTGCAAGGTGGCCGCCGTGTGCGATGTCTATCAGCCCCACGCCGCCCGCGCCCAGAAGGCCATCGGGGGGAGCTGCGACGCCGTGGCCGACTTCCGCCAGATTCTCGACCGCACGGACATTGACGCCGTCGCCACCGGCACGCCCGACCACTGGCACGCGCTCATCACCGTCATGGCCTGCCAGAGCGGGAAGGACGTCTATTGCGAGAAGCCGCTCTGCCGCACGATCGCCGACGGCCAGGCGATGGTCGCCGCCGCACGCCGCCACGCCCGCGTCGTCCAGATGGGCTCCCAGTACCGCTCGATGGGCCACATCCGCCAGTTCTGCGAGTGGGTGCGCAACGGGCGCTTCGGCAAGATCGAGGAGGTGCACCTCTCCCACGGCTGCTGCCCGAAGGCCAGGGTCGCACCCGGCAGCCCGCCCCCCGCCGACCTCGATTGGGACCTCTGGCTCGGCCCCGCCCCCTGGGCGCCATACCACCCCAACCGCTGCATGTTCAACTTCCGCTTCTGGATGGACTACGCGGGCGGCTTCATCACCGACAACGGCACCCACATGATGGGCGTCGTCTCCTGGGCGATGGGCGCCGACGCGACCGGCCCAGTCGCCATCGAGGCCACGGGCAAGCTGGACCCCGACAGCATGTACGACGTGCCCGTCGAGTTCTCGGTCCGCTACGAGTTCGAGGACCCGCGCTGGGTCATGACCTGGGACCAGCCGGGCGGCGGCGGGCTGAACACCCAGTTCATCGGCCCGCAGGCGACCATTGACGGCTTCTTCCGCCCCACGCTCGTGAAGGGCGAGGCCGACCTCTCGCCGACCCGCTCGGGCGAACTCCGCCTCTACGAGAGCAACGACCACTTCGGCAACTGGCTGGAGTGCATCGTGTCGCGCAAGCGGCCCGTCTACGACGTGGAGATCGGCCACCGCGTGACGAGTTGGAGCCATCTCGGCAACATCGCCTGGCAGATGGGCCGCAAGCTCCGTTGGGACCCCGTGCGCCAGCTCTTCCCCGACGACCCGGAGGCCAACCGCCTCCTCCAGCGCCCCTACCGCGAGCCGTGGAGGCTATGAGAGGGGGGCAATCCGGGTCGCGCTGGCCACTCCGAAAGGAGGCGAGACATGGGCGGATTCCCACAGGGTGATGTCGTGATCGCTCTGTTCTCCTTCTGCGGCTTGGCCTCCGCGAAGCGATGCCTCGCGCTTGTCGTCGCTGCCCTCGGTGTGATCGCTGCCTACGGTTTCGCTTGGGCCGGCGAGGGTGCAGCCCATAGGCTGCCCGTGCCCTCTGACACGGCACAGGAAGAGGCGATGAAGCTGGTGCGGGAGCTCTACAAGAAGGAATATGAGGCGGCGAAGACCACAGCCCAGGTGCTGGCCCTGACGCGGAAGATGATTGACCAAGCAGCCAAGAGCACAAGCGACCCCGCCGGATGCTTCGTTCTGCTGCGCACTGCTCGTGACATAGCTGCCAAGGCTGGCGATGCCGAGGCCCCCCTCGCCGCAGTGGAAGAGATGGCCGGCATTTTCGACGTGGACGCCTTCGCCTTGAAGGAGGATGCGCTCAGGACCGCCAGCAAGGCGGCCGCGACGGCGGAGCAGCTTCTTATGGTCGCGGCCCAGGCATCGGCCATAGCAGAGGACGCTGTGGCAGCGGACAGCTACGATGCAGCCGCCCGGCTGGGCGAGTTGGCCTATGCCGCGGCGCAGCGGAGCCGCGATGCCGGTGCCGCGCGGCGGGTCGCTGCCCGCAATCAGCAGATCGCGGCCCTCGCCCGGGAATTCGCTGCGGTGAAGGCGGCCATGGCAACCCTCGAGAAGACGCCGACCGACGCGGGCGCAAGCCTTCGGGTTGGTCGCCACCTCTGCGGGGCCAAAGGGGACTGGGTCCAGGGGCTTCCACTCCTCGCCAAGGTTAGTGACCCAGAGCTCAAGGCTCTGGCGGAGAAGGACCTCAAGGGTGTCGACGCAGCGGCGGACCAGATGGCCCTGGGCGACGCCTGGTGGGCCCTTTCCGACGCGCGCGACGCCCACGAGAGAGACACCTGGAGGCTCCGCGCCGGGCATTGGTACGAGAAGGCGCTCCCAGGCGTTGTGGGCCTGACAAGAGCGAAGCTCGAGAAGCGGCTCAAGGACATTGCCGCGATCCAGAGACCCGGCCCGCGCCTCGCTGCTCTTGATGTCCTTCCCGGCCAGGAGGTTCCCCAAGGCCAATGGTGCGACGTGCTCCGGTGGGCCGATCCCGACAAGGACGGAGACGCGCCCGGCTGGAAGCGAGCGGCCGGCGCATTGGTCAGTCGGCCCGGGGGCGGCGGGAAGTGGCTGGCGCTCCCAATCCGCATCGAGGGAGCCTATGAACTGCTGATCGAGTTTGTCCTACCCGACAAGGGCAATCTCAACCCTGTCATCCCGGTTGGCTCCCAGTGGGTCAACGTCATCTCATCGTCCGGTGGCCACGGCCTCTCGTGGGTTGACGGACGCAGTTCGGGGGAGAATCCCTCGACGAGCAAGAGGAACCCGCTCGTTCCCGGGCGCCGGCACCGTATGGTTGTGAGTGTGCGGCCGGAGCAGGCGCGGGCACGGGTCACCATGACCGTGGATGAGAGACTTACCCTTGATTGGGAGGGAGCCCAAACATCACTTCGCGGCTGGGACATCCCCGACAAGCGACGGCCGTACCTGGGAGCCTGGGATGCTGACGTCCTTTGGCACCGAGCTCTCTTCCGCTTGGTCTCGGGCAAGGCAACACGTGTTGCCAGAGACGGCGCGAAGTGAGCTTGGGCACATTCCATCTCCGCGTTGCGCAATTCCTATCGGCCTGACTAAAGGGGCGAATTGCGATGGGCAGTTGTCTTACAGCGTTGCTGCTCCTCATGGTCGCCTTCGTCGCTACGGTGTCTGCGGCGGAGGAGGCGGCCGGGCGATGGCCGGTTGAGCGGGCGGGAGGGTGGTATGAGAAGCAGCCCTGGCTCGTCGGCTTCAACTACGTGCCGAGCAACGCCGCCAACACGACCGAGATGTGGCAGGCGGAGAGCTTCGACGCGGCGACGATTGACCGCGAACTGGCCCTCGCGGGGGAGACCGGCTTCAACTCCACGCGGGTCTTCATCCAGTACCTGGTATGGAAGCACGACCCCGAGGGGCTGAGGAAGCGGCTCGGGGAGTTCGTGGCCATCGCGGACAAGCGGGGCCTCACGACGATGCCCGTGCTCTTCGACGACTGCGCCTTCGCCGGCAAGCAGCCCTACCTCGGCAAGCAGGACGAGCCCGTGCCAGGCGTCCACAACTCCGCCTGGACCCCTAGCCCCGGCCACGGGCCGGTCGCCGACAAGGCGGCCTGGCCAGACCTGGAAAAGTACGTGGCGGACATCGTGGGGCAGTTCGCAGCCGACAAACGGGTGGTGGCCTGGGACCTCTACAACGAGCCGGGCGCCAGCGGGATGGGCAACAAGAGCCTGCCGCTCGTCGTGGCCTGCTTCGCCTGGGCGCGCAAGGCCAAGCCCAGCCAGCCACTCACCATCGGCGTCTGGAACGGCGCCCTCACCGACCTCAACAAGGCTCAGTTGGAGCTATCGGATGTCGTGAGCTTCCACAACTACGGCAACCTCGATGCCGTGAAGGGCATAGTCGCCAACCTTCGCAAGCACGGGCGGCCTCTCCTCTGCACCGAGTGGATGGCCCGCGGCATGGGCAGCCTGCCCAAGACCCATCTCCCCTTCTTCAAACAGGAGAAGGTCGCCTGCTACAACTGGGGCCTGGTGAACGGGAAGACCCAGACGCACCTGCCCTGGGGCTCGAAGAAGGGCGGCCCCGAGCCCAAGCTCTGGCACCACGACCTCTTCCGCCGCGACCTCACCCCCTACGACCCGCAGGAAGTCGAGTTCATCCGTGCCTTCCTCCGCCCCAATGCGCCTTAGTGCACCGCCCCGCGACAAAGGAGACAAACAGATCCGCGCAAGCGCTCTCTTGAGTCCCGAAGGGACTATAGTGGGTAGCCGGCGGCTTCAGCCGCCGGAACAGGGCGCACCCGCGGCCCAGTCCCGAAGGGACGGCAGATCCCCGCGGGGAGGCGGTCATGCCTCCATTTCTGCCGTCCCTTCGGGACTTCGGTGGTTGTCGCGCCCGAGTCCGGCGGCTGAAGCCGCCGGCTACCCACTGCGCTCCCTTCGGGAGCAAGAGACCAAGGCACGGGCCATCTTAGGCTCCCGTTCTCTGGCCGGTGTACTTGGGTTTCTCGCATGGCTTGCGTCCGCCCATGCCCTCGCCGCCACCCAAGGCTGGCGGGGGGATGGCAGCGGGAAGTATCCGAACGCCGACCCGCCACTGTCGTGGGGGCGCATCAGCAAGGCCGTGAACGGACTGCGCTACTCGGCCCAGAGGCCCGCTGAGGGCATCGCAGGCAAGCCGATGCGCGACGGCGTTCCCCGCGAGTGGCTGGTCCTCGGCCCACTACCACTGCCCGAAGGAGCGAAGGTCGAGCAGGACACCCTCCCCCGAGAGGCCGAGCTTGCGCCCGTCGAGGGCGAGAAGGCCGGCGAGCTGACCTGGAAGAAGGTGACTGCTGACGCGGCGCTCCTTGACTTTGCGGCGCTCTTCGGCAAGCGGCAGACAGGCGTGGCATACGCCTTCGCCAATGTCTTCTCCGAGGCGGGCGGCGCCTTCCGCCTGAACCTCACCTACGTGGGCGGGGCGCGCGTGGTGGTGAACGGCAAGCCCGGCCCGCCCTTCTGCGCAAGGGCGAGGATCGTCCTCGCAAAGGGCTGGAACCGCATCCTGCTCAAGGCGTCGCCGGGCGAGCAGGGCGATTGGTTCCTCATCCCCATCCTCCACGCCTGCCCGCCCGCGGAGTACGAGGAGACGGGCATCGCGTGGAAGACGGTGCTGCCCGGCGCACACCCGGGCTTCTACGGCGCGGGCATGGGCGTAGGCTCGCCCGTCGTCGCCGGCGACCGCCTCTACCTCCTCAGCGAGCCGCACGACCTGCTCTGCCTCCGCAAGACGGACGGCAAGGTGCTCTGGGTGCGCACCAACAGCTACCTCGACGCGGCCACGGACGAGGAGCGGAAGTCCCCCGCCGGCCAGGAGGCTGCGGCAACCGCCGCGAAGCTTGATGCCATCAATGCTTCGCTCCTCTCCGGCCCCCTCACGGCCAAGCAGTGCGAGGAGAAGGCGAAGCTCGAAAAGGAGCTCTACCAGGCCATCCGCCAGGCGGGCAACCCCCAGTACCGCCGGGGCGAGACGCCCGACGTCGGCTACTCCGGCTTCGCTCCCGTGACCGACGGCCAGCACGTCTGGGTCTGGTTCGCCTCGGGCGTGACCGCCTGCTACGACCTGGACGGCAACCGCAAGTGGATTCGGGTGGACAACCGCCCGATGGTCGAGCACGGCTTCTCATCGTCGCCCGTCCTCGCCGATGGCAAGCTGATCGTCTTCATGCGCGACCTGATGGCTTTCGACGCGAGGACAGGCAAGCCCGCCTGGCAGACGCCCGTCGCGCCACACGTGGGGCTGAACCCGGCGGGCCTCTTCCACGGCACGCCGCTGCCCACGGCCATCGGCGGCGTGCCCGTCATCGTCCTCGGCAACGACAGCATCGTCCGCGCGAGCGACGGTAAGGTGGTCTACACGCCAAGTGGCTACATCGGCGCACAGTGCATCGCCTCGCCAGTGGCCGACGCGGGCACGCTCTTCCTGGCGACGAGCGGGAGCATGCAGCTTCTCATCCACACGCTGCCCGATGCCTTCGCGGACCCGCTCAAGCTGGCGACGCGGGCGGTGAAGCTCGACACCTCGGCCTGGCCGAAGTATTACATGCCCTGGCACCTCGCCTCGCCGCTGGTCCACGACGGCCTGGCCTACCTCGTCAACAACTCAGGCGTCCTCACGGTGGTGGACGTTCGGGCCGCCGAGGTGGTCTACCAGAGGCTCCTCGACCTCGACCATTTCCAGTGGGTGAACGAGGGGGCGGGTCGCGGCATCGGCATCAGCCCAGTGCTCGCGGGCGGCCGCATCTACATCTTCGGGAACAACGGTGGCTCCGTCGTCATCGAGCCGGGGCCCACCTTCAAGCAGCTCGCCAAGAACAAGCTCGAGAACGCCATCCTGGCGGGCCACTGGGCGGAGCGCCAGGAGCGCTTCGTGGCCAACCCGGTGCCTGACGGCCGGCGCCTCTACGTCCGCGGCGAGGCCACCCTCTACGCCCTCGGCGCCCCATGATCACGTCACCACTGGGCTTGTCCCAGTGGGGCGATGATTGACCACTACAGCCCCAGCACCCCCCTTACCCCCCTCCCGCGCCCGCCGCCGGCGGGCGCGGGAGGGGGGTAAGGGGGGTGGGCCGTCGCGTTAGTTGCCAATCCTTCGCCCCACCGACACGAGGTCGGTGGGGGCGCGGATCGCAGCCGCCGGAAACGCCGTTAAGCGTCTTGGAGCACTGCCCCACGGCTGGTAGAATCATAGCGGAAGGATTGCACTGGGGAAAGAGGCCATGAGCATGATTGTGACGCTCGACCTGCCCGATAGCGTTCGCGCGGCCCTGGGCATGGCCGGCTACACCGCGGAACGGTTCTCCGAGGAAGCTCTGCGCCAACTGGCCGCTGTCATCTTCACCCGCAAGGTCCTGAGCCTTGGGCAGGCCGCCGAGCTGGCGCGCATGAGCCTGTGGGACTTCATTCCCTTCCTTGGCCAGCAAGGCATCCCGTACCTGGACTATGACGAGGTCGAGTGGGAGAAGGAACTGGAAGACGCCCGATGGCTGGTGCAGCAAGCAAGGGACAAGTTGCCGTCGCCGAGGCATCCTTCGTCGTAACACTCTCTCGTACCACTCAGGGGACCAAATCGCAATCCCGAAGGGATGATAGTGGGTAGCCGGCGGCTTCAGCCGCCGGATCGGGGTGCGCCTATCGCGCAGTCCCGAAGGGACGGCAGAGCCCTGCGGCAAGGGGGCGCCTGCCTCCTTCTGCCGTCCCTTCGGGACTTCGCGGGTTCCGACACCCGAGTCCGGCGGCTGAAGCCGCCGGCTACCCACTGTGCTCCCTTCGGGAGCAAGGCAGCAGAGCCCGCGCGGTTGGTTTTGTTCCCCCAGTTGTGGGGTGGCGAATTCATGCCTCGGGGAAGATTCTCGCCCTGCCCACGGTGCCCAGGAGGGCGCTGGAGGCGGGGCGGGCGCGGTCGCGCGCCCAGGCCCGCAGCGCCGCTATCCCCTCGCGCATGGTGACCGAGAGCGGCACGGAGTCGTGGATGCAGCGCGCGACGTCGCTCATCCCCATCTCGCGGCCCTCGTCGAAGGCGTCGTAGAGGGCCGACACGATGGCCTGCTCGACCTCGGCGCCGCTGAAGCCCTCCGTGGCCGCGGCTAACTCGGCCAGGTCGAACTGCTTGGGGTCGCGCTGCCGCTTCCGCAGGTGGATCGCGAAAATCTCCTCGCGCTCCTTCACCTCGGGCAGGTCCACAAAGAAGATCTCGTCGAACCGCCCCTTCCGCAGGAGCTCGGGCGGCAGCGACTCTATCGCGTTCGCAGTGGCGACGGTGAACACCAGCGATGGCGTCTCCTGGAGCCACGTGATGAAGGTGCCGAAGACGCGCGAGGTCGTCCCCGCGTCGCTCACGCCCGAGCTCTGGATGCCTGAGAACGCCTTCTCGACCTCATCTATCCAGAGGACGGCGGGGGCGATGGACTCTGCGGTCTGGAGGGCCTGGCGCATGTTGCTCTCGGAGGAGCCGACGAAGCGGTCGAAGATGCGGCTGATGTCGAACCGCAGGAGGGGGAGGCCCCAGAGCCTTGCGACGGCCTTGGCGGTGAGGCTCTTGCCGCAGCCCTGGACTCCCAGGAGCAGCACCCCCTTGGGGCGCGGAAGGCCGTAGGCGCGGGCCTGGTCGCTGAACGCCTTGCCGCGCTTCCGCAGCCACTCCTTCAATATGTCCAGCCCCCCCACGCTCCCCATGTCCTCCTGCGGGTCGTAGTATTCCAGGAGGCCCGACTTGCGGACGATCTGCTTCTTCTCCGACAGCACCGCGTCTATGTCGCTGGCGTCCAGCTTCGCGTCGCGGACGAGGGCCTGGTTGAACACCCGTTCCGCCTCGTCCAGCGTGAGGCCCAGCACGGCGCCCACGAGGCGGTCCTTGTCGGAGTCGGTCAGCTCCACGCTCGCCTTGCCGCTGGCCGTCACGTCGCGGACCAGCTCATCGAGCAGCCCCTCCATCACCTGGCGGCCCGGGACAGGAAGGTCGAGCACCGAGACCGATTTCTGGAGCTCGAGCGGGAGCTCGAGCTGCGGGGAGAGGAGGACGACGGTCTTGTAGGAGCGGCGTAGCGCGTGGCAGAGGTCGCGGAGCTGGCGGATGACCACGGGGTCCTTCAGGTAGGGGTGGAAGTCCTTGAGCACGTAGAGGCAGGGCTGGGCGTCCTGGAGGATGGCATTGAGGGCCTCGAGCGGCTTGCGGCCGGGGTCGGTCAGCTCCCGCAGCCCGCTGCCCACCTCGATCGTCCGCATCCCATCGGTCGCCGTCCACACCGCCAGATTCTTCTTCTGCGTCCTTGCGATCTTCAGCAGCAGGTACATCGCCCGGTCCTCCTCCCAGCTCACGAGGTAGAGGATCGGGTAGCGTGCGCGGATAAGGACGTCGAGCTGTCGAGCCACGTCGCTCACGGAGTGTTCCCCTTTTTCTGCGCCTGGTGCCCCTTAGCCTACGAGTTCCGCATTCAGCCCCATCTCCTTTGCAGCCTTGTACTGGCGCTGGTCGCCCGTCGAGAAGAGGTCGGGCCGACACTCGAGAGCCGATGCCACATGGACGGCATCTGATGCTCGAAGGGGAACGCGTTCGAGGCAGTCGAATGCCCGAGTCTGGATGGAGGGCCCGGGCTGCACCACGGTCGCGTTCTGCGCGTCGGCCAAGAGCTTCTGCTTGAGCTCTCGATACTGCTCATCTGTCAGGCGCCCTGCCCGTCGCAACCGGTTCAACGCCGAGACCACCTCGATTGGGGCGAGGAAGCTGATGATCACCGCGTCCGCAGCAGCGCAGCGCGCCAGCACGAGCCCCCGCCCGGGCTCCGGGAGGTAGCGCTTAGCCAGGGCCGAGGAGTCGAGGAACAACCGCACTAGGGGCTCTCCTCACGCTCTTCGATGATCAGCTTGCTCAACGACACCCCCTCCAGCTTCAGCGGCTCGATGGGCCGCTTCCAGTAGTCAGGGTCGCGCTTGGGCACGGGCGCCAGCACGGCCACTGGCTTCCCCTCGCGGCACACCTCCACCGTCTCCCCCCGCGCCACCGCATCGAGGTACTTTTCGGTATCGTTCTTGAGGTCGGCAACGTTCACTGCAATCATGGTAGTCTCCTTCATTCCTATCGCATTATACCATTGCCACCCCGCACCCGCAATCTCACGCCCCCCATCATCTTGACCTCACCCATCCTGACTCGCTCTTCCACCCCCCTCCTGTCCTCCTCTCTTCTCTTATCAGGCTCTTCCGT
>Ga0194110_10007637_pt1 | contig 12436 bp, 7 predicted proteins | sample TA2Kig1200mmetaG_FD_146192 | JGI IMG/M metagenome (GOLD analysis project Ga0194110, IMG submission 146192) | Freshwater microbial communities from Lake Tanganyika, Tanzania - TA2015032 Kigoma Deep Cast 1200m | ecosystem: Environmental > Aquatic > Freshwater > Lake | place: Tanzania: Lake... | reverse complement strand
CGGTCGGCCGCATCATAGGCGTAGAGGGTGGTGTAGGCCGTGGCGGCGATGGTTTGCGTCTCGCTGATCGGCCGGCCGCGCGCGTCATAGCGCCAGGTCGTGGTGTAACCGCTGCCGTAGGCCATGGCCGTGCACCGGCCCAGGCCCGTGTTGCCGCGGGATGCGCCGTCGCGAGTGCGGTTGGCAGCTTGGGGCCCATCCGAGCGAGCCAGCGCGCCCAGCACACTGTTCAGGCAGAGGACAACGACGAGTAGTACATTGCCCAGCAAAGTCACGTGTCCTCCCCCATCTCCACCTGCACCCACTCGAAGTCCGGGTTATCGCGCCCGGCTAGCTCCACCAACATCTTGTCCAGTTCATCCGGAATCGCGTTGAACTCCAAGCGGATGCGCTTCCGCTTCGGTCGTCGAATCTCGGCGATGGCGGCTTGTAGGATGGCTTGCAGCGCCAGCTGTCGCTGCTGGAGAGTCAAGTCGTCCCAAGGAATGTAGATGGGCTTGACCCGCGTGCCGTCCTCCAGCACCAGAGTAGCGCCCAGTGCTTGCTTGAGATGGGTCTGGGTTCCGGCATCGCTGACCGGCGTGCCAGGCTCCGAGGTGGGTGTGGGACTGACGCCAGGAATGCAGTACGGCGCCCGGCAGGTGACCTTGAGACCGTGCTCGGCGCAGTAGGCGACGACTTGCCGCCTCAGAGCTGTGGCTTCCTTCCCGCTGGAGGCCACGAAGGTGGGGGAGAGCTGGTGGAACACGCCGCCATCAGGCAGGAGTTCAGTCTTGTAGCCAGGCAGGCCCAGAAGGAAGGCCTCCCCATATTTCTTGACGTGGGCCGGACCGAAGAAGTTGATCCAACTGATGGTACGCAGCTTGAGCTTCAGGCTGTCTTTGGTGTCGGTCTCATTGCTGAAGGATTCGTCCACCCACCCCAACATAGGCTGCACCAGGGAGTATAGGGCCAGCCCCAAGTCTTTGAGTTGTTGGGCGAAAGGCTCCACGTAGTGCCGCTGATCTCTGAACTCGAAGTCGGCTAAGCCACCAATTTGCAGGCGCTTTCGCTGAGGGTCGTTGAATTCAAACGAGCAGCTGGCAATCAGGTCTGGCTTGTCAGGAATCACTAGCCAGAAGCGAACGCTCCACAGCACCCCCATCACTTTCTGGCCTACAGGGTCTTGGGAATAATCGATTAGGTGCTTATGGACGAGATGGGATATGTTGTCCACTGGTTCGATAGGGGACTTGGGCGTTTTATCGGCCGGCAAGAAGCCGTGGGCCGCGAGGAAGTGAGCCAGTTCTACGATGCCATTGAGATCGTGGATCTGTGAGTTGTGGAACATGAGGTTGAATTGGAAAGCCGCTGCAGGCATCTTCACTTCCCTCCTCAATCCACCACTTCAATGGTCAGGCGGGAAAGATCAATGCCTGCGTCCTGCAACCGCTGACGCAGTATTCTGAGAAATTCATCGGTGATAGGATCGGTAGCGGTACGTACGAACTCAAGCTTGAGTTGACGATTCGAGGCTTGATACGGTTCGAGCTGGCTGACGATCTGCTCTATATGTCCCCTGGCATACCCCTCCCGCCAGTACTTAACCTCCACCACGGTACCGGTGTCCAGCACCAAGTCATAGCGATTGGCGCCCTCCACCAACTCGACAGCTTTTAGCTGGCCCGCCTTGTAGTACTCCTCAGCGCGGCGCAACTGGGCCGCTAACCCCTGGCGATATTGGGGTGGCACGTTGGCGTTCTCTACCAGCTTAGCTAACCGTTGCACGCCGCGCATGATTTCCGGGCTCGCCCCTGCAAAACGCTTCACACGCGCGGCAATACGAGCCAACCTGGCCGCATCGTCAGCGTGCGTGGCTGCGCGTACCAGCAGGCCACCGCCCGTCGCTACGGGCAACAACAGCCCGCCTACATCGGCAACCAGCGCCAGACCGCTCTGCCAGGTCAGGCCATGCTGCTTGATATCGTAGATGTCGTAGGCGATGAACGCGATGTCGAGCGCACTTTCGACCCAATGGCCGCTGGGGTCTCGGTACTTGATGGGGTTGTTCAGCACATACGCATACCGATTGAGGCTTTGCGGATTGCCCGGCTGCGGCACGATGGTATCCGCCTGGATGAAGCGCCCGATGAGCGGGTCGTACCAGCGCGCGTTGTAGAAGTACAGCCCCGTGCCACTGTCCCAACGCTGCCCGGTGAAGCGATAGGTCGTGATCTGGCTGCCCGGGTTGTAGCGCGTGTAGCCAAAAGGCATGTAGCGCAGCGTGGTGCTGAAGGTCCCGTCCGCCCGCAGGGTGACGTTCGTGCTGCCGAGATGGTCGCTCAACAGCCAGTGCAGCACACCCCCGTTGCGCTCCGCCACCCGCACGGCGCCGGCGTAATAGTAGGTCTTGGTGATGCTGCCCTGCACCTCGTAGTAGGCGCCCACAAAGACGCTCGTCGTGCCGCTGACCACCGCCTTGACGCGCACCCCGTCGCCGTCGTAGGTATGCGCCTCGGTGACCGTCCCGCCCACGCTGATCAGGCGGTTCTCGGCGTCGTAGGCCAACGTGAGGGTCACGCCGCTGACGGTGCGCGTGATCACGTCGCCGTTGGCGTCGTACCAATAGCGTTGCGCACCCCCCACGTGCGTCGCGGCATGGCGGTGAGCCGCATCGTTGTAAGCCACCAGCGTCCCCTCGAACTGAGTGAGGTTGCCGGCCGGGTTGTATTCGTAGACCTTCAGCGGATAGCTGCCGGCGCCGCCCGTCGCCTGCGCGGTCCACACCTGGTTCAGTGCATTGTTGTAGTAACTGAAGCTCTGTACTTGCTGCCCGCCCCAGAGCGTCGCGGTGTCGGTGATGGCGCGCACGTTGCCGGCCGCATCGTAGGCATAGCTCAGGTTCTGCTGCGTGTCGTAACCCGGCCCCGCACCGCTCTTCAGGGTCGTCAGCCGGAAGTTGTAGGCCTGGCTGTAGTTGTAGTTCTGGCGCACCCCCGCCGCGCTGCCCGCAGTGTCGCTCATGGCCGTGCGCCGGCCCAGGCCGAATTGCGTGCTGCCGTTGTACGCATCGTAGCTGTAGCGGATCGGGTAGACGCCCGGATCGGCCGGACAACTGTAGCTGGTCGGGCTGGCGATGCCCGTCGGATAGGTCTTATCCTTCAGCCGGCTGTGGCCGTCGTAGTAGAAGCAGACCGCCCGCCACAGATTGTTGGGCTTGACCGCATCAATCTGGTGTTTCAGGTGGCCCAGGTCGTCGTAACCGTAGTACCAGGGCCCCATATCGGGGTCGCTCATGGCCGTCTTGCGGCCGGCCAGGTCGTAGGTGATGGTCGTCGTCGCGCCCGCCGGGCCGCTCACGCTGCTCAACTGGTCGCGCACCGTATACGTGTAGAGCGCGGTGGCGTAGGCGGCCGCGCCCCAGTTGGGGCTGGCAAAGGTGCCGCTGAACTGCTGGCTGCTGATCAGCCAGCCGAACGCATCCACCGTGGCGATGGTTTGATGCCGCAGCTCGTCCAGCGTGGCGGTCTGTCGACCGTTGTAGAAGGTGTTGACCGCCGCGCCGGCCGCATTCGTGATGACCGTCGTCCGGCCCAATGCGTCGTAGCCGGTCTGCGTCTGGGGCTGGCTCCAGTCCGGCGTTCGATACGCGCCGGGCGCCACGGTCACCAGGTAGGGTAACGTCTGGCCAGTGAGCAACCCCAAGGCGTTGTAACGCTGGTGCACCACGATGGCGTTGTTGCTCTGGCCGGCTTCGCCCTGGGTCTGCACGACCTGGCCCAGGCCATCATAGAAGGCCCAGTCCTCCAGGTAGGTGGCTGAGCCAGGCGGGATGCTGTCGGCCAGGGTATCGTCCTTCACCGAATGCCTGACCGTGAAGGGCGCCGGGGCATCGCTGTAGGCGTACTGCGCGGTGGCGGCGTGGCTCCAACCCGCGCCCGGCCGGCGCACCTCCGTCAGCCGGCCGAAGCCGTCGTAGCTGTAGCGCGTGGCTGCCTGGTTCGCATCGTAGACGACCTGCACCTGGCCCGGCAACCCGCCCCCACCGCTCTCGCCATTGACCCCGTAATACTTGATGGTCGTCGTGAGGACTGGTCCCTGGCTGGGCGCCGGCTGGGCGGTCACCGTCAAGGGGTAGGCGGCATACAGGCTATCGTAAGTCGTCGTGATCGTCAGCACGCTGCCGGCCGCGAGCGCTTGCGTGCGATTGCCGCGGCTGTCGTAACCGTACCTGGTCGTCACCCAGCCGGCCGCCACGCCTGTATCGTCGCACATGCTCGTCATCTGGCGGACTTTGTACAGCAGACCTGCCGTCGGCGGCGTCGAATACGGCGCGGTCAGGTTGTCGTAGAAGTAGCGACTCTGCCCCACACAGGCGCCGGTGGCCGCCTCCCCTTGCCACAGCTTTTCCTGGGCCACGCGATTGACGATGTACTGGCCGTTAGTCGTGTCATCTTTCGGATAGTACCAGCGCTCGACGGTGCGGTACGGCGTGGCAGCGGTCGCGCTGGCATAGTCTTGGCGACGGGTCAGGTCGCCGCATTGCGCGCCGTCCTGATGATCCAGATCGTAGAAATAGTGCGCGGCCCACCCCTGCGGATTGCCGGCTGTCGCGTCGTATATGTACTGCTTTTCCTGGCCCAGGTAAACGAAGTCGGCGCCGCCGTAGACGCCGCTGGTGGTCGCCGCATAGGTGCGGAGCACCTCCATGACGGCGCCCTCCACGGCCTGCTGATCCGGGTTCTCGACGCGCCAGAGCAACAGCACGCGGTCGCCGGGCGCCACCGCCGCCGGCTCAGCAGTCGCACGCAGGCTGACGAAAGGCCGCAGCGGCGGAGCGCTCGGGGCGGTTGGCGCGTCTGACGATGGCTGGCGCGCTGACGTGGCCGCCGCGCTCTCCGCCGTGGTGGTCGCCGGCGCCCCGCGCCAGCGTGGCGCAGGATAGTGCAGGGGCAAAGCCGACGCCGTGCCGAACGGCGCTCTGGCTGGGGCCGGGGCCGTTTCCTGCACCTCAATCATGGCGGAGGTGGTTGCGGGATTGTCGGCCTGCGCCACCGCAGGAGATAACACCAGGCGATAGGGCAGCGCGGCCTGCAGCGCCAGCAAGAGGACGAATGCGAGACGCAACGGAGAGGAGCAAAGACGGGACATCAGCGTACCTCTTTGATGACCAGATCGTCTGCCAGGGGGCATCACACACGCAAGTCCCTTATACCACACCCCGCCGCGGGTTGTCAAGAGCCAGACGCGTGTGTCGCAGACCTGTCCGTTGCGGCGCTACGCGGCCGGTTGGCGCAAGGTCCCGGCGCTTTTTTTGCAATCGGGCCAGATATGCTACACTGAGAGCCGGAGCAACCCCATGAGCCAGAAAATCAAAGTCGGCGGCATCATCCAAAACGATCAGTTGGCGAGCATCAGCGTGCTGGCGGTCAAAGATCGGCCTGGCATCGCAGCCGCGGTGCTCAATGCCCTGGGGCAGCGCGGGATCAATGTCCAGTTCGTGGTGCAGATCATTGATCAGCAGAGCCAGGCGCAGATGGTGCTGGGCGTCGAGCGCAAGGATCTGCCCGCCAGCATCGAGGCGATCGAGGCCATCCGCGCCGAAGTGCAACCCGAGGCTGTCACGACCAGGGCCGATGTCGCGTCGGTCGCCATCTTCGGCCCCGATTTCCGAGAGCGCCCCGGCATCGCCGGGCAGATGTTCCGCGCGCTGGCCGAACGCGGCATCAACATCCTGGCGATCAGCACCTCGATCTCCACGGTGAACTGCCTGATCGAGTTGGCGCGGCTGCGGGAGGCGCTGGCCGCCATCCAAGAGCAATTCGACTTGCCCTGACAGCCCCCGCGGGCAGGCGCCAGGCCGTGCCCCTACCTCCACAGGGCGCACCCCTTCGACTACGCTCAGGGCAGGCTCTTGTGGTCGCCCGCGCGGGCAGGCGCAAGGCCGTGCCCCTACTCCGAATCATTGAGAAGATACGTATGAATTTATCCCCCTGGGCGTGCATGTGGTACAATAGTACGTTGGCAAATGCGTTTCACAAGGGAGTACGTACATGCGAAGAGCTCTGATCGCCATCCTGGTCGTCGCGGCCGTCGCGACGGGGGGATGGTTCGGATACCAACGTATTGCGGTTTCGAGGAGTGGTCAAGCGCCCGATTTCGAGGTGGTCAACATCGTCCGCGGAAACATCACGTCTACCGTCAGCGCTACCGGCAAGGTGCTGGGCGAACGCGAAGCAAATCTAGGCTTCTTGACTGCGGGGTCCATTGCACGCATTCACGTGGCGGTGGGCGATAGGGTGGCGGCTGGCCAGCTATTGGCGGAGTTGGACACCGTCGAGCTGCAACTGGCCGTTCGGCAGGCGCAGGTGGGTCTGCGCATAGCCCAGGCACAGCTACAGCAACTCAAGGCGCCGGCCAACGCCATTGACCTTTCAGCCGCGCAGGCCGCGCTCTCCAGCGCCCAAACCGCCTATCAGCAGTTGCTCGATGGGCCAGTCGCCGACCAGTTGGCGGCCGGCCGCGCAGCCGTGGAACAAGCCCGGGTTGCGCGTGACCAGGCGCAACAAGCCTACGACAGGATCAAAGACCAGCCCAACGCCGGCATGTTTCCGCAGGCGCTGCAATTGCAGCAAGCCACGATCAACTATGAGACCGCGCAGGCCAACTTCCGCGTGACCAGCCGCGGTGCGACCGAGGCGCAACTCGCGGCCAGCCAGACCCAGGTCGTTCAGGCCCAGGCCGCGCTCGATCGTTTGCGCCGCGGCCCCAGCAAGGAGCAGCTTGACATTGCCCAGGCCGCCGTGGATCAGGCGCAGATCGCGGTCGAACAGGCGCAGCGCCGGCTGGACAATACGAAGCTGGCCGCGCCGTGGGCTGGGGTCGTGACCGCCGTCAATGTCACCGAAGGCGGCCTGGCTCAGCCTGGCGCGCCGGCCATCGGGCTGGCCGACTTGAGCCGTTTCCACGTTAATGTCAGGATAGATGAGATAGATATCGCCAGCATTGCCGTAGGCCAGCCGGCCAGCGTGGAGCTGGATGCGCTGCCGGGGAACAGGCTGGCCGGACGCGTCTCCCAGATCGCGCCCGCGCCCGCGGCGGATCCCACCGGCCTCATTGCCTACCAGGTGACGATCTTCATTGACCCGACAGACGCGGCGCTGCGCACAGGCATGAGCGCCACGGTGACGATCACCAGCAACTCGCGACAAAATGCGCTGCTCTTGCCCAATCGCGCGGTGCAGGTGGAGCGCGAAACCGGCAAGACCTATGTTGAGCGATCGGTAGACGGCGCAAGCCAACGCGTCGAAGTGCGCCTGGGTCTGCGCGATGAGCAGCAGAGCGAGGTCCGCGAGGGCCTCGCCGACGGCGACCAGGTGATCATCCGCATCGTCAGCACCCGCGCACGCCTGGAGCAGACCTTCGGCGGCTTTTCCGGCGGACGTTAGCATCGGCAGGGCGCCCCATCTATGAACCTGATCGAATCCATTCGCATCGCGCTGCGCGGGCTATCCGTCAACAAGCTGCGTTCCGCGTTGACCATGCTGGGCATCATCATCGGCGTAGGCGCCGTGATCACGCTGATGTCGGTGGGCCAGGGCGTGCAGGTCCTCATCACCGAGGAGCTGCAGAGCGTCGGCACAAACCTGCTCTTCGTCATGCCTGGCCAGTTCTCCAACTCCGGCGCGCGGCCGCGCACGGGCTCAGGGTCAGCCAGCCTGACCCTGGCCGACGCTGCGGCCATCGCTGACCCGTTTCACGTGCCCAGCGCGATGAAGGTCGCGCCCGAGTTGATGGCTTCAGCCGACGTCAGTTACGGCCGCCAAGACCTGCGGATACAAGTATCCGGCGTCACGCCCGACTACAGCGTCGTGCGCAAGTTCCCGGTGGACTTCGGCGCCTTCTTCAGCGAGACCGACATGAACGCCCAGGCCCGCGTGGCGGTGCTGGGCAGTTCCACCTACGAACGGCTCTTCGGCGCCAGCATCTATCCAATCGGCGAGATCATCAAGATCAACGGCATTCCCTTCAAGGTGATCGGGGTGCTCCAGTCCAAGGGCGGCGCGTCTGGCGGCAACCGGGATGACATCGTGCTGGTGCCGCTGACTACCGCGCACCAGAGATTGTTTCCGCGCTATCGTACCAATCGCGGGGAACCGCGGCTGTCCGTGATCTACGTCGAGGTGATCAGCGAAGATCGCATGGATCGCGCCGCGGATGAAGTGACGACGCTGCTGCGCCACCGCCACGGCATCCGCTTCGGCGCCGACGACGATTTCACGGTGATCAGCCAAAAGGACCTGCTCGCCATCTTCGGCGAGATCACCGGTGTGCTCACCATCTTTTTGGGCGCCATCGCCGGCATCAGTCTATTGGTTGGCGGCATCGGGATCATGAACATCATGCTGGTCTCTGTCACCGAGCGCACGCGTGAAATCGGGTTGCGCAAGGCCGTGGGCGCCCGGCGCAAGGACATTCTGGCGCAATTCCTGGTGGAAGCGATCGTCCTGGCCTTGATCGGCGGTTTCATCGGCATCTTGTTGGGAGCTTCCGGCGCAGCGGCCATCTCGCGGCTGCAGGACGACCTGAAGGCTGTGTTGACGCCCCAGTCGGTTCTGCTGGCGACCGGCTTCTCGGCGGCCGTGGGGCTGTTCTTTGGCATCTACCCCGCCACACGCGCGGCGCGGCTGAACCCGATCGAGGCGCTGAGATATGAGTAGGACCCAGGCATGGGCGACTGTCCTGGCTTTGGCGTTGGTTCTGCTCGCCACGGCCTGCCAGGCGCTGGCGCCGAAGTCTGCGCCGCCCACACTGACGCCGGTACTGCTGGCGCCGGCGACGCTGGCGCTGACCCGCACGGAACCGACGGCCGCCGCGCCTTCTGCCACGCCCACTGCGCCGGCGTCCCCTACGGCCACGAGACAACCGCCATCCCCCACCCCGGCCCAGGCGGCCGGCACGGGGCCGATCGCCGCACTCGGCGTGCACTCAGCGGTGACGGTGCGCACCGCGCCGGCCAACGACGCCCCGCGTCTGGCGGCCGCGCCGGGCGCGACCGTCTTCCTGGCCGAAGCGCGCACGGCCGAGACTGACTGGCTGCGCGTGGCATACGGCGATCCGGTCGTGCGCGGGTGGGTGGCGGCGGCCGATGTCAAGCTGTTGGGCGACGCCGAAGTCCTGCCGGTGACGACGACAGCCGTGACCCCGCCGGCCGCGCAGCGCGGCAGCCCCCTCGTCGGCAGGCTGACCGGCCGGGTGAACGCCGGGACGCGGGTGAATGTGCGCGCCGGACCAGAGCTGGATCAACCCGTGGTAGACCAGTTCGACCCTGACGCGGCAGTCGCGGTGATCGGCCGGAGCCAGGAGAGCGACTGGCTGGCCATCGAGTGGGATGGAGCGACCGCATGGATCGCAGCTTACCTGTTGGATGTGGCGGGCGATGTGGGCGCTCTGCCGGTCCTGGCGGCCGCGACGACGCGCTTGGGGGCGACTACAGCCGGGTTCGCGGGGCGGGTGGCGTTTCAGACCGCCTCTGGCGGCGACGTCTACATCGTGAATGCGGATGGCTCGGAGTTGCGCCGCGTGGCCAATGGCCTTGACCCGGCGCTCTCGCCCGGCGGCGAGCGATTGGCATATACCCGTTGGGGCGCGGAGCAGGGTGTGTACGTGCTGAACCTGGCGACCGGAGCTGAGCGTCGCGTCGCATCGGCCAACCACCCGCGCACGCCGGCCTGGAGTTCCGACGGCGGCCGGCTGGCGTTTGCCCACGCCATCCGCACCCACGTCTGCCTGCAGACTCCTTTCGGCTGTCTCGATGAATCGGCGGCTCGCGGGATGCTGGGCGGCAAGGACTGTCTGGACACTCCCCAGGGCCGGCTCTGTCTCCAGGATTTCGAGCGGCGTCAGGTGGAGGATGCAGGTCTGGCGCAGGTGACGCTGCGCGATGGCGGCTGGCTGGATCTATCGGCCGAGACGACCGTGCAATCGGTCAGTTGGCATCCGAAACGAGACGAGATCATCTATCGCGGTCGCGACGGCTTGCAGCTCACTGGGGTCGGGGCGCAAACGCGGCCGCTGGCGCGCGAACAGAAGTTGCGTAGCCCCGCCTGGTCGCCTGACGGCCAGCGCATCGTCGCCCAGTTCCAGTATCACGACCACACCGATATCGTGTTGCTGGACGCCGCGGGCGTTTTGCTGCGTCGTCTGACCGAGCCCTCCTCGGCCTTTGGCCGGCCCGCCAACAACGTTGCAGCCATCTGGTCGCCAGACGGTCGTCACATCCTCTTTCTCAGCGACCGCGACGGCGCGTGGCGGTTCTACACCATGAATAGCGACGGCTCGCAGCAGACTCTTTTCCTCCCGGCCGTCCTGGGAGATCTGAAGCTGAGGTACGAGTTCGCCGCGGAACGGATGACAAGCTGGCGATGACTATGCTGATTTCTCCCTACGGGGGCGAGTTGCTGAACCTGCTGGCGCCGGCCGAGGCGCTGGACGAACTCAGGGCGCGTGCCAATCGGCTGCCCTCGCTCCAATTGTCTCCGCGCGCGGAGTGCGACCTGGAGATGCTGACGATCGGCGCGTTCTCGCCGCTCGACCGCTTCATGGGTCAGGCAGATCACCAACGCGTGCTGGACGAGATGCGCCTGGCTGATGGCCGGCTCTTCCCCATTCCCGTAACGCTGCCCGTGGAGCCAGGCCCGACCATCCACCTGGATGCCGAAGTGGCGCTGCGCGACGCTAAGAACGATCTCCTGGCGATCATGACCATCACCGAGATCTATCCCTGGGATCGTGGCGCGGTCGCGGCCAGGGTTTTCGGCTCGCTCGACCCGCGCCATCCGCTGGTGGCCGAGATGCACCACTGGGGCCGGCTCAACATCTCTGGCCCGTTGCAGGCGCTGCGCCTGCCCAGGCGCTATGATTTTCGTGAGTTGCGCCTGACGCCTGCGCAGACGCGTAAGCGTCTGGCAGGCCTGGGCCGGCCGAATGTCGTGGCGTTTCAGACGCGCAATCCGCTGCACCGCGCCCACGAGGAGCTGACCAGGCGAGCCATCCAGGAGGTGGATGGGGTGCTGTTGCTGCACCCGGTCGTCGGTCTGACGAAGCCGGGCGATGTGGATCACTTCACGCGCGTGCGCACCTATCGGGCGCTGGCCGAGCGGCATTACGATCCTGGGCGGATCGTGTTGGCGCTGCTGCCGCTGGCAATGCGTTTGGCCGGCCCGCGCGAGGCGGTCTGGCACGCCATCATCCGGCGCAACTACGGCGCCAATCATCTGATCGTCGGCCGCGATCACGCCGGCCCAGGGGTAGACTCACACGGCAGGCCGTTCTACGGCCCCTACGATGCCCAGGAACTGGTCAGCCGTTTTTCTGATGAGTTGGGCGTGAAGATGATACCCTTCCGCCAACTGGTCTATTTGCCCGCGCAAGATCGCTATGAGGAGGTCTCCAGGATCGAGCCCGGCGCAGCCACGGCCGATCTATCCGGCACCCAGGTGCGCGAGGGCTATCTCAATGCTGGGCTGCAACTGCCGGCCTGGTTCACCCGGCCCGAGGTCGCGGAAATCCTGGCCGAAACCTATCCCCCGCGCCACAAGCAAGGCGTTTGCATCTGGTTCACCGGGCTGAGCGGGGCAGGCAAGACTACGACGGCCGAAGTGCTCACTGAGCTGCTGATGGAAGGCGGCCGGCAGGTGACGGTGCTGGATGGCGACGTGGTGCGCACGCACCTGTCGAAGGGCCTCGGCTTCAGCAAGGAAGACCGCGATACCAACATCCGGCGCATCGGCTTCGTCGCGGCCGAGATCGTGCGTCATGGCGGCGCGGTCATCTGTGCGGCTGTCAGCCCCTATCGCGCGACGCGCGATACGGTGCGCAGCATGGTGGGCAGAGATGCCTTCATCGAGGTATTCGTGGACACGCCGCTGGAGGTGTGCGAGCAGCGCGACAGCAAGGGGATGTACGCCAGGGCCCGTCGCGGCGAGATCACCGGCTTTACCGGGATTGACGATCCTTACGAGCCGCCTCTCAATCCCGAAATCTGTCTCGATACGGTCGCACACACGCCGGAGGAAAACGCGCGCCAAATCCTGGAGTCGCTGCGCGGGCGAGGATTTGTTCGCACGACCGTCTACGACCCTCCGGCGAACTCCTCTGCCACGGCCACGGCATAGCGGCTGTTGGCGGCGCGCAACGCGCTCTCGGCATCTATCCCGCGCGCCCTGGCCCAGGCGACCAGCCCGAAGAGCGCCTGGCCGACGATCTCTGGCGAGACCGGCGCGCCGGCCGGCAGCTCTGCCAACGAACGCCAGGGCGCGTCGGCCGCGCTCAGCGCGCGCAGCCGCGACATGCGATCCAGGTAGGCGTCTGCCTGGGCCAGCGCGGGCAGACCGGCCGGGATGCCCGCCAACGGCGAGCGCCGCTCGCCGTTGGCCGCACGCTCAGCAGCCTTGAT
>Ga0194110_10007630_pt1 | contig 12443 bp, 11 predicted proteins | sample TA2Kig1200mmetaG_FD_146192 | JGI IMG/M metagenome (GOLD analysis project Ga0194110, IMG submission 146192) | Freshwater microbial communities from Lake Tanganyika, Tanzania - TA2015032 Kigoma Deep Cast 1200m | ecosystem: Environmental > Aquatic > Freshwater > Lake | place: Tanzania: Lake... | reverse complement strand
GGGCGTGATGGCGCTTCATCGCAATGACGGGGAAATCTAACATTGTCAAGACGTCCCCGATTTTCTGGCCTTTAACGTGAAGAGGAGCGGCAACTTGCCGGCGTATTGCGGCAAATAGTACCAGCCCTCTGCACAGCTTACCATGCCTGGAAAGAGCTTGAAGAACAGCCGCTCGTACTCATGGAAGAATTCCAGGCGTAGACCGGCGCGGAGTAAGGCGTTGAGAATATCGCTAAGGGCCCATTGCCACTCGTACGACGGATGTTGCGGAATGTACGTGGCATCGGCATAGTCCGACCCGTTGTCGTCCCACTTGGTGGGTTCGGCCTGATGGAAATAGGGATAGGCCATCGCCAGCTCGCCCGCATCGGTCTGCTCAAAGATGTGGCACAGGGGATGCGATTCCATGATGTAGAAGACGCCTTCTGGTTTCAGTAGCCGCTCGATAATCTGGGCCCATTGCTCCAGGTCCCGCAACCAGCAGAGCACGCCCCTGGAGGTATAGACGATGTCGAATTCCTGCTGCAGGACGCTGGGCAAATCGTACACGTTGGCCTGCAGGAAGGTCGCCGGCAACTGCAACTCCTGCTGCAGCTTTCGGGCGCAGGCCAGTGATTGGGCGGAGAAATCGACCCCCGTGACAATGGCGCCTTGCCGCGCCCAAGACAATGTGTCGGTGCCGATATGGCATTGCAGGTGCAGGAGGGTCTTGCCCCGGACCTCGCCGATTTCTCGCAGCTCAATCTCGTCCAGGACGATGCCACCTGCCCTCAGGATAGCCACCTCGCTGTACGCCTGGAGGTGAACGGGGGCGATTTCATCCCATAGTTCCTGGTTGCCCTTCTCGGCATAGGCAAAGGGGTTCTTCACGGCGGGTGATCCTCCGCTTTTAGTGGGCCTGGCCGGGCGCAAATCTGCCACTGGAATTCAGCGGAGCGCCTCAGCGTGCTAGCGAAATCGAGTGATTTGGGGCTCAAAAGACGATTATGCCCTCTAGAACCGGGAAACTTAGGTGACAAATCACCGTATCGCTTGTTGTTGGCGAATAGTAGACGTATCGAACTCCTTAGCGGCGGCGACAATGGCTTGCAGGTTACGATTGGAGGTGACGAGCGGTACGGCGCACTCTGGCGCGGCGATCTCTACGCCAGCCTCCAGAGCGTAGAGAGTCTCGCACCGGACATCGTCAGGCGTGCCATGCAGCAGGGTCTGCGAGTTATTGACATTGCCCACCAGTGACATCTTCCCCGCAACAATAGCCCTGGCGACTTTGGCGTCTACTTTACTGTCAAAGTGGAAGCAGTCAAAGCCAGCCTCCACCAAGTGCTGCAACCGGTTCGTTGTGTCGCCACAAATATGCAGGATAGTGGGGCAGCCCAGTTCTTGCAAGATCTCTTTGTGTACTGGCATGAGGAAATCGTAATAGGTCTTGGCACTGACCAAATCGCCAGTGGCGTGATCGGCAAGGCAGATGATATCCGCCCCGGCCTGGACCTGGGCTTTAGCAAAGAGGAGGGTCACGACCTTTAACTTGTCCAGGAAGCGACGCACCTTGTCCGGGTTTAGGATAATGTCCATGAGGAACTGCTGTACACCGTTAACGTGGTAGGAGAGGGTCCACGGCCCCATCACCTTGCCTATAAGGGCCACTCGATGGCCATAGTCGTGGCGCAGGATGGAGAGGGCCTCCAGCACTGCCTTAGTGGATAGCCGCTCCAGGAAATCATCTGGGATAACTACGTCCTCTGGTTCGGCGAAGGGGTGGGAACGCTCAAAGGGCATGGAGGTCTTCTCGCCCCAATCTACCACGCAGCCCAGGGCTGCCGCTTCCTGCTGCACGGAGAAGATAGGCATGATGGCATCGAAACCCAGAATGGTGTGAGCCGTGGCCGCCAGGGTGGCCATCATATGCCCGTCGGTGTGGACATCCGGGAAATAAGCGCCGCAAAGCTCCATGCACTCCACTGTGGCCACGGAGGTAGGGCTACCTGTGGGGATGGTATCCACCCGGCCACCCAGAACTGCGGCCAGGTATCTGCGCTTGGGGGCCATTGGTTCTTGTTTCCACACGTTTTTACTCCAACTATACGGAACCAAGTTCAAGGAGATTGCATTGAGGTGAGTGCATGATGGTATGGTAATACGTGAGGGGACGTCCCACACTTCACGCTTGACGCCTCATGTTTCACGCCCCTACCAGGCTTTTGGCTAGATCCACCGCCGACGCCGCGTCCGGAGCGTAGCCATCGGCGCCGATCTCCGTGGCATAGCGCGATGTTACCGGCGCGCCGCCGACCATAACCTTGACGCTCTGGCGTAGGCCGGCCTTGCTCAAGGCCTCCACTGTGGTCTTCATGTTAGGCATGGTGGTGGTGAGAAGGGCAGACATGCCCACCAACTGGGGCCTATGCTCTCTCACAGCGTCTACGATGTCCTGTGGTGGCACGTCGGTGCCCAGGTCCACGATCTGGAAGCCGGCGCCCTCCAGCATCATGGTCACCAGGTTCTTACCAATATCGTGCAGGTCACCGCGCACGGTGGCAAAGACGACTGTGCCTACAGGCTGCACACCACTGGCCGTAAGCAGGGGCTTGAGGATATCCAGAGCCCAGTGCATGGCCCTGGCGGCCACCAGGACCTCGGGCACATAGTATTCCTGGTTTTTCATCTTCTCGCCCACAATGCCCATGGCCGGAATGAGGGCCTCCTGCAAAAGGGCCTGAGGATCCGCGCCGGCCTTCAGCGCGGCCTCGGTGAGCGCTTTGGCCTGAGGCGCATCGCCGCCAATGATTGCCTGTTGCAGGTCTTGTGAGTATGCCATATTGCAGAATCCTCCTTTTATTATTCTCAGTTTACCCAGCATAGAAGGAATCGGCATAGCTCACGAGGCCCTCTAAGAGGGCCTCGTGAGCTATGCCGAACTTTTGGTAGTGTGCTCAGAGTTTCCGTCAGCGCCTCGGCCCAGCGCATTCTTGCCATAGTAGCTTTCCTATCTCCCCCCCAATTCCTGCGCGTGACGCTGTCGGCCATACACCAGCACAACTACCTCCATGGGATTGGCGAAATCGTCTCCTCTAGCCTCTCTCTTCTATTGCCCATGTTCTATTCTCTGTCCTTATCCGCTCTCACAGGGTTGACTAACTTGCCAATATATTGTATCTCCAATTCACACACATCCCCTTCGCGCAGAAAACGTCGAGGCTTGCGTGCGTTGCCGACACCAGGAGGAGTGCCCGTGAAAATGAGGTCACCCGGCTCCAGCGTGACCACTTGCGAGATGTAAGCAACAAGATCATTCATCTTGAAAATCATCTCATTGGTATTAGAATCTTGCAGTAGCTCGCCGCTAATGGTGGCCATGATTTTGAGGTTGTGAGGATCAGGCACTTCGTCTTTCAGAGCGAGGACAGGACCGATAGGACCGAAAGTGTCGAAGGTCTTGCCCAGGAGCCACTGTCCACCCGGCTTGCGCAGTTGCCAATCGCGCGCACTCACATCATTCCCGACGGTGTAACCCGCGATGTAGTGGTAGGCATCCTCTTTAGAGATGCGCCGCCCCCGCTTGCCGATAATGCAGACAAGTTCAACTTCATAATCTACCTCGTCGCTTTCCTCTGGTAACAAGATGGGTTCGTTAGGTCCAATGATGGCGGTTGGCAGCTTGTTGAACAACACCGGCTCCGGCGGAATGGGCCGGCCACTTTCCACCGCGTGATCAGTGTAGTTCAAGCCAATGCCAAACACCTTGCGTGGGTTTGGCACCGGTGCCCGAAATGTGACTTCGCTCAAAGGATAGATGCAACTGCCGGGCGGATCATCAAGTACCGTGCGTGCCGCCTCCATCGCTGCCTCGCCCGCTTCCAGAAAAGAAAGCATATCCGACGGAATCCGCGAGTTCGCTGCATACAAATCAACAACTTTCCCCTCGCGTACTGCCCCTAAGCGGCACACATCGTCCTTCTTAAACATTACTAAAGGCATGACCAACCTCCTTGGTGAAAGGGTTCACCGGCAAGCAAGCCCTGCCCTGGGCCGGGCAGATGCTGAGCACCAACTGAATCACGCACCCTAGGACCCTGTCGTCGTGGAGCGCGCACTTGAGTGTAGAGAGCACTGAGGGCGACCTTGACCCTATCCTCCCGCTATCGGTGGGACGAGGTCTACGGAATCACCATCGGCGAGACCTCTGGACAACTCCACAGTATGGCCATTCACTGCCACTAGGCAGACCAAGCGCGCGTCGACATCCAGATCTAACAACCGAATTAGGTCAGCGACCGTAGCGCCATCCGGTAGCGCCACATCCCGCCTACCTACCGACCAGCGTCCGGGTACTCCACCTGGAACACCTTCCCACAGGCCGCCATGGAAGCGTACTCGTACGCGTATCACGGCACTGCCCACTCCAGCCCCAACTCCAGGAGTACACCGCGTCGTGGCTGGCCCGTTGCTGGGTCCCAACCCATCATCTCGTAGTAGGCGTCTACCATCTCCTCGAATTTCCCCCGATCGATGGAGGCGCCGGCCATCGCGCCGGTTGGCACAGGCTGAAAGCAGCGATCAGGCAGCCGGTCATCCTTCCTGGTGAAACCCTGTCTGGTGTTGAAGAGGCGGGCCAGGGTAATGCCCCGCTCACCAACTTTCATCAGTTCAAAGAGGGAAGTGTTCCAGCCCGTGGCTGCCGAGATCAACTCGACCACGTCGGTGCGGCTATAAGGCACTAGGAGACAGACCAGGGCCGAATCAACAACAGTCCGCCAGCACTGGCCGTAGATCAAAGCCCGGACCTTCGAGATGGATAGCTGAGTGAGAGGCTCAGGCTTGAGGATCCCCAGTTCTCGCCAAGGGAGCATTCCTGGGCCCTCGGTGGTTAGGCTTGTGTCGTGGAACCCGAGGCCGTGGTCAGCGCCAGCGGCCCCGATGGCGTACGCTACCCCGAGCGTTGGTTTTTGGCGGGCCATGTGCATTGGGAACTCTTGGCCACCAGCCTGCATGGCAAAGTTTGATGAGTCCCCGCCTATACGTTCAGCTGCCCGCATCACGCCCTCGGCCAGCAAATCGCCGATGCCCTGTCGTCGAGCAATCATCTTGATGGCGCGGACCATGGCCTCGCCGTTGCCGAAGCGCAGGTCCAGCTCGTCCAGGTCCCGCTCCGATAGGAGCCCCCGCTCCTGGCACTCCATTGCGAACCCAATAGCCACGCCGGTCGAAATGGTATCCAGGCCGTACGCGACGCAGAGTTCGTTAGCTTTGCAGACGGTAGCCAGGTCGCTAACGCCGCAGTTAGAGCCGAACGCGGCGATAGTCTCATATTCTGGGCCACCAAAACGCCGGTCGATAGTCCAAGGAGAACTAGCCTCGACTATGCGCTTGCAGCGAAACAGACAGGCATAGCATGTGCCCACATCTATGAGCAGCGATTCGTTCAGGGCGTCGCCGGATAGTCGATCACCCTCCTCGAAGTAGCCGGTCTGAAAGTTTCGTGTGGGTAGGCCGCCGCTGGCGTTCATGCCCGACGTGCCGACCGTCGTACCGTACCTTTTCCATTGCTCCTGGGTCTTCTTGTCTTCGATGATTTTTTGGGCACAGGCGCGGAGACGTTCAGGGTTGGCTATAGGAACGTGGTCGTGCCCACGGACGGCGATACCCTTGAGGCGCTTGCTTCCCATCACGGCGCCCATGCCTGAGCGGCCAGCCGCGTGGTTTACGTCATTCATGACGCAGGCATATCGGACCAGATTTTCGCCGCCCGGACCGATGAGGGCGGTGCGCACGAGATGATCATCCAATTCAGCGCGTATCGCCTCTTGGGTGGCAACAATGTCAAGCCCCCAGAGGGCGGTAGCGTCCCGGATCTCGGCCTGCCCATCGTGGATCCAGAGGTACACGGGACGGGCTGCCTGGCCCTCGACGATGACGTGATCAAAGCCGGCTCGCTTCAGCTCAGCGCCAAAGTACCCGCCGACTTGGCTCTCACCAAAGCGGCCGGTGAGAGGTGACCGGGCGGCAATGCTGTTGCGCCCACAGCCAGGGACCGGGGCACCAGTGAGTGGGCCAGTCAGAAAGTAGAGCTTGTTCTCTGGCCCCAGGGGATCAACTCCAGGCGCCACTTCCCGGACCAGAAAGTAGGCAGCCATAGCTCTACCGCCCATGTAGGTGCGGTAGAAATCGTCGGGCTGCTCTTCTACCACAACTTTTTCATCGGAAAGGTTAACGCGGAGGCTCTTGCCAAGGTAACCATTGGTCATAGCTTGATTCCTCCATGCAGATTTTGATCTCAAAGATCTACATGCCCCTCGAGCATACTCCAAACAGTTCGTCTCAGAGGCTACGGGGCGATCTGGGCTCTATGCCTCCTTCATTCATTACCACCCCATGTCCTTGCGACCAGCGGGCGTCAGCAATACCACCCGGCCCAGCGCTTTGCCCGCCCGCAAAAAGGCCAACGCATCGGTTGCCTCCTCTAAAGGATACAGGTCAGTCACTATGGACTTTATCCTCCCCTCTGCTACCAGCCTAACTATGTTGACCAGATCCTGTCTCCTGCCAGCCCGCGAACCAATGATCTCTAATTCATTCTGCGCGATTTGTTTCCCATTCAGCGAATACCGCTCCGGGGTGTATCCCACGATAACCAGCCGGCCACCGTGACGCAGAGCATCAACCCCATACGTCATCGTTTCCTCCGTCCCCACACAGTCTATCACGCAGTCGCCACCCAGACCATCTGTAAGTTTATGGATGGTCTTGGGGATATCCACCTGGCGCGAGTTGAGGACCTCGTCGGCGCCCATCTCGCGAGCACGTTGCGCCCTTCTTTCCGACCGCACGACTGCCACCGCGCGCGCCCCAGCCAACTTGACAAGCTGAATCATCATCGAGCCCACACCACCAACACCAATGATGACCACGGTTTCACCCAGCTTCACCCTTCCCCTATCCACAGCGTGGATCGACGTGAGTCCCGCATCGCAGCACACTGCGGCGTCCGGCCACGGGATATGCTTTGGTATTGGGACGAGTTGGCGGGGCCGTATCTTGAGGTATTCGGCGTAGCCACCATGCTTTCCGCCTGCGCCCAGGGATGGATGCTTCATATTGACACAAAGCTCCTCATGTTGGGTGCGGCAGAGCAGGCATTTGTCACAGTAGTGGAAAGTGTAAACGACCACCCGGTCGCCAGGTTTGAAATCCGTGACCTGGCTGCCGACCTCGGCGACCATGCCGGCCACTTCATGTCCCATGATGAATGGCAACTCCGGTACGTAGCCAAATCCATCAAGTAGCTTCAGGTCCGTGCCGTCGATTCCGCAGGCCATGACTTGTATCAGCACCTCGTCAAGGCCAGGCACAGGCACCTCCAGTTCTTCCAGTTCCAGTGGTTGCTTAAATGCCCGAAGAACCGCTGCCTTCATATCATACCTCTCATTTTTATCATCCAAGGTTTCCCAGCGGAAGATGCAATGCAAAGCTTTCGATTCTGGCCTTGCTCTTGTGCATCGTAGCGAAATACTTCCGAACGTCCAGCACAGGCAAGGCCTCAGGGGCCATCGCTCAGCAATTCTTGTACCTTCGCCAGGATTCGGCCCATCACTAACCGAAGGCCCCGTTCCCCGTATTCCGCCGAGGCCTGGTGAGGCAGACGCCGACCCTTAACCCCTATTAGTTCCTTCTGGTCGATCGGTAACCGGCTCAAGTCTACGCAGTCCGGCCGCAGCACCATCAGGAGCGAGGTTTCCCACCCGGCCGCGTGGTCGCCGGCTTCAGGGATCACGTCCCGGACCAACTCGTAGCCGGTCGCGGCCCAGGCTCGGGCCTTCCCTCGGAGTGAGTACAACTCGACCGCCGCCCGGGCGTGGTGCAGCAGCGGATAGTGCCCAGCCAAAATCACGATTACCTTGAACCCCAGGCTCTCCACCTCCCGCAGCATATGGAGAAGTAGGCGAACGTAAAACTCATCCTGCTCGGCAGGTGGGGTTTCCATATAACCCGGGGCGAAATTGGATGTGGGTAACCCCATCCTCTCGGCGATCTTGCCCTCTGGGTCATGATCGGCCTCCATAAGATGTGACTCTCGGTTCTCGCCCCAAAAGAGCGCCGGAAAGGCCAGCCCTCCGCCTTCCTCGGCCAAGCGCATGGCTAGAGCATGCGCCTTCACAGCATCGTTGCCCACACATAGGTGCTCGCCATGCCACTCAAGGGTGCCGATGGGTAGATAGGCCACCGGCCGCCGGGTGCGTGCCTGGACAATCTCGTGGGGCAACATCTCCTCGTAGCGAACCTTAGTCATTTCGCCTCCTTCAACGCCACTTGACGGCTTGGTTTGTCCTCATGCCCACCCTCCTTCTCCCGCTTGTACAGGAGTGGGAGGGGGTAGTTTTGGGGATTTTTGGGGGCCAGCCTTCGCCTGGCCGCTTCAAATCCCTTTCCCCAAGCCCAGACGGAAGAGGGCCAGGGGGTGAGAGTGACTGTAGCCAAAACCGAGGAGGCGAATCTGGAAGGCTACAGTGAACATTCTTAGGGGCTTATAGATCAGACTTTGGCTGAACTGTCAAATTCGGGTGGACAATCTATTGGCTCGCTTGACTATTTTTCCCCCCATTCCGCGTAGAGCCGCTAGAAGATGATCACGCTCCGCTTTGACTCGCCTGAGATCATCAAGTCAAAGGCCTTGTTGATGTCTTTGAGGCCCATACGGTGACTGATCAGATCACGCAGCATGAATTTACCGGCCATGTACAGATCGAGGAGCATTGGTACGTCTCGAGGCGGTACCCCTCCACCCCCATGGGCACCGGTGATGATCTTTTCTGAATCGAGCAGTTCGCGCGGAGCGATACGGAACACCGTGCCGGGAGGCGGGGCACCCTCAACCACGACCATGCCACCTCGGCGGACTGAGGGCACTGTCTGATGTATCGTCTCTTCCGACCCCACAAATTCGAAGGCGTAATCGGCGAGCAGACCCCCGGTCAACTCCGCTACGCGCTTGACAGTATCTTCTCTGCTGGCGTCAATAACATCGGTAGCCCCAAACTCCTTGGCCCATTGCAGTTTTTGGGGTGTGACGTCCACGCCAATTATCTGTAATGCCCCACTGAGCTTGGCCGCATTAATGGCGGATAGCCCCAGGCCGCCGCAGCCGATGACCACGACCCTGCTACCGGGCACCACCTTTGCTCGATGCAGCACAGCACTGGCTCCGGACAACGCACAGCAAGCCAGCAGGCATGCAGCGTCTAGCGGGGCATCCTTGCGGATGGGGATCGCTGCTCTTTCTGGTATCACCGCGTACTCAGCGAATGTTGCGATCTCGTGGTGCCCAAACCGACCGATGCGCTCCTTGCCTTTATGGAACCGGCTGTTCACATCTGGCACCGCTCGAGCTCTTGATCTTTCGCAGAGCCTGGGCCGGCCATTGAGACAGAATCGGCATTCGCCGCAAGCCCCTACGAAGTCGGCAACCACGTGATCTCCGACCTTGACTCTGGTCACGCCTGGACCAACACTTTCGACAATGCCTGCTCCCTCGTGACCAGGAATGAACGGCATAGGCCACCCAGCCCGGCCTTGAATAGAGACGTGCAGATCGCTAGCGCAGACACCACTCGCTGCCCATCGCACTAGGACCTCATTCGCCTGCGGTGGATCCAATTCTACTTCTTCCACTACTAGTGGTTGATTTGCTTCGTAGCAGACAGCAGCCTTGACCTTCATCGTTGACCCTCCTTGTATTTATTCTTTCGGGCTCTACGCGAATAGTGGGAAATAGTCAAGCAAGCCAATAGATTGCCCAACCCGAATTTGACAGTTCAGCTAAGCCTGATCTACAAGCCCTTGAGAATGTTCGCTGTAGCCTTCAAGATTCGCCTCCTCGGTTTTGGCTACAGTCACTCTCACCCCTGTCCCCCCTCCCGCCTGGGTGCGAGGAAAGTGATTTGAAGCGGCCAGGCGAAGGCTGGCCGCCAAAATCCCCGAAACTACCTCCTCCCACTCCTGTACAAACGGGAGAAAGAGGGTGTCCACATATCGATAGCTGATGGCCTGCCTGCTACTACACATAGGTCGGGACTGGCTCAGTCCATTGCAATCTGTCACCCAAACCCACTATCCCACGAAGATCCTTCTTCCGTTATGTTTGTGTCAGGAACGTCCCAAGCGTGGACGGTCCTCCACGTTTTGCCGATAGCAGATGGACAAACTCTTCTCGTGCGATAGGAAATTAGTTTTTCTCCAACACGATGTGCCGACGCCAGTGCAGATCATCCTGCTGGGGGTAGTCAAGGCGGAAGTGGGCACCCCGGCTCTCCTGGCGCTCCAGGGCAGCCTGAGCTACCAGCTTGGCTACTAGAAGCAGGTTGCGTGCTTCTACGACGTCCACCAGTTCCCTTGTTGTGGCCACGTAAACCTTCTGCTCCACCAGTTCGGCCAGCCGCGCCAGAATCCGTTTCAGGCCTTCTGCCGAGCGGATGACGTAGAGGTGTTCTCCGGCCACGACGCGTACCGCCTCTCGTAGCTCCTTGGCGGTCAGGTCTCCTTGGCTTCGCTGGCCGAGCCACTGGCATAGCTTATCCCTGGCAGCTGCCACCTCCGCAGGCTGCGGCACTGCCCTGCCCTCCCTTTGGGCCCAGTCTGCGGCTGCTTCCCCAGCCCGCCGGCCAAAAACGATGGTATCAGTCAGGGCATTCCCCCCGTGACGGTTGGCTCCATGCACCCCGGCGCAGACCTCGCCGGCCGCAAAAAGGCCGGGCAGGTCAGTCTGGCCATGTTCGTTGATGGTCACACCACCCATGAAGTGGTGTACTGCTGGGGCTACATGTAACGGTCGTTCGCGAAAGGGCAGACGAGAGATCTGCTTCTTCACAAAGAAGGCCAGCCTGGGGTCACGCTCCATTTGTTCTGGCGATACGCGGGAGAAGTCCATGCGCACCGCCCCTGCCTGGCCTTGCCCCTCCTGCACCTCCAAGGCGATGGCGCGGGCAGCCAGGTCACGCAGGCGGAGGCCGGCCTCCCGTGCCGTGAGACCGTGTTCATCCAGCAATACCCGCAGGAACTCCTGGCCCCTGGCATTGGTGACGGGGAAGAGGTCTGTCCACGAGAAGGGGATGGTAGTTATCGGCGTTCCCGGTTCAGCCAGGCTGGTGGGATAGAATTGCACAAACTCCATATCCATCAGGGGAACACCGGCACGGTAGGCCAGTGCGTAGCCGTCGCCGGTGATTTGGCGTGGGTTGTCGGTGCGCAGATAGATGGCGCCGGCTCCTCCCGTAGCCAACACCACTGCTTTGGCCGGGTACCAGACCAGTTCCCCCACGCCCACCATCAGCCCCAGGACTCCAGCCACAGCCCCGTGGCCATCCTGCAAAAGTGCAGCGGCCATGACCCCCTCCTGAGCCTGCACGCCGATCCTTTTGGCGTAGGCGGCCATGCCCTGGACGATGCCCGTGCCACCCCGTACGGGCGCGGCAAAGGGGGCGGTTGTCCCACCGGACGGCAAAGGCTGGAAGCGAACGTTGAAGCGCTCTTCCAGTTCCCATACCGCTTCTGGGCCCTCCTGGCAGAGGACAAAGGCCAGCCTCTCATCGTTGAGCCCGCGGCCGGCCTCTAGCGTATTCCGGTAGTGCTCCTCCACCGACAGGCCACCCGGCACAGCGAATGTGAAGAGGCCACCAGAGTACATGGTGCAACTGGCACTGCCCAGAGGAGACTTGGACAGCAGTAATACCTCCGCACCTCGTTCACGGGCGGCGATCACCGCCCGCAAGCCGGCCGCGCCGCTGCCGATGACCAGTACGTCACACGGCGGAGCGTAACTCTCAGTTGGTTTCATCATCGCTGGCCTCAATACGGAAATGTCCCTGGATGCGGGCGCCCCCCATATTCTGCCAATAATGAATGGACAAACTCGTATCGCTCAAGGGATATATCCGCACCAATGGAATGACTGCCGATGATAAGCCCGCCCTCCTTCCCGGCGCTCAGGACACGTGATACATGCTCGCGCACCGTATGATCTGTGCCCGTGGGGAGGGTCACTGTGTTGTCCAAGCCGCCCACAAAAGCCAGTCTATCTCCATACTGCTGGCGTAGAGTGACAACGTCCATACCCGCCCGTGGCTCCACCGGATGGATGACATCAACACCGATCTCTACAAATGCATCCAGCACGGCCCGGATATCGCCGTCGGAGTGAAAGAAGACGCGAACCGCCCCGGCCTCTTTGAAGGCCTTGACCATCCGCGCCATGTGCGGCAGGAACAGTTTCTGATAACTTCAGGTAATGTTCAGTGCCCAGGATCAGCCTTTGGCATTTCCGAAAAGTCTTTTCCGCTTTTGTGGTGTGGCTAAGGGGTGAAGAGGCTCGTCCTCGGCGATGCAGAACTGTAAGACCAGACCGTTGAGCCAGGGGACGGCCACCCGCTCCCGGTTCAATTGCTCCAGCA
>Ga0194110_10007626_pt1 | contig 12448 bp, 12 predicted proteins | sample TA2Kig1200mmetaG_FD_146192 | JGI IMG/M metagenome (GOLD analysis project Ga0194110, IMG submission 146192) | Freshwater microbial communities from Lake Tanganyika, Tanzania - TA2015032 Kigoma Deep Cast 1200m | ecosystem: Environmental > Aquatic > Freshwater > Lake | place: Tanzania: Lake... | reverse complement strand
AAATGCATCAGATTTGAAAGCCATTAATAGTTTGCCATGATTTTTTGCAATTTACAAAAATATTGATTAATGGTATAATCTCTGAAATATAGTTGGCAAAGATTTCAACATTTGATGGAGCAGGATTTTGGAAAAATGCATTTGCACATCAAAGAGGCAAGCTGCTAAAAATGGTCAAAGTTCCTGATGATCAAATCAAAATTCTTGCAAATAAAAAATATGCAGAGCTTCCAGCTCCGCTGCGTTATGAAATTGAAACAAGTGGGATAAACAAAAAAGACTTGCTGTAATTATGTTGTACTAACCATCATTCTAGTTTTCTAGAACGAGTTAGGCAAGAATCACCAACAAATGTGCAAATTATGACAAGAATTCCTTATATCAAAAATTTATATCCAAAATCAAGGAAGTTTGCGTTAAATTGACTGTAGCTAATCTAAAACAATCAACAGAATATGTCAAACCCAAAATGAACTGGGCAAAGCTAGAGGAGGCTGAAAACTTTGCAAACACGGTAAAGCTTTACCGCCAGGGAAAAATTGACTCTGATAACTTTAGGCGTTTTAGATTACAACATGGTGCATACGGCACAAGGATGACAGACGACTATGCAATGGTTCGAATCAAAATCCCAGCAGGCGAAATTTATCCTGGTCAGCTTGAGCGAATTGCACAGCTAAGCGAGGCATTCTCAATTGGCAGTGCACATGTATCAACAAGGCAAAACATCCAACTCCACTGGGTGATTTTAGAAGATGTTTCTGAAATCATGCGAGGATTGGCCGAAGTTGGCCTGACAAGCAGAGAGGCCTGTGGAAATACGGTAAGAAATGTAATGTGTAGTCCGCTGGCAGGTGTTTGTTCAGAAGAGGCATTTGATGCATCGCCATATGCATTTGCAACGGCAAGATTTCTCTTACGAAACCCAATGAATCAAAACCTTCCAAGAAAATTCAAGTTCAATTTCACGTGCTGTGAAAAACATGGCATGGCAAGAATAGCAGATGTTGGATTGGTTCCTCAGACAAGAGATCTTGATGGAAAAATTCAGCGCGGATTCAAGGTGTTTTTGGGTGGAGGATTGGGAAACAAGTCATTTGTTGGCCACCAGCTAGAAGAGTTTACGCCAGAAGAGGATCTACTGTACACATCAATTGCAGTACTGAGAATCTTTGACAGGCTAGGAAATCGAAAAAACATGGCACGAAACAGAATGCGATATCTAGTAGATGAGATGGGCTGGGACAATTTCCAGAATCTTGTACTAAAAGAAAGAATGATTGTGAGAGCCACCCAATCTGTTATAATAAAACTTGAAGTTGATCACACGCCAAAGGAAATCAAAAGACCAATTAGAATAACAGATACTGATGGAAGAGCACCACCTGATGGTTATTCAAGATGGCTCAAGACTACGACATTTAGACAAAAGCAGGCAGACTTTCGCGCAGTTTTTCTGACGCTAGAGTCTGGCGATATTACTGCAAACCAGCTAAGATCTTTGGCAAAAATATGCAGCGAGTTTTCAGCTGAAGGCTTTGCAAGAAACGGATTTTCACAAGATGTTGTACTAAGATGGGTTGCAGAAGATGATTTGCCTCGATTGCATTCAAGACTACTAGAGGCAGGACTAGCAAATCCAGGCTCACTTACAATGGCATCACCTGTTGGATGTTCTGGGACAACATCATGCAATTTGGCACTAACAAACTCACACAGGCTGGCAAAAGAGATTCAGCGAAAATTCATCGAGTTAAAACTAGATGAAGATGAAACGTTACATGATGCAACAATAAAGATTAGCGGCTGTCCAAACTCTTGTGGCCAGCACGAGATTGCAACAATTGGGTTTTATGGCGGCGGGGGACGTGTAGGAAAGGACATGTATCCAGTGTATCAGCTATCGCTTGGTGGAAGAGCAGATGGAGAGGCAATGCTTGGTGTAAACTGTTTACGTGTCCCGGCAAAGCGAATAATTCCAATTATTTTGAAAATAATCGAAGTGTTCAAGAAAAACAAAAAGCAAGACGACACGCTAGCCTCATGGATTCATCGAGTTGTCAAGGGAAACGAAAACTCGGAAATAAAATCTGTAAATGACTTTAAGAAAATCCTAGAACCACTAACAATTCCTCCAACAAAAGATCAGGATGCGGACTTTTATGCAGACTATGGAAGCGATTCAAGCTATCATACAAGAACAGGAAAAGGCGAGTGTGCTGCTTGAGCAGAGAAAAAACTCTGCGTACTACAATAGACGCAGACTCGCTACGGTCTGAGCTTAGAGATAACAGTGTACGAGTTATCGATGTAAGGCGAGAAGAAGATTACAAACAAAACCACATCCCAAATGCTGTAAACCTACCTCTTGCAAACCTATTGGCTGATGACAGCCCAGATAAGGTGTTAAAAATTGCACAGTCATTTGGAATTGATGATGAAACGCCAGTTGTAGTGTATGATGATACGTTTGGCGCACTTGCATCACGTGTGGCATGGACCTTACAATACATAGGCCATGAAGATGTCTCGCTTCTTGATGTAACATATGGACAGTGGAAGTCGCTTGGTCTTGAAAATGACACAAAGGTTCCATCCTTTAGCAAAAAGGATCACTCCCTAAAGCTACATCCTAATATTTTGTCAACAGCTGATTATCTTGAAAAGGCAAAGGAAAAAGAAAATGTAATTCTAGTTGATAACAGAGAGCGCCTAAATTATCTAGAGCAGCATATCCCTGGTGCAATAAACATCCCATACAGAACGCTTGCATCAGCTGATAAAATTCTAAGGCCAAAAGACGAGCTAAAACGCCTTTTACAAAATCGAAATGTAAGAAATGATGCAGAGGTGATTACGTATTGTGGAAGTGTTGGGACTCTATCTGGCCTTGCATATTACGCACTAAAGTCAGTTGATCATCCAAACGTAAAGCTGTATGTTCGCTCATTTAAGGAATGGAAAAATCTCAACAAGCCAATAATAAAGCAAGAAAACGCAAACTATTGGGATTTGTCAGCAGAATAAACTTATGCTACTTCGTTTCGCAGCATTTTTGTTATTACCGCTTCAACGTTATCAAAAAGTGTAAGCATTTTCTGCTTGTTTTCGCGCAAATAATCAATTCCCTTGTCCTTTAGTCTGATTTTCCACAGCCTGATTTCGCGATGTTCTTCAAAAAACTGCTCGATCATTTGCGGACCAAATTTTGATGAATCAATAAAAAGATCAAAATTGTTTATTGTCTTTTCAATGTCTTCTTCCTCAATTGAGGACCTGACATCTTGAATTGCAAGACTGAGCTCTTTTAGATTTTTAATTGGACTGGGAAGTCTTTTTTTGACGCCAAGAAGACCCTTCTTTTCTGTTCCGATTTTTTCAGCCATCTCTGGCGCAAGATCATAGACATCGATTTTGTGAAACGCCTGTTTTTTCTCATTTTTAACAATCAAGCCTTTCTCAAGTAATTTTTGCAAAGCAACTTCGACTTCTTTTTTATCAATAAATGTGGTCCAGACTATGGAGCCAATTGTATGATAGTTTTGTCTAACTGATTCTAGCACAACAACTTCAACAATTCGCTTGAATCCTTCTTCTAGTCTTACATTTGTAAAGTCTTTGTCTTTGACTGCCTTTCTTGCATTTTTTACATCAATCTCAATTGCACGCTTTAGTGCCTCAAGTGATTCGGGAACCTGATTTAGCAAGGAAAGAAAACATCCCTTGTTGTACCATGCCATGCCGTATGTAGAGTCTGATTCAATTGCCTTTTCAACGCAGTCAAGTGCCTTGGAATAGTTTTTCTTTTCATAATGAACCAGTCCTTTGAGATTCCAGGCTTCTGCGTTTGTGACATCAATATCTAAAATTCTATCATAAATTTTCATAGCCCCTTCATAATCGTCAAGATGAAACTTGGCATATCCTAATTTTAAAAGCGAGTCAACGTGGTTAGGATCAATTCTTAATACCTGCTCAAAGACACGTGCCGCATCCTCAAGCTTTTCATCTGCCATGAGGTTTACGCCCTTTTTGAAAAGCTTGTTTTTGTTATAATCTATATTTGTCAGGCTTGTCTCTTCTGGCATTTTCTCTTTTTGAGGCTTTTTTGCAAACGGCTTTTTCATCTATTCCGATATTGGAAATTTTTCAGATAAATACTATACTCAAGTTTCAAAGAACAAAGCTACAGGTACAACAACACACACCAAATACAAAAATACTTCATAATCACATCCTCGATATTGCCAAAGCCTAAAATCGAGGTCCAGGGTGCCTCCCCCTTTAGCCAGGCATCTGGCGTCTTTGAAGTTGAAATCGCCATATCTGATTCAAGACCATCAGACGAGAGTCTAATTGAAAAAAACTTTTCCTCGCTATGGAAAGAAGACTTTCACCTAAGGGTAACTGACAGACAGTTTAGCGCAGTTTTAGGCAGTGATGCCAATCCACTACCTGATACAATTTTTGATCTTGATGTTGTTTGGATAATTGTTTCTGACAAGTTTTCCTCAGCATACACAGTTTTTGATGTTGATGTATCTGAGATGAAAAAAGAGGGCAAAAAGCCTGCCAAAGTTGCAGAAAAAAAATCGGTTCCAAAAGATTTTGATATATTACAATATGGAACACGTGGCCCATCTGGTCCAAAAGGTCCACAAGGACCACCAGGTCCTCTAGGTCCACAGGGTCAAAGAGGTCCGGCAGGCCAGCCAGGAGACAAGGGCCCTCCAGGTCCGCCAGGCGATAAAGGCGACAAGGGACTAACAGGTGACAAGGGTGCACGTGGTGATAAAGGTGACAAGGGCGACAAAGGTCCTACCGGTGATAAAGGCGAACGTGGTGACAAGGGACCGCCTGGAGAAAAAGGCGAGCGAGGAGAAAAAGGCCATCCTGGTGATAAAGGCGACAAGGGAGTAACAGGTACACCGGGCGAGCGAGGAGAAAAAGGCCCTACTGGAATTCCAGGTCCGCCAGGTGATAAGGGAATTCTAGGTGCTGCAGGAGAGCGAGGCTCAAAAGGGCCAACAGGTGAAAAAGGTCCTCCAGGCGAAAAAGGAACACAAGGCCCGCAAGGACCTGCTGGTGATAAAGGATTAACAGGAATTCCTGGACCTCAGGGAGATAAAGGTCCTCAAGGTCCTATGGGTGACAAAGGCGACAAGGGAGTAACAGGCCCAATAGGAGAACGCGGTGAAAAAGGTCCAAGAGGTCCACAAGGTCCAACAGGCGAGCGAGGACTACAAGGCCCACCAGGAGAGAAGGGTCCACCAGGTCCACAAGGTGTGCAAGGTCCACAAGGTTCACAGGGCCCACAGGGTCCAAGAGGTCAGCCAGGTCCACAAGGTGAGCCAGGAGAACAAGGTCTCCCAGGTCCACCAGGTCCAAGAGGTCCACCAGGTCCACCAGGTGAGGCAGGGCAAGTAGGAATTCCAGAAGAATACAAGGCCATGTTTAAGGAATTACTTGAGCTTCTCACAGCAAAGAACATAATCACAACTGAAGACCAAATCAAACTGATGAGCTATCTTTACTAAAGGCTGTGCATATACTCTACTCAGGAAATAATTCAATGAGCCAACCAAAAGACAAAATTGAATTCAAAATGCTTGATTACAAACGAGTAGGACAAGAACATGTTTCCTTTGAGCTAGAAGACGGAACTATAGTAAAGGTAAAGGTGGATCTTGACAGAGCTGGCGTTGCAACAAATCACACAAATCCTGATGGCACACCACACTATGCGATAAACACCTCAGTAAAACTATACGTTATTCCAAACAACAGAACATTTTCTGTTGACAAAACATCTGGCAAGGGAAAGTCTTCTCCTCCACCAAGTCAAATGTTTAGCTAATCAACAAATTAGTAGACGCTTTCAGCAGAGGGACGTCTCCCTTGTAGCCAGCTTGTATGGCCACAAGCGGTACACTTGTACTGTCTTCTTCTCTTGTATGTAGGAATTTCTGGAAGGAATATGATTTCCTGTTTTGTTTTAGTCATGCAAAACTTACACCACCTATTTTCAAAATCCTGCTCCATAGATTATGTACCTCTTGCCTTTACTATGGTTAGAACATCTTCGTCTTCTAAAACATGATTGATGCCAACTCGCTGGCCGCCAAACTTGACACTTTTTCCCCATACGAGACCATAACGAAATTCCCTTCTGAGATTTCGGTGAATCTTGTTACAAACATCAGCAATTCTTGAGCCTTTGCGAGTAATGAGTGGCTCCTTATAGTCAGTTTCGCCTCCCTTTGGGCGCATGTAAATTCGAATAAAGCTAAGTTTCTGATAGATTTTTTCTTTTAGCTCGCCAATGTTTAGCTCAGAGTCTGCTGAAACCAGCACAAAATCTGATTTTATCTTTGATTTTAGCGAGTTTAAAAATTTCTTATCGACCAAATCAATCTTGTTTATTACAGCAAGCGAGTGTGCATAGGTTTTGTTTCCTGAGATATAGTCAACTAGCTGCTCAGAGTCAATGTCCTCTCTTATCACTACTCTGGCATTGGTAAACCCATAAACTCGTAAAATGTCCTTTAATAGCTCCTCTGACATCTTGGTAAGCCTTACTATCTGTGAAACGCTAATGCCGCCGCTGTTTGTTTTTTCAATTATAATATTTGGCGGATTTTGATCGAGTCTGATTCCAATGTTTGTCAGCTCATTTTTTAGCAGGTCTTGGTGTTCTGGCTGAAATACATCCAAGATAAGTAAAACAAGGTCTGCACTTCTTGCAACAGAGAGGATTCTTTTGCCTAGCCCTCTGCCGCTAGATGCACCTTTTATGATTCCAGGCAGGTCAAGTATCTGAATTTTGGCACCACGGTATTCCATCATTCCTGGCACTACTGTTACTGTTGTAAACTGGAATGCTCCAACTGCAGACTTGGCATCTGTTATTTTGTTAAGCAGGGTCGATTTTCCAACGCTTGGAAGTCCAATGAGTACAACTGTAGCATCTCCTGCACGTCTGATATCAAAGCCTTCAACACTTCCGCCTTTTTTTGATTTGACCTCTTCTTGTTCTCGTCTAAGCTTTGCAAGCTTGGCCCGAAGAAGACCAATGTGGTGTTCTGTTGCCTTGTTTATCTGAGTCTTTGCCATTTCATCTTGAATGGCCTTTATTTTTTCTGGAATTCCCACCTAAATCATCTCATGGTTTTGCCTTTTGGAACAAAATTTTATTTTTTTTCTTGATAATCTGTATTCTTGACATTGGAATTGCCTCAAAATTGTCTGATATTTTTAAAAATTCGTCCATGCTAATCTCAACTAGCCTCTCAAAATCCCTGTATACTATCTTGTAATCCGACATATTATCACCAAATTTTGCCTTGCTTATTATCTCCTTGATCTTTCCTTTTGTCAACTATAGCTAAATCCTGGCTTTGTCTTGTTTAATGATTTGTTTTCTTATTTTACGTAGCAGTTATTATCAGCTATACGATATTTGGTCTTGTGCGAAAAAAAACCTTTGCAATAGACATTGATGGAACCATCACAGAAAACGGAGGAGGAACAATCCATCTTGATGCTCTTGCTGCGCTACGACACCTAAAAGATGCAGGCCATAACGTAATTTTTGTATCTGGCAGATCTTCGGTTGAAGGGTATCTTCTTTCGGTTTTTGGCGGAATGACAAGAACTGCAGTAGGAGAAAATGGTGGATGTATTACATATGGTCCAAACGATCATACCTTGATTGGAAAAAAACAAGAATGCGTCAAGGCATTTGAATTTCTAAGCTCAAAGCTTGATAATGTAAAAGAAAAACCAGTTTTTCCAAGAATGACCGAAGTTGTACTTCAGCGAACATTTGACATCGAAGAGGGAAGAAAAATTTTGGCCTCACACAATGTCATATTAACAGACAGCATGTATGCATATCACATCAATTCAAAAGGAGTTGACAAGGGGAGCGGGTTCGAAGAGGTAATGAAAAAGTTGTCTGTTACAAAAGATGATGTGATTGCAATTGGAGACAGCGAAACCGATATTCCATTATTCAAATGTGCGTCATTGAGCATAGCTCTTGGCAACTCATCTGATTATGTAAAATCAAATGCAACAATGGTAGTTTCTGCAAAAGAAGGTGACGGTGTAATTGAAGCACTTGGGAAAATTGCTCCAAAACTTGCGGAGATTTAGAATTGACACTTAGATTAATTCTTACAGAAATAGAATCAAACATAAAAAAAATCATCGCACAGCATGGGTTTCGGGAAGTGGAGTTTGTAGTAGAGTTAGCCAAGCCTGGATTTGGTGATTTTACATGTAATGTGGCATTTTTGCTTGCAAAACAAGCAGGAAAAAAGCCATATGATATTGCACAGATTGTTGCCGAAGATTACAAAAAATACCTTGGAAATTATCTAGCTAAAACCGAAGCCCACAAGTCAGGATATCTAAACTTTCACTCAAACCAAAAACTAAACAACTTGATCATAAAGGCCTCACTTGACGAAAATTTTGGGTTCATTGACATTGGCAAAAAAAAGTCAGTAATAGTAGAGCACACAAGTGTCAACCCAAACAAAGCCCTGCACATTGGCCATATCAGAAACTTGGTAATTGGAGATATTGTTGTACGTATTTTAAAAAAAACAAATCATGATGTCAAGATTCTAAACTATGTTGATGATTCCGGTCTCCAGGTAGCAGACATTATAGTTGGATTCAAGTATGGCGGATTTTCTGAAGCTCCACCAAACGAAAAAAAATTTGATCATTACTGCGGAGACGAAGTATATGTCAAGACAACAGAAAAATACGAGTCTGACAAACAGTTTGCCGAATACAGACACAAAGTTTTGCAAGCACTTGAAGATCCGAATTCTGAGCTTGCCAAGTTTGCAAATATAATCACAAGAAAGGTACTTGCAGAACAGCTAAAGACCTGTTGGAAAATGGGCGTCTACTATGACTGCCTTAACTTTGAATCACAGATAATTCACTCAAAACTCTGGGATAAAATTTTTGAAATGCTAAAGAAAATGAGTCTAGTCAGATTTGAAAAAGAAGGAAAAAACACAAACTGCTGGGTAATTGAAGCGCAAGGCGAAGAAGATAAGGTTCTTGTAAGAAGTAATGGCGTTGCAACATACATTGCAAAAGACATCCCATATGCAGCATGGAAGCTTGGCATTATCGATGATCCATTCTATTACAAAAAATACAGCACACAGCCAAACGGTACGATGCTGTGGGAAACAACACTTGAGAAAAATAACAATCAAAAATTGAAGTTTAGTGGCCAAAAAGTAATCACGGTAATTGATTCAAGACAAACGCGGCTGCAGAAAATAATTACAAGTCTTATTACAAAATTAAAGCCAGAAAAAGATGCCTATTCTCATCTAAGCTACGAATCTGTGACGCTTAGCGCAGATACTGTAAAGGCGATTGGTCATGAAATAGAGGGAAAACAGGCACAAATGTCTGGAAGAAAGGGGATTTACATAAACGCAGACGATGTTATTGAATCGCTTGAAAAGCGAATATTTGAAGAAGCAAAAAAACGAAACACAGATCTTGCCAATGATACCCTTTCAAAAATAGCTGCCGATGTCGCAGTTGGAACACTTCGATACGAGATGATAAAGCAAGATCTTGACAAAATAATTACATTTGATCTTAAAAAGTCACTCAGCTTAGAAGGCGACACATGTTCCTATCTACAATACTCTTATGCAAGGGCATCACGAATCTTAGAAAAAGCAGGCTCTGAACCAAAGTTTGATTCATCATTTGAATTACTCAGCACAGATTATGAAACCAATCTTCTTAAAATGATTGCAAAATTTGATATTTGCATAAATGATGCTGCAAACAACCTGTCTCCAAAAGTAGTTGCACGTTTCTGCTATGATCTAGCTGTTTCCTTTAACTCATTTTATGAACACGTTCCTGTACTAGACAATGACAACAAAGAAATTGTAAATCAAAGACTCTGTCTTGTTTATTGTTTCAAGTCTACACTTGAACGAGCGCTTGATCTTTTAGGAATTGCAACTCCAAGGCGAATGTAACTATTTTCGGCATCGATGAAACTGAGTAAAGAGGGTGTCGTCGTAAAACTTTCCTTTTCCCGTGAAATCCTCATAGTATATCTCACGGCCACAGAATTTGCATCTTCGACTGAAGGACATATTTTGACACCCTCACAACCAAATACGTGATCTTGAAAGATAAATCACATCTTTGATAATTTTATCAACTGTTTAATTTGATCGCAAATAATAAAAATTTTTAAATCATGATCAAAACCAAAACTATCTTTAATCCTTATAATCGAGTCTGGCACATCGAAGACATGCCACTCAACGAAGTATCAACAAAATTAACACCTGATGAGCTTGAAAAATTTCTAAAAATATGCAAAAATAGGAATTGTACTGCATCTGAGCTTCTAAAAAAACTAGTTTTAAGCATAATTGAGACAGGTGAAAAAGGTCAAACACAGCCTCAGAGCCATGTCAAACCACAGGATACAGAATCACAAACACAACGCCTTGATGAGCCAACAGTGATCGAAACTATACAAAAAATCAAAAACGATGAAGTAAACGAGCAAATGCTCCAAGAGCTGTATGTCAAACTGGGAGAAAAGCTAGAAAAAAACAGCTTGACAAGACCCGAAGAAACACTATTTCGAATGGTACACCAAAAACTACGTGACAAGCTGCTACATAATGTGGCACAAACAAAGACCCTGACAGTCGAAGAGCGCTTTCAATACTTTTAGAATTATAACAAAAAATATACCTTAATTTCTGGGAAAATAGTGAAACTGCAGATTGGCCAAGATTAAACAAAACAGCTATGTCTTATTCTTTTATGATGATTCAAAAAAGTGGCTTGCAAAGATTTCAAAAAATCAGCAGTTCCACACACATATTGGAATAATAAAACACTCAGATGCAATAGGCCAAGAATATGGCTCTAGACTGACAACTAACAAAGGAAAATATGTCTATCTTATGGAGCCAACAATTTACGATTTTATCATGAGGATTCAACACGGAACGCAGATAGTTTATCCAAAGGATCTTGGATACATTGCAGCAAGGACTGGACTGCAAAGCGGACAAAAGGTAATTGAAATTGGAACAGGCAGCGGCTCAATGACAACATTTCTTGCAAGCATTGTAAAGCCGCGTGGTCATGTGTATACATTTGATGTAGAAGAAAAATTCATGGAGATTGCCAAAAAAAATATCGACAAGGCTGACATGTCAAAACATGTGACAATGAAAAAACTTGACATAAAAAATGTAAAAAAAGTTCCGTATACAGATGCAGATCTTGTAGTAGTTGATCTAGGTGATCCTTGGTCTGTTGTCCCACAGGCAAGAAAAATGCTAAAGGGAAGTGGAAGATTTATCGCAATTTGTCCTACGATGAATCAGCTTGAAAACTTGGTATCAGAACTAGTAAGAAACGAGTTCTCAGATATAGAATGCACAGAACACATCGTGCGTACCATCGATGCAAGGGAGGGAAAAACAAGACATTCTTTTCATGGAATAGGCCACACTGCATACTTGGCCTTTGCAAGAAAGGTGTTCTTTTCAAAAAGAAAAGGCAAGAACAAGAACGTTTATTCGTCAAAACAGGGAGCGTCTTCTGTTGGTAGCACAAAATCTACAAGCTAGCATTGTAAGAAAATTCATTCCTGCAAGAAAATTAACTTCAAGAAAAGGTGACAATGGCAAGGTACTAGTTGTTGGCGGCAGCTACCTCTATCACGGAGCTCCTATTCTTTCATCAATTGCAGCACTAAGAACAGGCGCTGACCTTGTGTACACATGTGTTCCAAAGGTAAATGTTCAGGCAACTCGTGCAATATCTCCAAACCTAATTGTAATTCCGCTTGTTGATTCAAAGTTGACACGTGGTGCAGTAAACAAACTTCTAGGTCAGATTCCAAATGATCTTGATTCGGCCACAATAGGAATGGGTCTTGCTATAGCAGACAAGGAGGCACTAAACCTGTTAGTAAAATCCCTGCTTGATAGAGATGTCAGACTCTCACTTGATGCCAGTGCGCTTGTAAACTATATTCTGCCTCTGATTCAAAACAAAAATGTTATAGTGACCCCTCACGCTGGCGAGTTTAAAAAAATGTTTGGAGACACACTTCCAGAGTCAAAAAAAGAAAGAATCGCTATTGTAGAAAAACATGCAAGAGAAAACTCTATAACTATTCTCTTAAAGGGCGCAACAGACATTGTTTCTGATGGAAAAAAGACATTTCTTAACACAAAACTGACTCCGGCAATGACAGTTGGCGGAACAGGCGACGTGCTATCTGGAATTGTAGCAAGCATGCTTTCAAGAAACAGAAATCCCCTAGAATCATCAGCTGCTGCATCATTTGTCAATGGCATGGCTGCAAAGGTTGTTCAGAGAAAGGTCGGTCTTCACATGGTAGCATCAG
>Ga0194110_10007625_pt1 | contig 12450 bp, 8 predicted proteins | sample TA2Kig1200mmetaG_FD_146192 | JGI IMG/M metagenome (GOLD analysis project Ga0194110, IMG submission 146192) | Freshwater microbial communities from Lake Tanganyika, Tanzania - TA2015032 Kigoma Deep Cast 1200m | ecosystem: Environmental > Aquatic > Freshwater > Lake | place: Tanzania: Lake... | reverse complement strand
ACGGCTTTGAAGAAGCCTTGCCTGCAAACTATTGACATGGCCGCTTCCGTCGGCTATAATATGACTAGGCGCGTGGTGTTGGGCAATTGTTTCCATGCAGCCGAGGCGGTCCTCGGGGGCGAGGCCGGGGCTCAACGCGGCACAGAACCACAAGGAGGTGGGAAAAAGTCCTGTCTGGGTCATTCTGAGAGGCGTTTCCGATCGCACAGCGTGTTTGCCGACTAAGGAGGAAAGAATCATGCGGAGCCGTCTACTGACACGTCGGAGTTTCCTGCGCGGTGGTGCTGCGGCTGTCAGCGCCGCTTTGGTGGCAGCCTGCCAACCCGCGGCGCCTGCGGTCGAGAAGGTGGTGACCGAGGTCGCGCCGGCCGAGCCGACACCGCGTCCGGTGACGGAGCGGATCACCGTCGAGTGGATGAACTGGTGGGGTGGGCACCGCGAGGTGCTGATGAACAACATCATCGCGGTCTTTGAGGAAGAGTTCCCCCACATCCATGTGGAGAATCAGGTCCAACCCTGGGACGCACGCGAGCAGCGCGCGGCCACGGCCATCGCCAGCGCCACGCCTCCGGGATTGCTCATGGTCACGCGCACCGAGGCGCAAAAGTTCGCCCATGAGGGCTTGATCATCCCCATAGACGACTATATCGCCAGCCGCGGGCACGATGTCTATGACATCTTTCTCAAGTCCGAGATCGACGCGATGAAGTTCGTGGACAAGTTCTGGAGCTATCCGCTGCCCGGCAACTTTCTCGATAGCACGTTCTTCCTGTACAATAAGAATCTGATGCGCGAGTCCGGTCTGGATCCCGACACGCCCCCAGTGACCTGGCAGGACGTGGACGTTGCCATGCAGGCGATGACCACCTTTGAGGGTGGGATGCTGGAGACGCTGGGGCTGACGGGGTTCCTCGGTCGGTTCCCCATGTGGAACTACTGCAACAACGGCCAGTACTATAGCGACGATGCGCGTCAGTTGCTGTTCAACCAGCCCGAAGGGGTGGAGACGCTGGAGTGGATCGCCAGTCTGCTGGAGATGGCCGGCGGGATCGAGGTCCACAACGCTTTCCTGGAGGGGCTCGACGCGCAAAAGGCGGACTATCCGTTCTACACAGACACACTCGGCATGTTCGCCCCCAACGTGTCGATCTTTGGCCACTTTCAAACCCACGCGCCCGAGATGTACGCGGATACGAACCGGTGGGGCGTGGTGCTGGTGCCCTATAACGGCAACAACCCGAACGCAAAGCCCACCGGCATCTCTGGGCTGATCTTTACCTGGCACCAGGTCGTTGGAGCGGTACTCCCTGCGGATGTGCGGGACGCGGCCTACGAGTGGCTGGAGTTCTTTACCATGCGCGAGGAGGGCGGCGGCTACTTCTTGTTGGAGCAGGGGCGGCCCTCGCCGGTGCGGCGGTTCAACGAGAACCCCAGATACTATGAGACGAACCCGTACTGGGAGCAGATGCTGACCATCATGGAGTACGATATCGGCGTGCCGACAACGCCGGTGCAGTTGGAGGTGGCTGACGCGCTCAGTCGCCAGCTCGAGCAGGTCTGGTTCGGCAGGAAGGAGCCCAAGGAGGCGTTGGACGACGCCTATGACGAGGCGCAGCCCATCGTGGACGCGTTCTGGGGCGAGAGCTGATGGCGGCGCAGTCGTCGGCTTCGGTAGCGACGTTGGAGAGTCGGGCCACCCAGGCCCGACTCTCCCGCTGGCGTTTTCGAAACCGGCGCTGGGTAGGATGGCTGTTCATCTTCCCCTGGGTGATCGGGTTTCTGATCTTTGACGTCTCCGCATTGGTGCTCAACTTTTACCTGAGCCTCACGAGCTTTACCGTGGGCGCCAGGGCGCCCCAGTGGGTGGGCCTTGCCAACTATGAGCGGGTCTTTGTCCAAGACAAGCTGGCGGGCGTGAGCTTTATGAACACCGTTTACTATGTGGGGCTGAGCGTGCCGCTGGGCATGGCGGTGGCTTTTACGCTGGCGCTGCTGTTGAATGCCGAGATCCGTGGGCGGGGCGTCTTTCGTACCATCTACTATCTGCCTAGTCTGGTGCCCGTAGCTGCGGCCTCGATCATCTGGCTGTTCATCTTTCGCACGCGTAACGGGCTGCTCAACTTGTTCCTGGGGCTCTTTGGCATCAACCCTGTGCCGTGGTTGGCCAGGCCCGAGTGGGCCAAGCCCGCCCTGGTCCTGATGAGCCTGTGGTTCTTTGGTCAGCAGATGGTGATCTACCTGGCCGGGCTGCAAGGCATCCCCACCGAGCTCTACGAGGCGGCCGATATCGATGGTGCTGACGCCCTGCAAAAACTGCTTCGCATCACCATCCCGCTCATGACGCCGATGCTCTTTTTCAACCTGGTGATGGGTATCATCGGATCATTCCAGGTCTTTACGGCGGCGTTCCTCATGACCGGCGGCGGCCCGATGAATGCGACCCTATTCTACATGCTACACCTCTACAATAATGCATTCCGCTATTTTCTGATGGGCTATTCGTCCGCCTTGGCTGTGGTGCTGTTCGTCGTGATCTTGGCGTTGACCCTGTTTGTGAACAAGACCTCCGGCCGGTGGGTGTACTATGGCGGGACTTGATCGCGCAGCGGGGTGTGCTTGCCTGCACAGGGGCCGTAGCAGCGTCGGCGTATCCACTGACCGACTGAGTGGAGGAGATTGAATGCTATGAGCGTCTCTATGAGGCAAGCGCGAGCGCTGGGGCATGGGCTCATCTACCTGATCGTGTCAGTGGGCGCAGTGGCGATGCTCTTTCCGTTGTTGTGGACGGTGTCCACCTCCCTCAAAACGGTGGACAAGATCGTCGTCACGCGCATTGCGCTGATGCCAGACCCAGTAGCCTGGAACAACTATGTCAAACTGTTCGACCGCATGGACGTGACCAAGCAGTTCACCAACACCATGACCATCGTGCTGGCAGCCGAGATCGGTGCTCTCGCTATCTGCTCGCTGGTAGCCTATGGGTTCGCGTGCATCGACTTTCCCGGCCGCGATATCATGTTCATCTTGCTGCTCAGCACGATGATGCTACCCGGCGTCGTGACACTTGTGCCCTATTTTATCATGTGGGACCGTCTGGGGCTGGTGAATACCTTCTATCCGCTCATCATCCCACGGTTTTTGGCGCACAATCCGTTCTATATCTTTTTGATGCGGCAGTTTTTCCGCGGGCTGCCGACGGACCTGTTCGACGCCGCTCGCATCGACGGCTGCAGCGATCTCGGCATCTGGCGCCGGATCGTGCTCCCCATGTCCATGCCGGTGCTGGCCACGGTGGCGATCTTTACCTTCCAGTGGGCCTGGAACGACTTTATGAGCCCCCTGATCTACCTGAGCGGCGATAAACACAAGTGGACCCTGGCTTTGGGGTTGAACGCGCTCAAAGGATTCGAGGGCGAGACGACGGTCCACTTTCAAATGGCTCTCTCGGTGTTGATGATCATCCCCGTGCTCGTCGTGTTCGCCTTGGGGCAAAAGTACATTATCCAGGGCGTGACCTTTTCCGGTATCAAGGGATAACGCCAAACAATCGACAGACGAAAGGCAGCCGAGCGATGCAAACGATCCCCGAGCCGAGCAAACAAGTCCCGGTAGTGGCCCAGGCCGACGTGGTGGTGTGCGGCGGCGGGCCGGGCGGCTTTGCCGCGGCCATTGCGGCGGCGCGTCATGGCGCCCAGACAGTGCTGATCGAGCGCTACGGGTTCATGGGTGGCCTGGCGACGGCCGGGCTGGTAGCCCCGATCCTGGGGCACACGGCCTCGCGCAGCCACATGCCCATCGTCGAGGGCCTGCTCCGCGAGATCACCGAGCGCATGCACGCCATCAATGGGGCGCCCACGTGGGAGGCTGCCCTCCAGGAGTGGGGCGTGCGCTTTGACGCTGAGGCGCTCAAGATCGTCCTCGACGAGATGTGCGCCGAGGCCGGCGTGCGGCTCATGCTGCACAGCTATGTAGCGGATGTCGTCGTCGACGGCGGCGCCATCGCCGCCGTGATAGTGGAGAACAAGTCCGGAAGGCAGGCGGTCGCGGGCGGCATCTTTGTGGACGGCACCGGCGACGCCGACGTGGCTTTTCGCGCGGGCGCGCCCACCACCCACGGGCGGCCATTCGACAAGCGCCCCGAGTCCATGGGCTCGTTCTTCCACCTAGCGGGGTTCGAGCCCCTCAGCGAGGCACGCCGTCAGGAGGTGGTCGAGCAGGTGCGTCAGGAGATGGCCCGGGGGCGCTTTCGCTTTTACAACCCGGGGTTCCTCAACGCGAACGCCTACCATACCGATCACACCGCGGCCAATATGACCCGCTTCGGCGGCGACTCGGACGTTGCCGAGGACATGACCGCGGCCGAGCTGAGCGTCCGCGGCGAGGTGTGGAAGCTGGTGCGCTACCTGCAGCAGAACGTGCCCGAGTTCCGCGGCGTCTATGTGCAGCAGACCTCGCCGCAGGTGGGGCCGCGCGAGAGCCGCCAGATCGTGGGCCCTTATGCGCTCACCGGCGACGACGTGCGCGCGGGCAGCAAGTTCGACGACGCTGTGGCGCGCGGCTCCTGGTGGATCGACATCCACTGCCCGCGCGGCGAGACCTATCCCGTGCATCTGTGCGTGGTCGAGTGCCCCAAGCAGGAGGAATGCCCCTTCTGGGCCTCCGAGCACACCCGGATGCTCTCCCGCGACCAGCTTCACCCGCCCGACGGCGACTGGTACGACATCCCGTATCGCAGCCTCCTCTCCGCGGGCATCGGCAACCTGCTCTCCACCGGGCGCTGTATCTCGGCGACCCACGAGGGCATGGCCGGCTCGCGTGTCATGGGCACCTGCGTGGCCATCGGCCAGGCCGCCGGGACGGCCGCAGCGCTGGCCACGTCGGCCAAGGTGGCCCCGGCTGACCTGGACGTCCGCCGGCTCCGGGACGCTCTGCGCGCGGACGGCCAACTGGTCTAGCCCGCCGCCCGACAACCGTATCCTCCACCCGCCGCCCCGCACCCCCTGCGGGGCGGCAAAGCCTGGCCTGCTAGACACTCCGTGCAGTGCTGGGCAACGTGCCGCCACACGGTGCCGCCCTTGGACCGCAACACTCGGGCTGCTGCGTTGGCTCACGCGCGAGTGCAATACCTCATGGCGGTTCTGGGGTTCTTTGACGCTTGTCTGACTCTGTGGTAAACTCAATAATATGCGCGACACCTCCGCTCGGGGGCGAATAGCTCAGTTGGGAGAGCGCTTCCCTTACAAGGAAGAGGTCACAGGTTCGAGCCCTGTTTCGCCCATCGGCGATGCCAAGGCTTCGGCGCGACCGCCGAGGCCTTTGTTGGCGTCTGAACATATCCCAGCGAGCGGCCCGGGAGGGGTCTGATGATCGGAGTTCGTGGGTTGGAGACCCAGAAAGAGACCTTCTGGCGCGATGCGTACCGCGTCTCGGAAGAGGATATTGACTTTGTGGTAGGGCTGATACTGGAGGCCGGCAAACCGCAGAAGATGGATACCCTCGCCATGGCTGTTGTCTTGCGCCATTTGCGGCGTGAGAAGGAGGCCGCTGCCCGGCAGGTGCGGCGAGGGCGGATCTACCGGCCCGTGGATCGGTACCAGATAGACGAGGAGCTTTTCTTTACCGCGCTGGAGAAGGAAGGAACGGTCGTCGGAGTGCGGCCGGGCTACAACCCGAGATACGGCGCCTTTGAGGTCGTGCGTGTCGCCTTTGGGAACGGCGGCGCAGAGCGCGAGTTCGCAGCCGGGCTCGATCAGCCACACCCGCTCAATCGCCCCCTGGAAGAGCTTCTTGTGGCTGGCGATGCGGAGATGAGCGAGGCCGATGTCGTGGGCATGGCTGAGCCGTACGCTGCCGCCAAGCTGCAGGCCGCGTTTGAAGCCGACGAGGCCTTTGTGTGGTTCAACGGCACCTGGTTTTTACGGGAGCTTCTCCCCGAGGTGCATGTGGGTTACCTGAACCTGGCAGAGGCCATGATCTACGAGGCAGGACACCCCCTCGAAGCGCGCGAGATGTTGGGAGAGCTGGGCTTGGGCGAGACAGCTTCGGTGGATGCGCAGCTCTTTGCTCTGAACCACGCGCTGAGCGGGGATGAGCGGTTTGACAACCTGGGCGCTGAAGGGAGTCCTATCTGGTACCTGCGCGCCCTGGTGCCGCAGGCCGCCCTGGAGAGGCCACCTACCTTGAGGCCGGCCTATCGGGCAGCCGGTGGCGAGTATGTCGGAATCACGATGCTGGACCTCGTTGATGAACTGGGCGACGAGCTGGACGACATCCCCACCGCCGTTGTGCGACCTGCGTCTGAGGTGCGCTTTGAGATCACCTTCCCGCACCTGTTCGCGGGAACTATGCCAGCCACCCAGCAGTTCCTCAGAATGCTTCCGTCCGATCCGCGACACCACTTTCCGGTGACGCTGGTTGACGCCAACAGCCGCCAGCGCCTCGAGGTGTGGGTCGTTCCCACAGAAGGGTATGCCGCTGGTCTGGGCGCCTGGTATGAATCCGTGGGCATGTGCGTGGGGGGGCAAGTCACCATCGCACCCATGGATGAGCCGGGCGCCTTCTCTCTGTCGGTCTCTCCCGTTCGCTCCCGGCGCAGCGAGTGGATTCGCACCGCTCAGGTCTCCGATGACGGCCTGACGCTCCAGATGCAGAGGGCGAGCATCGGCATACGCTGCGACCGCAACATGCTTATCGAGGTGCCGAACCGTGGCGCGGTGGCCGCCTACATGGCCGGGGGGGCCAGGTCCAGTCTCTCCCTCGGGGTGCTGATACGGCGCGCCGTCGAGGAGTTGGCCAAGCTGAGCAGCCGTGGCCTGGTACATGCCAAGAGCGTCTACTCCTTCGTGAACCTGATCGCGCGCACTGGGTCCGTGCCCGTGTTCGCTGAGCTCACGCGCAATGCATGTTTTGACCCGGTGGGGGATGGGTTCTGGGCCTATGATCCCAGCCTCGAGGGTACCGTGTATCGCACGGCAGAGGACATGCGAGAGCGGCCGCGCTCTCAGCGAGACGACCTGGTACGCGATCAGGTCGTCCAGTACGTGGGCAGGTAGGGAGGAGACGAATGGACCTCAAGTGGCGGCGACCTTCCATTGACACCGCGTTCCATATTGACATGACCTGGTGGGAGCACAACGAACGTGACATCCGCGTCTATATCAAGGATGTACTCTGTGATCTGTGCCGGGAAGAGTGCGACTCCGCCTCCCGCGCCGTGGACGTGATCGACTGGGTTGATGAGCAGACCGGCGAGGTGACCCGCGTCGACTGGCTTTGGCATAGCTTGCGCAGTTGCTGCAGCGCGCACCCGGACTATATCACGTCGAACACGCCCATTATGGATGCCGTCTTTAGGACGTTTCTGGCCAATGGCAACCAGCCCCTGACCGTCCGGCAGCTCCACGAGCGGCTGGACAAGAGACCGCCGGCCACCTTGCTGCGCATCCTCGCCGGCGGTCCGGTCTATATGGGCATCCGACCGGTCAGATAGCGCGTCGGACCCCGGGGTACACAGGGAAGTCACCGGCCTGGTGGCTTCCCTTTTCGTTTATCAGGCCGCGCCCCTGATTCCTGCCGGATCCGGTACCATGCGTGTCTACCCAGCCTCACCAGGGCGCCAGAAAGCGGTTCAGCCCTTGATCCGTCGGGGCCGGGCGCCTCAGCTCCCGAGATCAGGCCAGTGAACGCGCTCCGTCGCCGACGGCTAGTCGCAGCGTTGTGGGTATCCATCGCGGGGCTAATCCTCTTTGGGCTCTTTTTCGGGGAGCTGCTCGTCAAGGGCAGCGTCTACTATGGCGGCGATGTCGCGCGCATCTACCTTCCCCAGCGCACCGCCCTCACGCAGGCCATCGCAGAGCGCAGGATCCCCTGGTGGTCCGCTGACCTCGGGGCGGGTTACCCCCTGGCGGCGGAAGGAGAGATCGGCGCTCTCTACCCGCCCCACTGGCTGGTCTCTCTGCTGTTCCCTCCAGAGATCAGCCTCACCGTATCCATCGTCCTTCACTATCTGGTGGGCTGGTTGGGCTTTCATGTCTTCTGCAGGCGACTGGGGCTCTCGCTACCGGCATCCATCTTTGGCGCCACGGTCTGGACCTACGGCGGCTTTCAGGTGGCTCATCTGAGCCACCCAAGCATGGTCGCCGTGTCCGCCTGGTGCCCGTGGATGTTCGCGCTGACATATGCCCTGCTCTGTGGAAGCGACCGGCCCTTGGCTTGGCAGATGGCGGCGGCTCTGGCGCTCATCGTGGCGCTGCAGTTCCTGGCGGGTCACCCGCAGATGTCGCTGCTGAGCCTGCTCGCCCTCGCGGGCTATGCGGCCTACATGTTATTCCAGGCGCGCCATCGAGACGGATTCCACAGAGCGGGGCTGTGGTGTCTGGCGCTCTGCGTGGGCGCCGCGTTGAGCGCCCCTCAGCTCCTGGCCTCGGCCGAGCTCAGCGCCCTGTCACAACGGGCCGGTGGGCTGGACGACCGCTTTTTCACCAGCTATTCGTTCCATCCCGTGCTGCTCACGACCTACGTGTCGCCTTTTGTTCTGGGCAATCCCTACCCCACGGGCTCTGTGGAACTCATGGGCTATGTTGGGGTGCTCCCTCTGGCTCTGACCTGGATAGCTATGAGGCGATGCACGCTCGGCGGGCAGCGCTTTTTCATCGGTCTGATCTCGCTCGGCTTGCTTCTGTCGCTGGGACGGTGGAATCCTCTCTACCCGTACCTGCGACATGTGCCCGTGCTCAACCTCTTCCGTGTGCCGGCTCGCTACCTCAGTTGGGTGAGTTACGGCCTGAGCGTGCTGGCCGGGGCCGGGTTGGATGCGGTTCAGGGCAAGCCAGCCGAGCGGGGGCCCCGGCAGGGCGTCCTCGCGGCGGTGACAGCCGTCGTCCTTGGCGCGGGGGCAGCGATCGCCATCGCGGTCGCTCGCGATGTAGAGGCGCAGGTCGCCATCTGGCGCTGGTTGCCCTTGTGCTGGGGACTGGCTGTTGCCAGCGCCCTGTGGGGAACACAACGGGCTGGGAGAAGGCTTGGGCTCGCCGCGGTCTTTGTCGTCCTGACGGCCGATCTCTGGGCCTATGGCGCGGTCCTCGACGGGACGTACAACGCCTCCGAGGCCCGTAGCGCCGTCGCGGCTCAGCCCGCATCAGCGGCCTTTTTCGCGATGGATGACGACCTCTATCGGGTCTACACCAAGGAGGAGATCGTTCCGGTCCTATCGGTCATGCGCGAGTCGCTGTACCCGAACCTGGCACTCGCGCACGGCCTCGCCAGCGCGAACCTCTACCTGCCGCTGACGCCACGCTCGTATCAGGACTATGTCGGTGAGATGACCGCCGCAAAGCTCAACCGTCTGAACGTCAAGTACTACCTCATCCCCCAGCTCCTCCCCGTGGACGCCGAGACGGAGCTCTACGATGTGACCAATCCCTTCTCCGCCCTGCTTACCGATACGTGGCTGGAGATCGCCTCGAGGACGATCGTCGGCCTGGAGATAGAGTCCTTCCTCAGCCACTCCGCTGGCCTGGCGGACGGCGCCGTGGCTGCCGAGATCCTGCTGAGAGCCGCATCCGGCGAGGTCGTGGCCCTGCCGATACGCGCCGGTGTAGAGACCGCCGAGTGGGCCTATGAGCGAGACGATGTGCGCGAGCAGATCGCCCACCGCATGGCGCCGGCGGCCAGCACGTGGCCGGCCCGCTCGGGCTTTCCACCGAGGGAGCATCTCGGCCACACGTACAGATCGAACGTGAAGATGGGGCAGCCGCTCATCGTAGATGCGCTGATGATCCGGCCCGCTCTGTCGCTGGCGTTTGTGCGCATCGAGCGGCTTCGCCTCTTGGGTCCGGAGGGCGAGGACGAGCTGCTGAACCATCTGATCGGGCTGGGGGATCACACCCTGGTCTACCGCAGCGAGGATGCGGTCATCTACCGAAACGAGGATGCCCTGCCGCGCGCCTACGCGCTGCCGGTGTCCAGACTCACCCTAACCGGCGAGGGGGTTCTGCTGCCGGATCGCCTCAGCCGCGATGACGTGCTGCCCGTCGAGGTGTTGAGCTACGCCGACAACCGCGTGGAGCTTGCGCTGCGCGTCACGGAAGCGAGCTGTCTGGTCCTGGCCGACCAGCACTACCCCGGCTGGCGAGCCTGGGTAGATGGGCGGATGGAGACGATTCTGCCCGTGGACGGCGTCTTTCGCGGCGTGCTCCTGGAGCCCGGAGCCCACCGCGTCACGTTCACCTACACGCCGTCCTTCTGGCCATGGCCCCGCCTGCCCTGAGAGCGCGGGGCGTTAGCCGAGCCCCAAGTACGTTCCCTGAACGCAGGTCACGCCATCGGGCTCCTGGCCGTAGTAGGCGCAAAAGAGCTTGCCGGGCTCGTACTCGACCGTCGTCGGGTAGCCCAGGTCCGCGTTGGGCAGGTCGTCTCGGATGATGATCTCCTGGTCCACCCGCCACGTGCGCCCGCCGTCCTCGCTGAGGCAGGCGCGTATGCCAAAGGGGGCCGCGCGACGGCCATAGCTGCACAATAGCCGGCCATCGCTTAGCGGCAGCAGATGGGCCGGGTGGCCGTACATGGGCGTGCGCTCCACCGGCCCCCACGTGAGGCCGCCATCGTGCGACCGGCACTGGTGCAGGTAGCCGGTGCGTCCGCTGTCGCGCAGGATGCACAGGATCTCGCCGGGCGCGACCTCGGCGAGGTGCGGCTCCGCGTAGGCAAAGCCGATGGTCTCCGCGATGGTGATCGCCGGACCCCAGGAACGCCCCCCGTCATCCGAGTACACCACAAAGGCATGGGCGTTGTACGGATGCTCCCCCAGCGCATAGGCCAGGCGTCCATCCGCGAGCTCCACCACCCCCGTGCGCGTAAAGCCGCCGGGGTAGGGCGACGTGTCAATCTGCACCGTGTGCTCAAAGGTGCGCCCGCCGTCGTCGCTGAGGTGCACATAGAGCCCGTGATACCCGCGCGCCCAGGGGTGCTGGGCGCGATCCCAGTCCGCCTCGTCGAATGCCTCCGTCCAGCCGCGATCGGGCAGCGCGATGGAGATCGGCTCGCCGGCAGCCTTGCGCTTGCGCGCCAGGGCCAGGGGATACCACGCGAACCGCCACTGGCTGAGGATCACCGTGCCGTCGCTCAGACACGAGATGCCCGGGCACTCGACGCCGTACCAGTCGAAATCGGGCACGAAGGAGGGCCGCTCCCAGGTCGCTCCCCGGTCCGAGGAGCGGGCCAGGAGGTTGCGGAAGAGCGGATCGCTCGGCGGGTGCTGGCGCGGCTCGCGGCGCCGGGAGTGGTTGAACACCGCGATCCACTCGCCGTTCTGCAGGATGCAGATCGAGGGATGCGAGATGTAAGCCCAGTCATCCTTGTGGATGATGACCGTCTTGCCGATGTGGTACTGTGACATCAAGCCTCCAGTAGCTGAGCGCTGCGGTGTCGGCGGCGTGGCTGGTTGGGCCTTCCAACCCACGCGCCTGCCTGCTCGGCGGATGGGCTCATCCTATCGCCGCGCGGCGGCCTGCGCAAGCGACGACGAGCCCAACCGGTCCGGCCAGTCGGACGGCAGGGCGATCATGTACATCTCCACCTGGGCGGTGTTGTACCGTCCCCAGTTGGTCGTAAAGAGGATGCGCGTCAGATCGTGGTTGGCGCTGGCGTGGGGCTCAGCCCAGTAGTAGTACTCCGAGGGCTGGCTTTCGTCCACGATGGAATGCGTGTGGGCCAGCCGCACCACGCGCCCGCCCGGCTTGAGCTCCACGAGGAACACCTGATCCTCCATCCAGGTCTGCACCGCCGCGTCGTCGGTATGGGTGGAGACCACGGCCCAGCCCGGCCGGTCGTACGAGACGCCGGAGAAGTGCAAGCCCAACGACAGGTTGCGAAAGTCGATCTGCCAGAGCCGCGTGACCGCCCCGCTCGCCAGGTCGAGCATCGAGATATGGTCGGTATCGATGTCCTGGTAGATGATCACCTCGCGTCCGGCGGCGTCGAGGGCCGGGTCATAGTGCCCGATGATGCGCAGCAGCCCGCGCCCGTTGGTCAGATCGCGGTTGTAGACCATCAGGCCGCACGGGGCGCTGTCGGCGCCCAATGAGCCTTCCTCGCAGGCGCGGTCCAGGGAGGCGATAAAGTAGGTGCCCAGAGGGCTCATGGTCACGTGATCCACGTCATCCTGCATCGCGGGCACCCCGCGCATGTCGCGCACGGTCGTCGCACCGGTCGCCCGGTCATAGACCAGGAAAGCGACCGGTATCCAGTCGTTGTTCTCCGCCATGAAAGCCCAGTAGCGCGTATCGCGCGAGGGGCTGCCTTCATAGCGCGTCCAGACGGCGGCGATGCTCTGCCCCGGTAGGTTCGAGGCGAAATCGTGCAGCTCGGCCTCCTGGTCCGTCTGGACGTTGTAGGAGAGGAGACTCGTGTCAGAGGTGTGGTAGACAATCCAGGGATCCTGGGCATCCCAGC
>Ga0194110_10007615_pt1 | contig 12454 bp, 9 predicted proteins | sample TA2Kig1200mmetaG_FD_146192 | JGI IMG/M metagenome (GOLD analysis project Ga0194110, IMG submission 146192) | Freshwater microbial communities from Lake Tanganyika, Tanzania - TA2015032 Kigoma Deep Cast 1200m | ecosystem: Environmental > Aquatic > Freshwater > Lake | place: Tanzania: Lake... | reverse complement strand
CGAGCAGCGCCGACGCCCCATTGCTGGCGACGGTCCCGCCAGAAGCGGCCAAACAAGCGGTCAAGGCGGGGTCGCAGACCCCTTACAAGCGCGCGATGAGACCCGAACGACCTTAGCTTGATGCCTATGGCGACCCTGCCCCGACCGGCGCTTGCACGTCGTAGCCGGATGGGTTCCACCCTCCGGCACATTCTTGGCGATTGCCAGGGCAGGCGGGTTTCATGGAGATTGAAATGTCGCTCAGCTTCGAACCGCTTTTGAAGACACGACGTCGCTTCCTGGAGGTGGGCGCGGCGGCCCTGGCATCCGCAGCCCTGATCGCCTGCCAGCCGACGATCACATCGCTCCCAAAGGAGAAGGAGATGCCTCACATCAGCACCACCCTCGGCCCGAAGACGCAAGCCGAACTGGGCCTGATCTTGCCCCACGAGCATGTCTTCGTGGATCTGCGCACCTGGGACAAGTCCGGCTATGCCCAGGCCGAGACGTCCGACGTCATCGCCCTCATGGGGCCAGAGCTCGAGCGTGCGAAGCAGGCCGGCGTCACGGCGATCGTCGAATGCAGCGCTGTCGGCGTGGGCCGGCGGGCCGATATCCTCAAGGCGGTATCAGAGGCGACTGGCTTTCCGCTCGTGGCGCCCACCGGGGTCTACCGCGAGCCGTGGATTCCGCCGTGGGTCCACGAGGCCAGCCAGGAGAAGCTGCGCGACTGGATGACCGCCGAGCTGCAGGGACAGATCGAGCAGACCGGGGTTCAGGCAGGCTGGATCAAGCTCAGCGCCGGCGACAATGGCATCACAGCCACAGAGACAAAGGTGCTGGCTGCTGCGGCCGGCGCGGGCGTCGTCAGCAACGCAGTCATCGGCAGCCACACTATTCGGGGTCGCGTGGTGCGCGATCAGTTGGACATCATCGAGAAGGCCGGCTATACGCCGCAGCGGTTCATCTGGATCCACGCGCAGGCCGAGCCGGACTTCGACTTGCACCTGGAGATGGCGCGGCGCGGCGCGTGGATCGAGTACGACAACATCGGCTCTGGCCAGGACGCGCAACACATCGAGCAGATCGTGCGGCTGCTCGACGCGGGCTTCGGCGACCAGATCCTCCTCAGCCACGACCGCGGCTGGTTCGACCCGGCTCAGCCGAAAGGCGGCGTACCGAAACCGTTCACCTTCTTGAGCGAATCGTTTCTGCCCAGGCTGAAGGACGCGGGGGTGGACGCCAGCCTGATCCGCAAGCTGACGCAGGACAATCCCTTCCGGGCGTTTGCACGGTGATCGCGGCATCGCTGTCGCGTTCTATCGCTGAGCAGTGACCATGCCTGGCACACATGACACAACCCCGCGCAACATCACGGCCACAGCCGGCCGAGGCCGCCAGCGGCCGGCCGGCCGCTGGCTGGCGGGACTCGTGCCCTGGCTGCGACCGGCGGCGTTGCCACTCGAGGAGCGCAACGCCCGCTATCTCGAGATCGAGATCTTCTGGGCTGCGTTTCTGAGCGCGGCCGCCGCGTTCAATGCGCCCTTTGCGCTGCGCATGGGCGCATCCAACAGCCAGATCGGGCTGCTGAGCTCCATCCCTGCGCTCATCGCATTGCTGGTGACGATCCCGTCCGGCCAGTTTCTGCGCACGCGCGCGCGGCGCATGCCCTATCTGTTCTGGAGCCTTCTCATCCATCGGCTCGGCTATCTGCTGGCGCTGCTGATTCCCCTTCTGCCGGCCGAGACGCAGGGCCCGGCGTGGATCTGGACCCTGATCATCTTTACCACGCCCGCCAGTTTCTTCAACGTGGGCTGGAGCTCCATGCTGGCAGACGTCATACCCGACGCCGACGACCGCGCCAGGGTTTTCTCCAATCGCAACATCCTGGGCGCGCTGGGTGTCACGGTTGGCGTGTTCCTGGCGGGCCGCTGGCTGCAAGATGTGATCTTCCCCGTGAACTACCAGGCGTTATACGGGATCGGTTTCGTGTTCAGTCTCGTCAGTTTGTATTACATCCTCAAGGTGCAAGTCCCCGATTCGGTTGTGCCGCATGATAGCGGCAGTGCGGTCAGCGTGACCGCGATGTGGCGAACTGCGCGCGAGGCTTTCACGGCGCACCCCGACTTCATGCGTATCGTTGTCAACACCCTTTTGCACGGCGTCGGCTTGTGGATGATCGGGCCGCTGTACGTGCTCTACTTCGTCCGTGTGCTTGGCGCCAGCGAGGGTTGGCTCGGGCTGAACGGCATGGTGGCCAACCTGGCGCCGGTGCTCGGGTTTGCCCTCTGGCGCCGCGGGATCGCACGGTGGGGCGAGAACCGCGTGTTGATCTGGACCATCGGCCTGGTCGGTTTCTACCCGCTGCTGGTGGCAGCGTCGCCGCACTTGACGGCGATCCTGGTCTGGACCGCGCTCCAGGGGGTGATCGCGCCGGGCGCGAACCTGAGCCACTTCCCGATGTTGCTCAAGATCTGTCCGGCCGAGGCGCGGCCGGTCTACCTGGGCATCTACACCACGATCATGAACATCGGCGCGTTCGTCATGCCCCTGATCGGCGTCTACCTGGCCGATCGTGTGGGCATCGTGCCCATGCTGATCGCCGGCGGGGTCATCTGTTTGTTGGGTTCCAGCTTGTTTCGCTGGCGGCCGCTGCGCACGCCGGATAGCCTGGCCGCGCGGCGCGTCCCCGCGGCGCATTCATGACATTGACGGAGGATTGGCATGTCAACCCCACTCACTGCCGTTCTCGTTGGCTGCGGCGGCATCAGCCGCGCCTGGCTGAACGCCATTCGCGATATGCCCGAGGTGCAGATGGTCGGCTACGTGGACATTCGCGAGGAGGCCGCGCAGACCAGACGGGCCGAGTATGGCCCACACGACGCCCTGGCTGGCGCAAGCCTGACCGCGATCCTGGACCAAACGCATCCCGATATGGTGTTCGACTGCACCGTGCCGGAGGCGCACGTGCAGGTGACGCTGGAGGCGCTGCGCCGCGGCTGTCACGTGCTCGGCGAGAAGCCGCTCGCCGACTCGCTGGCTAACGCCCGCACGATGGTCGCAGCAGCCCAGGAGTCCGGCAAGGTCTACGCCGTGGTCCAGAACCGTCGCTACGATCCCAACATCCGGCGTCTGCGCTGTTTCCTGGCCTCCGGCGCCATCGGGCCTATCACGACAGTCAACTGCGACTTCTACCTGGGCGCGCACTTCGGCGGCTTCCGCGATCGCATGGAGCACGTCTTGTTGTTGGACATGGCGATCCACACCTTCGACGCGGGGCGCTACATATCCGGGGCCGATCCGCTGGCGGTTTACTGCAAAGAGTGGAACCCTGCTGGCTCGTGGTACGATCACGACGCGTCAGCCGTGGCCCTATTCGAGCTGAGCGATGGCATCGTCTACACCTATCGCGGGAGTTGGTGCGCCGAGGGGCTGAACACCACCTGGGAGAGCGAGTGGCGCATAGTCGGCACGCGAGGCAGCGTGCAGTGGGATGGCGCAGCCGGCTTCCGGGCGCAGGTCGTGGCTGAGGCGGCCGGCTTCCGCTCGAAACTGGCCGATCTCGAAATCCCGCCCCTCGATCCGCAAGACAAGATCGGCGGTCACGCCGGCTTGATTCGAGACTTCGTCGAGTGTCTGCAAACCGGCCGGACCCCTGAGACGATCTGTAGCGACAACATCAAGAGCCTGGCCATGGTCTTCGGCGCCATCGAGAGCGCGGAGACTGGCCGGCGAGTGAGCGTGGGGTAGCGCTGACGCGTGAAAGGAATGATGTCTTGACCCAGGTTTCCCCTGTGCGCGTCGCCATGATCGGCTGTGGCGGCTTTGCGCGCAATCATCTGCGCCGGATGCTGCCGCTGCCCAGTTTCCCGCTCATCCCGGTCGTCAGCGAGCCGTCGCCGGCCGCGTATGCGGAGCTCGTCCGACTGTTGGAGGAGGCTGGGCTGCCCCTACCGCCCAACCAGCCCGACCTGAGCAAGCTGCTTAAGGACTACAGCGGCCAACTCGACACCGCGTTCATCATCACGCCGCACGCCTGCCACCACGACCAGACGGTCGCGTGCCTGGAGGCCAGGTTGGATGTGCTGCTGGAAAAGCCGATGACGATGAATGTGCGCGAGGCGCTGAGCCTGATCGAGACGCGCGACCGCACGGGCCGCACGCTGATGGTGGCGTTCCCGGCCAGCCTGTCGGCCCGCTATCGCGCGGCGATCGCGCTGCGGCAGTCCGGCGAGCTGGGCCGGCTGATGGGAATCAGTGGGACGCTGTGGGAACACTGGGCGCCGCCGAATGTCGGCACGTGGCGCATGCAACCGGAAATCTCCGGCGGCGGCTATCTGTTCGACGCGGGCGCGCACCTGGTCAACGCGGTGGCCGAGCTGGCCGGCGAGGAGTTCGCCGAGTGCGCCGCCTGGGTAGACAACACCGGCCGGCCGGTCGAGACGCGCGGCACGGTCATGTGCCGGACGACATCGGGCGCGTTCATCACGATGCACTTCATGGGCGAAGCCGCGCACACGGTCGGCGCCGATGTTCATGCCTTCTACAGCGAGGCCACCATCCACGCCGACGCCTGGGGCCGGCGCATGGCGATCCAGCGCTGCGGAGAGAAAACGCCGACCCCGCTCGATCCGCCCGATGCGCCGATCCCCTGGGAGCAATTCCTGGCGGTGCGCGCCGGCGAGCTGCCGAATCCCGGCCCGGCCGAGAACGGGCTGCGCGTGGTGCGGCTGTGGGAGGCGATCAACGCGTCGGCGGCCGCGGGTGGGAAGCCGGTGAGGGTGTGAGACGTGAAACGTGAAGCGCGAAACGTCAATACGTCAAACGTCAGTGAGTTGAGCGACATGCATCCACTCTGCGCTGCGTTGATAGACGGCCTCTCATTGACCGGCGATGTTCCGGGTGACGCAGTCGCGCTGCTCACGGCGCACGGCCGCGCTGAAACGGCCGCGCATTGCGCGAATGTTGCCGATGAAGCGAGCCGGCTGGCTGCAAGATTCGGCGCAAACGGACGCCAGGCCGAGATTGCCGGCTGGCTGCACGACATCAGCGCAGTGATCCCGGCGGCGCAGCGGCTCGACTACGCCCGGCAGTGGCGGCTTGAGATCCTGCCAGAGGAAGCGGCCGCGCCGATGCTGCTGCACCAGCGGCAATCCGCCGTGCTCGCAGCAAAGGTGTTCGGCGTCACTGATCCGGCGATCCTCAGCGCCATCGGTTGTCACACGACCTTGAAGGCGGCGCCGTCTGCGCTAGATAAGATCGTCTTCCTGGCTGACAAGATCGCGTGGGATGGCGCGGGCGAGCCGCCTTACCAGGACGCGCTCCTGGCCGCGGTCGAGGCGTCGCTTGACGAAGCCTGCTGGTGCTACCTGGATTATCTCTGGTCACGGCGGGCCGCACTGTTCGCCGTTCATCCGTGGTTCGTCGCAGCGTATCACGAGCTATCTGATCACCTGGAAAGGAGAATCACCCCATGAGCACCACCCCCGTTCGCGTCGCCATGATCGGCTGCGGCGGCATGGCGCGCGCCCACTTCCGCAACATGTTGAAGCAGACCGACACGACGCAAGTCGCCGTCATGTGCGAGCCGTCGGAGGCGCAGTACGCGGCCTCGGCGGCGATGTTCGAGGCGGCCGGCCAGCCGATCCCGCCCAACCAGCCCGACCTGGACAAACTGCTGAAGGAATACGCGGGCCGGCTCGACGCGTCCTTCATCATCACGCCGCACGCCAATCACCACGACCAGACGAAGGCGTGTCTCGAAGCCGGGCTGGATGTCCTGCTGGAGAAGCCGATGGTGATGAACGCAGGGGAGGCGCGCAGCCTGATCGAGACCCGCGACCGCACCGGCAAGCTGCTGGTCGTGGCGTTCCCCGGCAGCCTCTCGCCGCAAATCCGGGCCGCGTCCAGCCTACTCCGCTCCGGCGAGCTGGGCAAGATGTGGAGCATCAGCGCGACCGTCTGGCAGAGCTGGGGGCCGGGCACGGTCGGCACGTGGCGCCAGCAGCCGGAGATCGCGGGCGGCGGCTTCCTGTTCGACACCGGCGCCCACATGCTCAACACCTGCGCCGATCTGGCGGGCGAGGACTTCATCGAGGTGGCCGCCTGGCTCGATTACAACGGCCGGCCAGTGGACACCCTCGGCATGGTGATGGGCAAGCTGGCGTCGGGCGCGTACGTGACGATGCATGGCTGCGGCGAGGCAATCAAGTCGTGCGCCTCCGATGTGCGCGTCTTCTGCGCCGACGCCATCCTGCACACCGACATTTGGGGCAAGTGGCTGCGCATCCAGCGCCAGGGTCGCAAGCAGCTCCGCAAGGTCCCTGTCGCCGCCTCGCTCGGCGTCTGGGAGCAATTCCTGGCTGTGCGCGATGGCAAGCTGCCCAACCCCTGCCCGCCCGAAGTCGGCCTGCGCATGGCGCGGCTGTGGGATGCGATCAAGGCGTCGGCGGCCGACGATGGCAAGCCCGTGAAGGCGTAACGTATTTCGTATTGCGTAGTGCGTATCGGGTCTCGCGAGGGCCGACAGCCGCGCGAGCGGGATACGCAATACGCACTACGCAATACGTCTACCAACAATCTATTCTCAAACAGGAGACATTCGTCATGCAACAACCTACCCCCGCCGCCGGCGACACGAGCTGGTTCACGCACGATCGCTTCGGCATGTTCATTCACTGGGGCACCTACACGCTGGCGGCCCGCCACGAGTGGGTGAAGCAGCGCGAGCGGATTCGCGACGAGGATTACCAGAAGTATTTCGATCACTTCGATCCCGACCTCTACGACCCGAAGGTCTGGGCACAGGAGGCGGCCAACGCGGGGATGAAGTACTTCGTCATCACGACCAAGCACCACGAAGGCTTCTGCCTCTGGGACTCCGCACTGACCGACTACAAGGCGACCAAGACCCCCCACGGCAAGGATTTGCTGCACCCGATGGTGGACGCGTTCCGCGCGCAGGATTTCAAGGTCGGCTTCTACCACTCGGTCATTGACTGGCATCATCCCGAGTTCACCGTGGACCCGATCCACCCGATGCGCGATGACCTGGAATACCGTGAGGCGCACAAGGATCGCGACATCCGCAAGTACGCCGAGTACCTCCACGGCCAGACGCGCGAGCTGCTGACGCAGTTCGGCAAGATCAGCGTGCTCTGGTACGACTTCTCCTACGCGGGCCGGTTGTTCCCGTGGGGCCAGGGCAAGGGCCGCGACGACTGGCAGTCGGAGAAGCTGGTCAGGCTGGTGCGCGAGCTGCAGCCGGGCATCATCCTGAACGACCGGCTCGATCTGCCCGGCTCGGCCGATGTCAAGACGCCGGAAGAATATCAGCCGCGCGGCTGGATGACGGTAAACGGCCAGCCGGTCGTCTGGGAGGCGTGCCAGACCTTCAACCGGAGCTGGGGCTACTACCGGGATAACATGGACTGGCGCGAGCCGGACGAGCTGATCCGCACGCTGATTGACACGGTGTCGAAAGGCGGCAACATGCTGCTGAACGTCGGGCCGAACGGCCGGGGCGAGTTCGACGAGCGCTCCATCGAGCGGCTGCGGGCCATCGGCGCGTGGATGCGGTTGCACGGCCGATCCATCTATGGCTGCACGGCCAGCGAGCTGACCCCGCCGCCCGACGCCCGCTTCACCTACAACCCGGCGAAGAAGCGGCTCTACCTGCACCTGTTTTCCTGGCCCTACAAGCATGTGCACCTCGATGGGCTGGCGAGCCGGGTGGAGTACGCCCAACTGCTGAACGACGCATCCGAGGTCAAGATGTTCACCGTGGACCCGCATCAGCAGGCGCAGAACACAACCATGGGCGGCGGCGCGGCCGACACGCTGATCCTGGAGCTGCCGCTGGCAAAGCCGAAGACGGCGGTCCCGGTGGTGGAGTTGTATCTGAAGGACTAGCCACGAATTGCACGAATTACACGAATTCGATATCCAGTTTCGTGAAATTTGTGCAATTCGTGGCCTCTCAGGAGGCCCCATGATCTTGCTCAACGGTGACTGGAGGCTGGCCTTCTTCCCGGAGGCAGAGTCGCCGGTTCACGGCCCGGATGATCTGGCGGCGCACGCCCCGCGGATGATCGCGGCGCGCGTGCCGGGGAATGTCGAGCTTGACTTGCAGGCGGCCGGGATCATCCCGGAGCCATTCTTCGCGGGCAATATCCGGCGGCTGCGCGAATATGAGTTCTACGAGTGGTGGTACACCAGGATCTTCGAGGCCGCCATGCAGACCCTTGAGGTCTCGAAGACCTCAAGGGTCTCGCACAAGTGGGATCTCGTCTTCGCCGGCCTCGACACCCTCGCCACGGTCTGGCTCAACGGCATCGAGATCGGCCGGGCGGCGAACGCGCTGATCGAACACCGCTTCGACGTGTCGGACGCGCTGCGGCCGGGCACGAATCGCATCGTCGTGCGGCTCGGCTCGGCCGTGAATCATGCGCGACGGTTCAACTACGACGCGGCCAGCATGAGTTGGGAGCATCGCGAAGAGGGGCTGTTCATCCGCAAGGCGCCGCACGTGTGGGGCTGGGACATCATGCCGCGGGCGGTCTCGGCGGGGATCTGGCGCGCGGTCTGGCTCGAGGAGCGGCCGGCGACCGCCATCGAGCAAATGTACTACTGGACGGCGGGCATCAACACGGAGGGCGCTACGCTCGGCGTCCGCTTCCAGATCCGCACCGATGCGGCGACGACAGATGGGTATTGGCTGCGGTTTCGGGGGGTGTGTGATGTGGCCTCGCCTTCGCATGTCACCCTGAGCGGGTCTGCGAACAGCGGTGCGCCGCGGCAAGCCACCAGCGAAGGGTTTTCGGTCGCGGGAGAAGATGCTTCGGCCCAAACGACGGGCCTCAGCATGACAAAACCTCACACGTTCATCTTCGACTGGCCCCTCGAATTCATCGCGGGCGGCTGTCGCATCCCCGTGCCCGACGCCCGGCTGTGGTGGCCGAAGGGCTATGGCGAGCCGAACCTGTACACGATCACGGCGCAACTGGTGAAGGACGGGCAGGTCGTGGCCGAACGCACCGACCGCATCGGCATCCGCAAGATCGTCGTAGATCGCACCGAGACCGCGGGCGCGGCGTGGGCGCCGGAGGCGGCCGATGGCGGCGTGCGCCGGATGGACGCGGCGGCCGACCCCGCCAGCCACTTCGTCTTCCGCGTCAACGATGCACCGATCATGGTCAAGGGGTCGAACTGGGTGCCGCTCGACGCGTTCCACAGCCGGGATGCCGAGCGGGTGGATCGGGCGGTCGCGCTCTTCGCCGACCTGGGCTGCAACATGATCCGCTGTTGGGGCGGCAATGTCTACGAGGATCACCGCTTCTTCGACCTGTGCGACGAGGCGGGCATCCTGGTGTGGCAGGATTTCGCCTTCGCGTGCTGCCGCTATCCCCAGACGGACGCCTTCCTGGCCGAAGTGCGGCGCGAAGCCGAGTCGGTCGTCGCCAAGCTGCGCAACCACGCGTCGCTGGCGATCTGGTGCGGCGACAACGAGATTGACATGGCCTACGTGTCGGACGGCCTCTCGCCGGAGCACAACCGGCTGACGCGCGAGGTCATCCCGCAGGTCGTCCACCGGCTCGACCCATTCCGGGCGTTCGTGCCCAGCTCGCCCTACGTCCCGCCATCGGTCGGGCCGGTCGCCAACGCGTGGCATCGCACGCCAGAACAACACCTGTGGGGTCCGCGCGGCTACTTCAAGAGTCCGTTCTACACGCTACACAGCGCGCACTTCATCGGCGAGCAGGGCTATCACGGCTGCCCGAACGTCGCCTCGATCCGCCGCTTCATTTCTCCCGAAAAGGTATGGCCCTGGGACAAGAACGATGAATGGCAAGAGCACGCTGTCTATCACTGGCAGCATCCGACGCGCGACCGAGATCGCATCAAGCTGATGGCGAACCAGGTGCAGGAGCTGTTCGGCCAGGTTCCAGATGATCTCGAAACCTTCGCGCTCGCCAGCCAGATCACCCAGGCCGAGGCGAAGAAGTTCTTCATCGAGATGACCCGGCTGCGCAAATGGCGCACGAGCGGCATCCTCTGGTGGAACGTGATTGATGGCTGGTCGCAGTTCTCCGACGCCATCGTGGACTACTACTTCGACGTCAAGCTGGCGTACCACTATATCCGCCGCGCCCAGCAGCCGGTGAGCGTCATCATCGGCGAGCCGGGGCCGGGCAAGCGCCTGCCGGTGATCGTGGGCAACGACAGCCGGACCGACGCCGACGTGCGCTATCGGGTTTGGGACGCCGATTCGGGCGAGACGATGGCCGGGGGCGAATTCCGTTCGCGGGCGAACGAGAACTGGCAGGTGGCGACCCTCCGCACCTACGCCAGCGACCAGCGGCTCTATCTGATCGAGTGGGAGATCGGCGACCGGAAGTTCGGCAGCCACTACCTGGCGGGTACGCCGCCGTTCCAGCTGGCGCGATATCAGCGCGTGTGGCTGCCGGCAATCGCTGCGCTGCCGCAGGCGTTCGAGGCCGCGCGCGTCGCGCTGTAGCGGTTATGGAACGCAGATTTCGCAGATGAACACAGATCAAAAAATCCGTGTCTATCTGTGTAAATCCGTGTCCCGATGGAGTTGAGCACTGGGGCGTGGGCTACCCTTCTTCTCTTCGGCACGAGCCACTGCTGTTAGAATTCGAGCTCCTGCGACCGACCCCCGGTGCTCCCGATCTCCTTTCTCGCCGACCCACAATGTCTCCCACGACCAGGCGCGCCTGGCGCTCCGTCGGGAGTGTGGTCATTAGTACGTCATCCTTGTGTCGTTGAGAATGTTGATGGGGGCGCGGCAACGGTTTGCTCAGGCGCTCAACAGCCACTCAGCCAGGGAACGGACTTCGAGTGTCAGGCCGTCGACCTCGATCGGCGCGATGTTGGCGTCGGTCAGGATCAGTCCACGCGTCAAGCCCAGACCGCGCAGGGCGTCGGTCAACGCGCGCGTCTCGCGCTCGCGTGTGGCCGGCTGCGCCAGGTTCTGGCTGACCTGGATCAGCTCGCGGGTCTCTGGCAGGTAAAAATCTACCTCATAGCCGGCCGGCGAAGTGTAGTAGTAGACCTCCGACGTTCGCCGGCGGAGCGCCAGGAACACCAGGTTTTCCAGTAGCTTGCCCGTGTTGGGCGAGCAGGAAACTGCACTGTATGTAAAGGAGAAGCCGACCGCGTTCGCCAGGCCGGTGTCGATCGCATAGATCTTCTTCGGCGCGACCTGCTGGCGTTTGACCGAGAAGTCGTAGACGTTGGTCGTGAAGACCAGCCAGCTATTCGCCAGGTACTCGACGTAGTTCTTGACCGTGTTGACGCTGCCGAGGCGGAGCTGCTCCTTGAGCTTGTTGAACGACACCTGGCCTGCCGGGTTGCTCATCAGGGTGAAGGCCAGCTCCTTGAGCGCGCGCACCTCCTCGATCCGGTAACGCGTGGCGATGTCGCGGTAGAGCACATCATCGTAGAGCGTGCGCGCCAGCGGCAGCTCGGGGTACTTGAGCGGTTCCGGGATGCCGCCCAGACGCAGGTACTCGCCCAGGTAGCCCTGCAGCCGGGCCGCATCCACCGTGGTCAGACGGGACAGATCGGACGCGACGTAACTCCGAAAGCGCAGGAACTCGGCGAACGAAAAGGGAAACAGCTCGACCGGCACGTAGCGGCCGGTCAGGCGGCTGCCCAACTCCCGGCTGAGCAGCGACGCGTTCGAGCCGGTGATGTAGAACTTCAGCCCCAGCTCCATGAACCGGCGCACGAAGTGCTCCCAGCCGGGCACGTTCTGGATCTCGTCCACCACGAAGATGCCGCGCTCCCCGAACAGCTCGACCAGCAGTCCGTACAGGTCGTTGGCGTCGTCGGCCGCAAAGTTTAGGAAGCGTTCGTCCTCGAAGTTGACGTAGTAGAACTTGTCTTCGCCCAGCCGGTGCGCCAGTTGCGCCAGCAGGGTGGACTTGCCGACCCGGCGCAGCCCGGAGATGATAACTGCGTGCGGCAGCGCCGCCGCGCGTGCGAGCTCGGCCAACTGGGTGCGCTCGATGCCGGTGTCGCGGCGCCAGAAGGCCTGGAATTGCTCCAGCAGCATGGCCCGGATCTGGTCTCTGGACCACCTGGTTATCCAATGATTGTCAGTCATGCCGCAATCATACACCGAAATGTTTTCATTGTCAATGAAATCATTGTCTCGGTGAGGCTTCAGTAGGGCATGCTGTCACCAGAATCACGCCGTTGGGCATTGATCAACACGTCAGCAAGGGGGGATCTGGGCAACGAGGCATCAACTAGTGCACCTTTTCATAAGTTCTTCGACTTTCATTATGTAGAGTTAGATTGCACGTTAACAACAGGCCGTGGTATCATTGGCGCCACTTCATTCTCTTGGAGATGCGTCATGCAACCACACAAATATCACATCCGCCTGAGCAGTGCGGAAAAGCAGGTCTTACGCCAACTCACGCGGAACGGCAAGACGGAACGGCGT